>OKRX01002029.1_pt1 | contig 13974 bp, 11 predicted proteins | sample 1601241 | NCBI WGS metagenome assembly OKRX01 (sample SAMEA3541500, study PRJEB24748) | human gut metagenome | biome: human gut; feature: human-associated habitat; material: faeces | place: China | collected 2012
AACCCTTTCTTTATCATGCCTACAAAGTATGCTGGTCTGACCACTAAGGAAAAGGTAGCGAATGTTCGTGCCGCACTAGAGGCGAAGGGAGCTAATGCGATTATCATTAACATGCTGTGTGAGCTTGCTTGGCTATTTAATATCCGTAGCAATGATGTGAGCTACAATCCAGTAGGAATTGGCTATGGTCTGCTAACCAAAGATCAAGTGACGATCTACACCTTCCCTGAGAAGTGGCCAGAGGAGCTCCGCAATCACCTAAAGGAGAATGGGGTAGATATCAAGCCTTACGAGACGGTATATGCCGATGTGGCGACCCTACCAAAGGAGACAATTCTCTCGTTTGACCCTGCAAGAAACAACTACGCTTTCTACAGAGCCATCCCTAATGGCATGACGGTGATTGAGCAATTGAGCCCTATCACACTACTTAAAGCGGTGAAGAATGAGACGGAGCATCATGGCTATATTGATGTGATGAAGCGCGACGGAGCAGCCCTAACCCGCTTCTTCATTTGGCTTGAAAAGACACTAGAGAGTGGAGCAACTCCTACAGAGTATGAAGTGGGTGTAAAGCTAACTAGCTTCCGTGCGATGGACAAGAAGTATGTCAATGATAGCTTTGCTCCTATTGCGGGGTATCGTGACCACGGTGCTATTGTACACTACAATGCCACTCCTGAGAGCTCTCATAAGTTGCAACACAATGGGATGTTTCTTCTTGATTCTGGCGGACAGTACTACGATGGTACCACAGATATCACACGTACCATCTCTCTCGATGGCAAACCTACAGCAGAAGAGAAGGCTGATTACACAAGGGTACTAAAGGGACATATCCAATTGGCAACAGCTATCTTCCCTGAAGGGACAAGGGGCTCCCAGCTAGATATCTTGGCTCGTAAGGCACTTTGGGATAACTGTCAGAATTATGGACACGGTACAGGGCACGGTGTTGGGTACTTCCTAAATGTCCACGAGGGGCCACAGAATATCCGAATGGATGAGAATCCTACAGTGCTACGCCCTGGTATGGTTACCTCAAATGAGCCAGGGGTATATATCACTGGAAAGTATGGTATCCGTATTGAAAACTTGATCTATACCAAGAATCACTCCGAGGGAGATTTTGGTAAGTTCTTCTGCTTCGAGACACTCACCCTCTGCTTCCTCGATAATAGTTTGGTAGACCTTCCTCAGCTTACCGATAAGGAGCTAGAGTGGTACAATAACTATCAAGAGAGAGTATATCAAGAGGTATCGCCACTGCTTAATAGCGAAGAGGCAGCATGGCTAAGAGCCAAGACAGCACCCCTTAGTAGATAACATTCAACATGGGTAGGAGTCACCTTAGAGTGACCCCTACCCTTTTCATTTCAATATGGCAATAATCCAAGAAGTGAGAGGTTTTACGCCAAAGATCGCTCGCAATGTTTTCCTCGCCACCAATGCCACTGTGGTGGGAGATGTAGAGATAGGCGAAGGGAGTAGCATCTGGTTTGGTGCAGTGGTGCGTGGCGATGTCAATAGCATCCGCATTGGCAAAAACGTCAACGTACAGGATGGTGCGGTGATTCACACCCTTTATCAAAAGTCCGTCTCCATACTAGAGGATAATGTCTCCATCGGGCACAATGCTATCATCCATGGTGCTAAGGTCGAGGAGGGAGCACTCGTAGGTATGGGTGCCATTGTGATGGATCATGCGGTGGTAGGAAGAGGAGCCATTGTGGCTGGTGGCGCAGTGGTACTCTCCAATACCGTGATAGAACCAGGTGCTCTATACGCTGGCGTTCCTGCCAAGTTTGTGAAAATGCTAGACCCAGAGCAACAGCAAACCATCAATAAACGGATCTCAGATAACTATCAAATGTATGCCTCATGGTACCCTCCACAAGAGTAAGGAGACCAAAGCATATACCCAAAAACAAAGATTTTCAAACTAATCATAGATAAGACTATAACAACATGAAGAAAACACTAACCAAAGTGGTTATGGCACTAGCTATTGCCACACTAGGAGCGGGATACTCAGCAGAGGCATGTTCCGACCTAATTGTAGGACCTAAGGCATCTACCGACGGCAGCGTCTTTATCAGCTACGCAGCAGATAGCCACACATTATATGGCGAGCTATACCATTGGCCAGCTAATACCTGGACTGCTGGAAGCATACTCAAGGTGACTGAGTGGGATTCTGGCATCCCTACAGGAGAAATTGCACAATATGTAGGTCGCACATACAACGTGATTGGCAATATGAATGAGAAGCAGGTAGCTATCACAGAGAGCACCTGGGGCGGTTGCGACAAGTGCCAAGGTACAGAGGGTCTGATGGACTATGGTAGCCTTATTTACATTGCACTTCAAAGATCCGCAACAGCTCGCGAAGCGATCGATGTCATCACCAATCTAGTAGAGCAATACGGCTATAGAAGTAGTGGTGAGAGCTTTACTATTGCCGATAAAAACGAAGTATGGGTAATGGAGATGATCGGTAAGGGCAAAGGCGAGAAAGGTGCCGTGTGGGTAGCCATCCGCATTCCCGACGATGCCATCTCAGCTCATGCCAATCAGGCGCGTATCCAGCAAATTCCATTTAATGACAAGAAGAACTGCCTTTACAGCCCCGATGTTGTCGAGTTTGCACGTAAAAAAGGGCTTTACAAAGGAAGCGACAAAGACTTTAGCTTCCAAAAAGCCTACAATCCTTATGACTTCAGCGGGCTACGCGGTTGCGAGGCAAGAGTATGGTCGTTCTTCAATCGCTTTGCTGATGGCATGGATAAGTACATTCCACTCGTAATGGGCTATGAGCCTGATGCAGAGCCTATGCCACTTTATGTAAAGCCCAATCGCAAGCTCTCTCTTGCCGATGTACAGAATATGATGCGCGACCACTACGAAGGCACCCCTATGGATATGACCAAGGATCGTGGTGCAGGTGCTTATAAAGTTCCTTACCGCTGGAGACCTATGGGCTTTGAAGTTGATGGTCAAAAGTATGTCAATGAGCGTGCCATCGCCACACAGCAAACTGGTTTTGTACTAGTAGCACAGATGCGCAAAGACCTACCCGACTACGTTGGTGGCATCCTCTGGTTTGGTGTAGACGATGCAGATATGACCCTCTTTAAGCCTATGTACGCTTCAATGACTCGCGTACCTCACAGCTTTGCTCATGGCAATGGCTCCATGACCAAGTTCTCGTGGACTTCGGCCTTCTGGATGCACAACTGGGTAGCCAATATGGCGTATGGCAAGTACAGCTACATGATCAAGGATATCCGCATGAAGCAACAAGAGCTCGAAGGACTATGGCAGAATATGCAACCAGCTATCGAGGCAAAAGCGATGGAGATTGCGAAGAGCCAAGGCGAAGCAGCTGCTGTAGAGTTTCTAACCAACTACTCTTGCCAGCTTGCCGACCAATCTACTGCTGAGTGGAGAAAGCTAGGCGAATACCTATTGGTAAAGTACATCGATGGCAATGTTAAGCTCGAGAAAGATGGCCAATTCGTAGAGGAGAACGGACTTGTAGCCTTCCCAAAGCAACCTGGCTACAGCGAAGACCACTACCGTGCTATAGCTGAGAGCACTGGCGTAGATCATCTCAAAGTACCAACTAAGAAGTAAGCACTAGATACTTACGTACTAATAATAAAAAGAGTGATGGTCCGACAATTTAAGTCAGATCATCACTCTTTTTTATTCCCGAATACACACCTTGGTCCAATCTCCACGCAACGATTTTAGTGAAGAATGTATATAAGTTCAGCGATTAGTACATAAGCCAAATACTATATAAATAAGAGAGGTATATTCCGTAGCCCTGCGGAACAGATTCCGTAGCCTTGCGGAATCAATTCCGTATACTAGCGGAATGGATTCCGTAGCGCTACGGAATGAAGAGTCGATACGTGCTTATCAAAGCGTCGAACTCGTAAACTCAAAACTTTGAGATTCTCCATTATGAACAAGGGCTATGACCTCCTTCTTATTTCTAACCACTTTGCCATTACAGCGCTCCATAAAAAGGTATGAGCCTTTAGCGCCTGCTCCGTCATCAGTTTTGATCTCTCCTTTTACCAATACTCTCTTCGCCTGCTTTATCTTGAAGCTGTAGGTCTTAGTCTCACCCTCTTGTATATTGCTAGGATATCCGCTATTGTTATGTAGTACCTTTGCCCCCTCGCTCCAGATTATTTCCGTGCCATCGGTATCAAAGGTATACTTCACTTGCAGATCGCCTTTATCAGCAGAGACGGTAAAGATGTACTCGTAGTCATTTCTCGAGCCTTGTTTAGGAAGGTCACCCTCATTATTACAGCTGCTGACTAGTATCGTAGCCAATGTCGCTACAAAAGTCCATACAATTTGCTTTCCCATTTTCATTCAATCTTTCTTTCGTTATTGTGATAAAAACAGCGACAAAGGTATCATATCGTCACGATATGGCTATTTAATAAATCATAAACTTGCAGTCCCCTCCTCAATTTGGTAAATTTGCAGTGTAAATAGAGTATTCTTTAATCTTTAAATCTTTTATCATGAACACAAATTTCATTACTATTTTACTACCAGAGAGTTTCGAACATTGTTATGTGGGTCAATGCTCCAAGAAGGAGAGCTGCCTTCACTATCTCAAAGGACAAGAGACCAAGCCTAGCGATGTGCCTTTTATTGGCTATCATCCCAATAAGCTCAATGTAGGAGCTAACTGCCAGGAGTATGTGGAAAATAGATTGATACCTCACTATATGGGGTTTATGAAGGGGGCTGGGCAAATCCCTGCGAAGCTAGTCGCTACCTTTAATCGACGCTGTATGCAAGATCTTGGGATGCAAAAGACGCGCTTCTATCAGCTACGCAAAGGGGAGATTCCTCTCACTCCCTATGAGTCGGAGCAAATCGCATCTCTCTTTGCCGAAATGGGAGTAAATCCCGAAGAGGCCTTTGATGAAGTCGTGATGCGCTACGACATCTAGCTCCACCATAAAATAAGCGACCTTGGAAAGATGCTAAATCGGCACCATTCCAAGGTCGCTCTATTTTATATACAACTACTTCTATTTATCTAGCAGAGCACGGAGAGAAGTGGGCAGATAAAACTGGTCGGTCTTATCCACATAGACTACTGGCAGTGAGAGCTGCTGTAGCTTGCCATTGAGATAGAGCTGATTAGTATAGCTCTTGATGCTAAGAGTTTTGCGTCCCTTCTTTACTGTGAGCACCTTATCTTTTGGCTCTTCGCCAGTAATGGTCACCTTTAATCCGCTAAAGACTTCGCTATGTGGGGCGAAGTACTTATCAGTCAGCTCCAACATCGTGGGCCCCAGACCAAGTGACTTACGAAGGTAATTGTGTAGCTCCATATTGCTATGCACCCCCCTCAGTCGCTGCTCCTCAGTTGGGGCATAGCTAGCGAGGAATACATCCTCTGCGGTATGTCCATGGGTGGTAAACCCAAGATACATATGGTTGCGGTAAATCGAAGCGATAAAGTCGGCTAGTCCAGCCGTGTACAGAGCTCCTTCACCTGAGATACTAAGCGCTTTCAATTGTTGTTTAATCGCCTCACGCTCAGCATCAGGGGCAAGCTCTAGCTGACGAAGCAGCTTAAGAGCTACCAACTCCTCCTCAGTAGGTGCAAAGGTAGTCACCTCTTCAAAGATTCTTGGCAACTCACTCTCCTCAGCCGCCTTAATCATATTCGCCAATCCGACAGAGCTTTTCTGGATCTTAATAAGTGGGCCAAATAATTTCTCCTTGGAGGTCCCCGCATAGTTACGAAGGTCGCCTCGACCTATACTTAGCCCGCTATTGCCATGGTCGGCTGTAAGGACTACAATGGTATTGCCATCGGCCTTAGCAAAGTCTAGAGCTACCTGCACAGCACGGTCAAAGGCGAGGAACTCTGTAGCCATAGCTACTGGGTCATTGGCATGCGCAGCCCAATCTACCTTTGAGCCTTCCACAAGTAGAAAGAAGCCATTAGGATTATCACGATTGAGGAGCGTAAGCGCAGAAGTAACCATCTCACTAAGTTTTGGGTCCTTACCAGCTACACCATCCATATCGTAAGGGATATCACGATGAGAGAATAGGCTCCACATACGCTCCTTTTGATTGGTCTTAAGAGAGGCATAGTCATTGAGGTATACACCATATCCATCACCTTTAAGATAGTTTACCTGCTCTTCGCTGATCAAGCCTGCCCCACCTCCGATAACTACGTCGAGGTGGTTGTGTACCATCTGGGGGATGATCCAATCGTACCGCTTACGGCTATAGCTATGAGCAGTGGCATCGGCTGGGGTAGCGTGTGGAAATTCACACGTAATCACTACGCCTACTTTACGATTCTGTAGCAATCGAGTTGCCTCCATAAGTGAGACAATAGGTCGGTAGGCCATAGCACTATCGACTGGTACAAGGTCGTGAGAAGTGGCATAGGGATAAGTTCCTACCATTCCCTGAATTGAGGGCATCCCATTCATATAGGTAGAGGTGGTAGGTGCTGAGTCTCCGATAGGTGCATCGGAGCAAAAGGTTAGCACGGTACCGCTCATGTAGGGATCTAAGTGCAATCTTGTTAGGGAATCTGCCTGTAGGTTTTGGTACCAGCGTGCCAGTGAGATGGTACTTAATGAAGTACCATCGGAGATCATAAAGATAACGTTTTTAACTGGCTTAGTAGGTTGCTCTGCTACCATAAGCTGTGGCAAAGCCAAGAATAAGGTAGCGAGGATGCAAAGGGTTCGTTTCATTTTCAATATCTATTAATAGTTAATATTCAAATGTCTTCTTGGCACAATGGGGTCAACTCCTCGGGAAGAGGTGTGATATTCTCCGCCCCGTCTATACCAATGATATAGCTATTCTCTACTCCTACAGCCCCAACTTCAGGGAATACGAACTTAGGCTCGAAGGCGATGGACATCCCATTTCTAAAAACATCTCGAGAGCGAGCAGTAAGGACGGGCACCTCATTGATCTCAATTCCAAAGCCATGTCCTACGAACTTCACTTTATTAATATGACCCATAAAGAAGTCGGATAGACCCTCTTCTTCTGCTCTTGCGACACAGTGATTGTATACTTCTGCCACTGGTGCACCCTCCTTGGCATAGCCTTGGAACCACCTATGAAGCTCTATAGATAGTTGGTGTGCTTTGACCACTTGCTCAGGCAGAGTACCTATATAATAGGTGCGGGTGATATCGGTTTGATAGACGCCAAAGTTGCCCGACATATCTACCATCACTGTAGTATTGGGGAGTATCTCTTGACCGGAAGCCCCCATAGGCATTGCAAAGGTACCTTTTCCGCCCATCGTAAAGTCGTAAGGTGCGGGATTATCTGCATTGGATCCTGAAATAACATTTCCCATAAATATCTCCGACCTAGCCCCGAAAGAGCGGAATAGCCCGATAGATCCACGGCGTCGCATTTGATACTCAAGGTGATGCTGGAGGTCAAGCTCAGTCATCCCCCTCTCGTAAAGCTCTGGAACGATCCGATATATCTCCATATGCACCTGAGCTAGATGACGAATAGCCGTTAGCTCTTGCTCCGTCTTGATGCTTCTTACTCCACGCATAAGAGTAGAGGCATCAACGCTGCTTACCCCTTCTGGAGACAGCTTAGATAGCCTCTGGTAGTCTGTTACTGGTAGATAGCTAAGTTCGAGAGCTGTAGATGAAGATATGGCTAAGCCTCTTTCCTTAAGTAGGTCGGGGATTAACTCAGGCTTACGCACATTATATATTAGCTCTTCGGGGTATCCCTCTAGCACATAAGTGGGTCGCTCAATAAAGATTAGTGGTAATGGCTCATCTTTGTGAATAAAGATATAGCCTTGTGCCACACTCCCAGTGACATACAAGAAGTTGGGCACACTACCTAGAAGCACGCTATCAATCTGTTGTGACTGGAGTGCTTTTTTGATCTTATTTGTTTTTAGAGTAATTTCGTCAAGTGTTGTATTCATATTGTTATACAATGGATTAAATTGCTGGTAAACTCATTCCGGTAAACTTGCGATAAAGATCAAGCGCATAAACATCGGTCATTCCGCTAATATAGTCTAGAGCACTCTGTATCTTTCCGTACATTGTGTCGCGGTGCATATCATATTGCTCTGGAATACGCTTAAACCACAAATGACTATAGGCATTATCGGGCTTTGTCTGAACTTCTATCAATGTATCAAGTAGATATTCAAAGATGCGGAAGCCAGCGAACTCTATATCTAGCACCTCTTTTGTGAAGTAGATCTTATCAAACGCCACTTCACGAGCACGCTCAAAGGCAGTACGCTCCCGATCAGGCAAGGAGTGGATCAATGAGCCCTCAAAAGTACCCTTGAGAATCTCTTTTTCATGCTGCAGGAAAGCTTCCGTAGTGCTAGCGACTAAGCGACCAATCGCTACAGACCGTAGATAAGCTACTTGCTCATTGTGGTCTGTGACCTTGGAGAGAATCTCCTCTACATATTTATGCTGAGAGGTAGGGATAAAGGCTTGCATTAGCTCCATACACTCTTCCCTACTTATTAGCTTTAGTTTGTAGGCATCTTCTAAGTCCATAATTTGGTAGCAGATATCATCTGCCGCCTCTACTAGATATACAAGGGGATGCCGTGCATATACGGGTGGCTCTCCTTTTGCGGACTTTAAAATAAGCCCTAAGTGGTCGGCGATCTTTTGGTAACTCTCTTGCTCAGTCTCAAAAAAGCCGAACTTACCCTCGGAGCTAAGCGAAGTATAAGGATACTTGACCACAGAAGCAATTGTGCTATAAGTTAAGACAAATCCACCTTTTCGACGTCCTTTGAAGCCATGGGTAAGAAGTCGTAGAGCATTGGCATTGCCCTCGAAGTGCGCGAAGTCTTCCCAACGCCCGCCTTCGTCCCTTACCTGCTGCTTCCAGCGTGTTCCCTTGCCTTCGGTGAAATAAGCACTTATTGCTCGTTCACCAGCATGCCCAAAAGGTGGATTACCCATATCGTGAGCTAAGCAAGCAGCCGAAACAATGGCACCGAAGTCGGAATGGTCAGGTAATAGTTCGGGATATCTTCGGCACACTTCTCTCCCGATTTGGGTACCAAGAGAACGACCGATACAAGATACCTCTAAACTATGAGTCAATCGGTTATGAACGAACACCTTACCAGGAAGCGGAAATACTTGAGTCTTATTTTGCAACCGTCTAAAGGGCGGTGAGAAGATAAGTCGGTCGTAATCTCTTTGGAAGTCTGTACGATTTTCCTGCTTCTGGCTGTGCGACTCGAGTCCAAATCGTCGGTCACTTATCAGCTTCTCCCATTCCATTATCTTGCCACTCATCTCTTATGAATTATGAAGTCTATTAATCAGTTCCGCCATTCCCTTACCCGCACCCATCTTGATATGAACAAAATGACTTGAGCCAGGCACATCCTTTGGATCAATAAGATAGATCGGTGTATTCCTCGGTACGAACTGAACTAGCCCGGCCGCTGGATAAACATTGAGACTTGTGCCGATGATCACAAATATATCTGCCTCTTCTACCTCTCGTACCGCGTCCTCCATTCGAGGAACTGGCTCACCAAAATAAACGATGAACGGACGTAGACGATTACCAAAGGCATCTCTATCATCGGTGGTCATTCTTAGTCTACCTTCTGGCAAAGGAAGCGGAGTGGAGAGGTCACTCTCGCTACAGCACTTCATAAGCTCTCCATGAAGGTGGATAATATGGCTACTCCCAGCACGCTCATGGAGATCATCAATGTTTTGGGTAATAACAGTCACGTCATAGTCCTTCTCCAGCTCAGCAAGTAACTTATGCCCTTGATTAGGCTGGGCATTAACACACTGTTCACGGCGGTCGTTGGCAAAGTCGATGACCAACTTTGGGTTGCGCCTATATCCTTCGGCCGAGGCAACATCCTCCACGGAGTAATTCTCCCACAACCCGTCACTATCTCTAAATGTAGCGATACCACTTTCAGCACTTATTCCAGCTCCAGTAAGAGCCACTAACTTCTTCTTTCTCATCATTCATTATATTCTTACCAATCGTGTGGCGTGCTACCCATCTGTATCTCAAGGTTACCTCCCTTTGCCATCTGCTCAAAGGTGATATAACGCTCATCAAAAGGCTCCCCATTGAGACGCACACTTTGGATATAAATATTCTCACTGCTATTATCTAGCACTTTTATCTTGAATACGCCATCACGCACCTTTAACTCAGCACTATCTATCATAGGACTACCGAAGTAATAACGTCCTCCGCAAGGCTCCATCTGATAAAAGCCTAGTGCCGATAAAATGTACCACGCACTCATCTGCCCAGCATCTTCATTGCCCGAAAGGCCATCGTAATCGGCATGATACAGCTCGGTCATTACCTGCCTAAGTAGCGGAGCAGCTTTGCTCTGCTTTCCCAACATACTATACATATAAAGTATGTGGTGGCTCGGCTCATTACCATGGGCAAATTGACCAATCAGTCCAGAGATATCAGGAGATACATCATCACCTTCAATCACCGATGGGAGTATAAATAGACTATCCAACTTTGAGATAAACTGCTTTTCTCCACCAAAGCACTCTACCAAACCCTTCACATCGTGAGGCACGAGGAAAGTATACTGCCATGCATTTCCTTCGCAATAGTCATCATTGCGGTGAGTAGATGCAAGTGGATTAAAGTCGGGATTAAAGTTCCCCTTTATATCTACACCACGCATAAACCGAGTATCTGGATCAAAGTGATGGCGATAACTCTTGCTACGATCAAGGAAGTACTTATAATCCTCCTCGTGCCCTAAAGCTTGTGCTACCATCGCTACAGACCAATCAGCTATTGCATATTCAAGATCATAAGCCACACTCTCCAGCATACCATCATAAGGGATATAGCCGTACTGGATGCGGTACTCTTGTTCTCGCTTGGATACCATAGCCGATACCTTAAGTGCTTCATAAGCCATCTCCTTATCAGCCACATAACCCTTGAGAATAGCATCGGCTAGTACTGGAATGCCAGGTGCACCAACCATAGTATAAGTCTCATTACCCGCTAAGTGCCAGATAGGTAGCTCACCTTGCTCCTCATATATCGCCATCATTGTTGCTACCATATCTGGCATCTTATCGGGGTGAATCAAAGTCATAAGAGGGTGTGCTGCCCGATAGGTATCCCAGAGGGAAAAGATAGTGTAATTAGTGAAATCCGCCTTTTCGTGGACCTTTTGATCTGCTCCGTAATAACTACCATCCACATCACAAAAGGTGCTTGGTGCCATCATCGTATGGTAGAGTCCTGTATAGAATATCTTCATTACATCAGGTAGGTGACTCTCTATTTTCACCTTACTGAGCTCCTTATTCCAAAGTTGCTTCGCTTCAGCTCGGACCTCATCAAATTGCCACCCCTTTTGCTCCGCCTCCATATTCTTCCACGCCTCCTCTATAGAAGTAGGCGAAAGGGCAACCCTCATTACCACCTCTCTTTCTAGGTTGGGATCGAGATCTATACGACCATAGACCACCTTACCTTGACCTTCCTTCTCAAGAGGCTGCCCATCAGCTATTACAGTCAGATCCTCAAAAGGTTGAGATAGCTCTACTGCGAAGTAAACCTTCTGATCCTTTGCCCAACCAGTAGAGTAACGGTACCCCTCTAATTTCGTATCGCCAGCGATATTGATGTATCCCTCTGTAGCCTTATCCCAGTTACCTCCATTCTCCAAGTCAAAGATAATGGCACGCTCCTCTGACCCTTCCGGGAAAATATACTTGTGGTAGCCAATTCGATTAGTAGCCGTTAGCTCCACATCAATACCATATCGCTCCAAATGGGTTGAGTAATACCCAGGCTCCACATGTTCCACCGACCGGCGACTATAGCTCCAAAGTCCGCTCTGTGGGTCGTCTTGAGTACCACGTGCGTAAGTCACCTCACCAGTAACTGGCATCACCGTAATATCTAGTAAGTCACCAATCCCTGTGCCACTAAGATGAGTATGAGAGAAACCAATCACCGTTGAGTCGCTCACATGATATCCGCTACACCAATCCCAACCAGTAGTAACACTAGTAGGGCCCAATTGCACCATTCCCCAAGGAACAGAAGCTCCTAGAAAAACATGTCCATGACCACCAGTACCGATCCAAGGATCCACAAAGTCTGTAGGTGACCACTCTGCCTCTACTCGGTGCTTACTTTCCTTGCATCCAAGCATCAAAAGTGCAACTAGTACGCCTAGCACACACAAGATTCTTTTACTCATCTTACCTATCCTCAATTATTTTACACCTGTATGGCCAAATCCTCCCGCTCCTCGTTCGGTCTCCTCCAATTCCGCTACTGCATACCAAACCACATGAGCATGCTTAGCCACTACCATTTGGCAAATTCTCTCACCTGGCTCAATGGTATATGGAGTATCCGAAAGGTTAACAATGATAGCCTTCAATTCTCCCCTATAGTCAGCATCAATCGTACCTGGAGAATTGAGCAATGTGAGCCCATGCTTTAGTGCCAATCCACTTCGCGGTCTCATCTGCGCTTCATACCCTTCTGGCAAAGCTATAAATAGGCCAGTTGGCACTGCGATCCTCTGTAAGGGCTCAAGATGAATAGGAGTCTCTATATTTGCCCGAAGGTCAAGTCCTGCAGAGAGGGGCGTTGCATACTCAGGAAGAGGGAAAGGACTGTGATTGATTATTCTTATTTCTACTTGATTACTCATATTCCTAACTTATAATGGTAAACCATTGAACTTAATCGCTTTATTAGCTTTACGTAGTAGCCTGATCTTATCCTCCAAAGCTATCTCTATAGATATTGGCAATATCCATATTCTACCTCTCACCTCTTCTGGAATCCAGCGTTGACAAGTTAGTAGTCTCATACCGTCCTTCTCTGTTGTAAGGATAAAGAGTTCCCGATCATTACGAAGGTCATCCACCAACACCTCCACCTCCTCTCTAGTGAAACGATGGTGATCAGGATACTCCACGTAGTCAACCACCTTAGGGAAGGTACTCTTACATGTCTTCTGAAAAGCAGCCGGCCGCGCGATTCCGCTTACCACCAAGATAGGACTATCTTGAGTAAGTCTATGATTGAGATGAGCATCTGATCTTGAAAATAATGGCTTCGGTTGCTCATATTTCACACTGGTACAGAAGACATCCTGATATGCCATTGCCCCAAGATTATCTATCTTGAGGCGCTTCTCAGTCACATTGACCTGACGTGGTGTACCAGTAAAGATAATAGCTTCAGCTCTAGTGGCTTCCTTCCGACTTTCACGCAATCTACCATAAGGTAGCAGATAATCATTGTAATAAGGCTTGCTATAAGGAGTAAGCAATATGGAGAATGAAGGGATAACACTCCGGTGCTGAAATCCATCATCCATCAGTACTACATCTGGACGTTCATTCTCGGGCATCGCTTGCATCGTCTCCAATGCCCTACGTCTATTCCCATCAATGTAGACCATCACATCAGGATGTTTTTGCTTGATCTGAAACGGCTCATCACCAATTCTATCAGCATCGTCATCTAGCGTAGCAATAATAGGACGACGAGTACGCCGGCCATATCCACGCGAGAGAACTGCGACCTTATACTCTCGCTTTAGAAGAGAGATAAGTAGCTCAATATGAGGTGTCTTACCACTTCCTCCGACAGATAGATTACCTATACAAATAGTAGGAATTACCGACTTCCATGAAGAGAGGATACGATGGTCATAAGCGAAATTGCGGATACCTACAGCCATTGAATAAAGGGCTGTGGGTATCCACAATAGGATATTTCGTCGCTCTGGTCTCCCCATGCTAAGACAACTCTTTTTACATCATTTCCAACCTTGATTGAGTGGTCTCACAAGCTGTAGCCCCCACTCTACGCTTAAGCTCATTCCGCCCAGCTGCGGCTGGGAGCGAGCTAACGACACCAAGG
>OKRX01002034.1_pt1 | contig 13956 bp, 8 predicted proteins | sample 1601241 | NCBI WGS metagenome assembly OKRX01 (sample SAMEA3541500, study PRJEB24748) | human gut metagenome | biome: human gut; feature: human-associated habitat; material: faeces | place: China | collected 2012
AAAGTCGACAAGCTCGCCGGTGCCAGCTGGACCTCCGAAGCCTTCAACAAGGCGTTGGAAGTGGCGCGTCAGGAAGCGTCAATCCAATAGCCCATTCCTTCTGAAACCGACACGGCATGCCCGTCTTGCGTCGGTGCGGACGGTTTTCCTGTGGTTACCGTGCGGATTCGGCGCATACGTTCGGCCAGAGCAACGTGGCCATGTTCTCGGCCCAGGAATCAGGCTTGCGTTCCTTGCCGGATTGCCGTTCCCCTCCGGCTTCCTGTCCCGCCAACGCTTTGCAAGCCAGCATGGAACCCAGCACCGTGCTGAACAGGAACGTGTAGTCCAAACGGTTTTGAAACACTCCGTCGGCGATGCCACGTTCCATGAACCCCACGAACCGTTCTTCGGCCGGCGCCAGCACTTGTGCTGCGATCGCCTTCAGCGTGGCGTTGTCGGAAGACAGCACCACACCCACGGCTTTCAATCCGAGTTCGCTGTCGAAGCAGTTCTGGATGCGTCGCAGCATGGTGGCCAGTCCGCTCCGCGACGGCTTCAAATCGTTGAAATTCGGTAGTCCGGCAACTTCCGGTTGGATGCGTTGCAATAAATCGTCGGCGTTTCGGTAGCGTCGGTAGATTGTGGTCTTTGCTACCCCTGAACGTCGTGCGACCTCTTCGATGGTCACCGCTCCGATACCATCGGAAATCACTATCCCCAATGTGGCTTTCATGATTTTGCGGTCGGTTTGCTCCCGTAATCGCTCACGTCGGCCACGTACTGTGCCGACGTCTTCCTGCGTGGTTTTTTGCACCGTCTTCCGCGTGCCCTCTTGCGTGGTTCCGCCCATCATGCCGCGATCACTTTCGTGCTTTCCAGCTTGCTTACGTACCAATGGTTGAACTTGACCAGTGGAATGCGCAGTAGCAGGCCTATCAGCAGCAGCGGCGGAATGAACAGCAGTAGCGCGCCAATCGCAAACCAGTAATCGTTACTGTAGATTCCACCGATCGCCGCGCGCATTGCTGTGATTGAATGCGTCGCAGGCAGGAACGGGCTGATGCCGCTGATGATTTTCGGCAGCACGGCCAGCGGATATGCGCCGTTCGCTCCGGAGATCTGCATGACGAGAAACAGCACGCCGATGGCTTTGCCGACGTTGCCGAAGCTGGCCACGAGCGTGTAGGTGAAGAACGAGAACACTAGGCTGCTCACCCAGCCGGACAGCATGAACAGCAGCGGATGCACCGCCTGGACATGGAGGAACAGCAGACTGCCTCCCAAGGAGAACGTGCTCTGCAATAGTCCGATCACGCCGAACACACCGTAATGTCCGAGAAACAGCTGATGCGGTTTCGGGTCGCCGAGTTCCTTGCGCACCTTACGCGAGACGGTGGTCTTGAGCGTCACTGCCATGAGCAGCGAACCGACCCACAGCGGCAGGATCGTGTAGAACGGTGCCATCTGCGAACCGAAATTCTTGACTGGGAACACCGCGTTGCGTTTCACTTTTACAGGGGCTGCAAGCGCGGCGGCCAACGAGTCGGTATTATCGCTGAGCACATCTTTGACGGCGCTCATATCGCCGCTGTTCAGCGCATCGGTCAATGTTCCTGTGAATGCGCCCAGTTTTTTGCCCGCGCCGGCCAGACTATCGGCGGTGGAATCCAACACGCTGCTGATGGCGGTCAGATTCTTATCCGCGGTCTTGGTGGTGCCGTTCAGATTGCCCAGCGCGCCTTTCAGATCGGCCGCTGTGGCATTGAGCGCGGTGGTGGTGCTGGTAATGGACGTGGCGATATCGTCAAGTTGCGGTTTCAGTTGGCTCTCATAGTCGGTTTTGATGCCACTGACGGACGTTGCCGCCTGCTGCGCCAGTTTCTTGATCTCCGCACGTTCGGCCGTGGTATCGCTTACTTTGGCGTCGATGTTGTCGGCGCTGCCATTCAGCGCCGATGCTAGGTCGTTGAGCTGTGTGATGGTGGTGCCGACGTTGGTTTTGAGATGGTCGATGGCGTTCCTCACCGCTTCCGGCAGCTTTTCGTTTGCGCTGAGCGCGTCGAGCGAATCATAGATCTGCTGGTAGCTTTGCGCCTGCTTGCTGATGTTCGTGGCCTGGTTGCGTAATGCGTTGGCGGTGTTGCCGGCCTGCGTGCCCGCATTGCCGAATAGGCTGTCCACATCTGCTTCCATGGCTGTGAAGCTGTTGGCGGAATCAGTCAGAGCCGTGCCCAGCGCGGTGGTGCCGGTCTTCAACGCGCCCGTCAGATCCTCCACGCCGCTGCCGGCTTGCTTGAGTGTTGTTCCTACGCTTTTCGCATTGCCGCTGACATTGGCGATCAGACCGTCGGAGGACTCAAGCAGATGCCGTGCGCTTTGGGTCAGCGTGCTGAACGTGCGGAGCGTTCCGGAAGCGTCGGTGAGCGTTTCCGCGAAGTCGCTGATATTGCCGTTGAACTGCGTGAGTTGTTCCTGCGCGGCTGGCTTGTCGAGTTGGTTGGCGAGCTGCGATGCCACACTCAGCGCGGTGCTGGTCAGTGTTTCGGAGAACGTCTCGTTGACCTGCGCGCTGACCGTATCGGCGCCTTGGCCTGTGATCTTCGGAGCCAAGGCGTTCTTCTTTTCATTGTTGTAGTAGGCGATTTCGGCGTGGTCGCCATCGGATGCGAAGAACGTCATCATACGGGTGCTGAAGTTCTTTGGAATCACCACAGCTGCGTAATATTTGCCGGATTTGGTGCCGTTGATGGCTTCTTTTTTGGTGGTGAAGGTCCAGTCGAGCTGATCGTTGGAACGCAGCGTGTTAACCACTTGGTCGCCGATGTTGATCTTCACTGGAATGAGGTCGGACCGGTATCCGTCGTCCTCATTGGCTACGGCGAATTTCAGATTGCCGGTATTGGTGAACGGGTCCCAGCTGGCGGCCACGTTGAACCATGTGAAGATGCCGGGGATCACAACGAGTCCGATGACGATGATGATGGAGACGACGTTGCTGGTGATTCGCCGGATGTCGCCGACGAACAGTTTCCAGATGGTTTTCATGCGTTGCTCCTTTCCTCGGTGTTTTCGTTGTTTTCGGTTGTCTCGGTTGTCTCGGCGGTCTCGGCGGTGTCCGTGGCGGCATCGTTCGCGGCGGCGCTTGGACCGGTCGTCTGCATTTTCTGCATTTTCTGCACCAGTATGGCGATTCCGTCATCTTCATTGTGGTTGACGCCCGTCACGTTTTCCGTCGTTTCTTTGATGACGCTGGTATTGCGATTATCGGATGTCGTGCGTTTGCCGCTGGTGCGTCTCCGCGTTTTGCGCAGCAGTCTGTTCCGCCGTTCCTGTTGCGCCCGCTTTTTGCGACGGATGCGTGCCGCTTGGCGCTCCACCAGCATGGATTGGATCGATTCATCGCTCAAATGGCCGAGCTCCACTTGACGGTTCAGATTATCGCGCATGTATTCGATGACCATGAGGAAGCCCATGATGAGCAGAATCCAGACGACCCACGTGGCCAGTACCACCACTTTCTCTCCGTTGGTGAACGAGAACACCGCCGCCAGAGTTACCGGAACTACGAATCCGATCACCAGAGCTCCGCGCTTGAGTTTCGGGTACAGTTCCGCGAACCGACTTGCGCGTTCCTCGATCACCTCGCGGTAGCCGCCTTTGTCGGCCAGCACCTGAATGGCTTGGGACATGTTGTATCCGCGTTCCGGAAGCTCCACTTCCTCGCCGATAATCATGTCGCTTTCCTTGATTTCGCGGGCGAAGAGTCGGTTGAGGTTGACCAACAGAGGACGGACCACCAGACCGATGACGAACGCCATGGCGGCAAACAGCAGCAGCGTGCCGATCGCCTTGATCCAATGGCCGTCGTAGAAGCCGGCGATGGTCTCGCGGAATGCGTCTATCGAATAGCTGAATGGCACGAACGGATAGACCATGCGGAAGAACTTCGGCATCATCTCGATCGGATACAGGCCGGAAGCGCCTGGAATCTGCACGATCACCAACGCCACGCACAGGCCCTTGCCGATGTGCATGAACGTGGTGGACAGCGCGTACGTGATGCTCAGATATACCAGCGATGTGATCATGCCGGTCAGTATGAACAGTGGCGCGCAAGCCGTCTGTACGCCGAGTATCAGATCGCCAACGGTGCAGATCGCGCCTTGAATGACGCCCATCGTGCCGAGCAACAGGTATCGGGCCAGATACTTTTCGGTTGCGGTCGGATCGAGACCCTCAAGCCCCTCGTCGTCCACCTCCACTTTGTAGATCACCACAAAGGCGAACGCGCCCACCCACAGTGCCAGATTGGTCATCAGCGGAGCCATGCCGGAGCCGTAGGAGTTGACGGGATACACGTTCTTCGTGTCGATTACGGTCGGGGACTCCATGAACGAGGCGATCTTATCCGCGTCAAGCGAACCGCTGCCGGTCAACGATGCGAGCAGATCCGCAGTGCCCAGCGCCTTCAGGTCGGTGCTGACGGTGGTGAGCTTCGTCTCCATCTTCGCCAGCTGCTGGTCGGTTTGCTCAAGGCCGATGCGGGTGTCTGACGCCACTTGGTCGAGTTGGTCGAGCACGATGTTGGTTTGCCTGACCACGCTGTCCTGGCTGGTCACGGTGCCGGCAAGTGTTCCGGCCGTCCCAGCCAGCGAGCCCAGCGCGGAATTCAGTCGCGGCAGTGCGCCTGAATTGATGGCGTTGCGCGCCGTGCCTGCGCTTTTGAGCGAGTTCTGCGTGCCTATGTTGAAATCGGTGGACAGTTTGGATACGCTGCCGGCTGTGGCCTGTGTGTTCTCGCTCAGGGTTTTGAGGTCGGCGAGTGTTCCGGCTGCCGTGTTGTTGGTATTCTCCAGTTTGCTGATGATTTGCTGGTATTGCGCGTTGTCGCTGGCGGATTTGAGCTTCTCGAGCAGTTTCGCATTGCTGTCGGTGATGTTTTGCATGCCGGTCACCGCCTGCTGCGCCGATCCACTTGCCGCGGATACCGCCGACGAGATCTGGTTGATGCTGGCTGTGGATTGCGCCGTCGCTTGGGAAACAAGTCCGGATCCGGTTTCCAGCGCGCTGTTGGCGTTGGACGAAAGCGTGTTGAGCTGGGTTTGCGCTGTGCCGATGGCGGTGGATGCGCCTGCTAGTCCTCTGCCTGCGCTCGCCGCGGCCAGCTGCACGTCGTTCAGGGCATTGCGTGCTGCTTTTGTCTGCTGTGGCACATTGGCTAACTGGGTGTCGAGATCTGCGATTGCGGAGCGGATCGTGCCTACGTTCCGCTTGGTGTTGTCGAGTTCGCCGATGGTTTCGTTGGCGATGGCGTTGGTGTTGCCGCTGATGGTGCCGTTGGCCGAGTTGACGGCTTTGACGAGCACGTCGCTGACGGTGGAGACGAAGGTGTTGTTGACGGTGCGGTCGACCACGGTCGCGCCTTGGTCGGTGATTTTCGGCGAAATCGGATTCGCCTTCTCGTTCACGTAATATTCGAGCGTGGGGCGATGCTTGCTGTTGGTGACGACGTTGGCCAGATCTTCGCTGAAGTCGGAAGGGATGACGATTGCGGCGTAGCAGTCGCCCGACTCCACCGCTTCCATCGCGTTGGCTTTGCCCATGAACTCCCAGCCGAGCTGGTCGTTGCTCTTCAGCGTGCCTTCGATTTGATCGCCGAGATTGACTTTGCCAAGCAGCGCGTTGTCTGTGCCTTCGTCCATGTTGGCCACGGCCACTTTGATGCTGTCCGTGTTGCCATAGGGATTCCAGAACCCGTAGATGTTGAACCATGCGTATAGCGGGGGAATGAGAATCAGGCCGATCATAATCACCCACGCGGCGGGTACGGTGACCAATCGTTTGAAGTCACGGCGCAGGATCTGCAGTACGTTGTGCATTGTCTCTCCGGGTTGGTGAATCATTCCTCTCATAGCGATACGTATTTCGTAGCGCTACGCGGTACGTATCGTATAACGCGCTCCGGGACAATCGCCATCGCGTTTCATGGATGACGGAAATCGGGTCGAGTACTGCGGCAAAGCCTCGGCAAAACCATCGCCGGCTGACGTAGCCCCTTCCGCTCACGTCCGTGACAAATCGCCATTTCTGTATGTCCGTGAGCGAAAGGTGGTAATAAATCGCTATTTTCCGTCCGTATTTATACCCCCATTCGCTCACGATGCGCTATACATCGCCATTTCTTGCGGACGTGAGCGAAAGGTGGTGTGCGAATGGCGATTGCAGCCAGCTGACGTCCCCCTCTTTTGCTCGCGTCCGCCAATAATCGCACCTGAACCGCTTTTCTTGCGGCGGATATTGCCTACGTTTGGTAGCGTGGGCTGAAGGAAGGAGCGGCATATGAGCGAAACCGCACAATCTGAATCACGATCCGAGGATTCCGCCGCGGGCAAGACGGATGGAGAAATCAAGGCGATTGCCGCCGAAACCGAAATCGCGGCTATCGAAGAAGGCGGAAAGCAGGGCACTGGCGAAGTCGGCAATCCCGCTGACCGTCGTCTGCCGTTAATCGTTCGCATTTACGGCATCGTCATGCTTATTGAAGGCGTGGTGACGCTGCCGTTCATTGTGTTGGCGTGCCTGTACTCGATTCGCGCGGTGTTTTCCGGCAAAGTGGCGTTCGATGCGCTCAGCCTCACCGCGATTCTGTCGGTGGTTCACGCGGCCGTGCTGCTGGTCGCCACCGCGTGTCTGGCGGTGTTCGGCGTGATGCTCATTATGAACAAGCGTCGGCATATCGCGCAATGGACGTATCTGATGATTCCGCTCACCCTTGCCGAAGGCTTGCTGTCGCTGGCATTGCAGGGACTTGGTGTGAATTTGATCGGCCCGGCTATCCAGCTTGTCGTGCTCATAGCCCTGCATGTCACTGCCGATCCGTCGCTGCGTGAGGAACGTCGTCTCCAGTTCGCGTTGCGACGTATGGATGCCCGTAGCGCATACGAAGACGCTGCTTCCCAGGGTATGGCTGGCCGCGATTTGACCGGCAAGGGCTATATTTCGCTGGATTTCTTCAATTTGTTCTGGCTGTTCACCATTGGTTGTGTGTTCGGTTTGGTGATCGAAACCATCTACCATTTCATCCTGTTTGGCGAATACCAGGACCGTGCGGGCTTCCTGTGGGGGCCGTTCTCGCCCATCTATGGTTTCGGCGTGGTGATCGTCACCGTGTTGCTCAACCATTTGTGGCAGTCGAATTGGTTGCTGATTTTCTGCTCAAGCGCGGTGATCGGTGGCGCGTTCGAATATTTCACCAGCTGGTTCATGCAGGCCGCGTTCGGTATTCGCGCATGGGATTACACGGGGCAATGGCTTTCGATCGACGGGCGTACATCCGGCAAATACATGTTCTTCTGGGGCGTCCTCGGTTTGGTCTGGGTCAAGCTGATTCTGCCGCGATTATTGCGATTGATCCAGCGTATTCCGTGGAAGATTCGCTATTCGCTGACGCTGGTCTGCTTCATTTTCCTTTTCGTCGACGGTGTGATGACGCTGATGGCCCTTGATGCTTGGTATTCCCGCATGGCTGGGGTTGCGCAGAATTCGCCCGTTTCGCAGTTCTTCGCCACGTATTTCAATGACGATTTCATGGCCCACCGATTCCAGACCATGAAGATCGACCCGTCCACTGCCGGTCGTATGTAGGCTGGTTTTTGCGTTTTGCGGGTTTTGCTAAGCGGCTGGTCGGGCGATGTTCCGGCTGGCCGCTTTGCTTTGGGTGGCTGATTTTGAACGATTTCGGACGATTGCAGTGGGGTTTTGTTGCGGGTTTTGCCGCGGGGGATTTGATTCTTCCGGATTATTGCCGTTTGGGATTCGTGCCTTCCGGCTGTCTGGATGCTTGACTGCTGTTGCCGCGCCTACGCCGCGATGCTTTGCGCCAGCTGGCGGATGAGGTCGGGGCGATGTCCGCTCCATGAGGAATTCGGTGAGATGACGACCGGAATTTGCTTGAAGCCGGCGTCCTTGATCTGTTCGAATGTGGACGGATTCTGCGTCAAATCGACCGCCACGTACCGCACTCCCAGTTTGGAAAGCTCTTGTTCGGTGGCCTCGCATTGAGGATTGTTCGGATTGGTGAAGACGGTCACGGTCATTACTTTTCCTCCCTATGCAATCGGCTTCCTTTGGTGTGGAAAGCCTTGTCGGCCACGTTTTTTGATTTTGCCTGGCTGAGCAGGCCGTTCATCAGTATACACTACCTGTAGTGGCGTTTCGTACGTTTGCCCACTGTATATAGTGGGGAATTTCCCGTAATACCGAATCTATACGAACAAATGTTCGATATATTCGAGTCTATCATTATCCTCGATTGCGCCACGCCGGTTGCATGCGTATGGTCCGTCCGCGAATCGCCCGCGGGCTGTTCGCTATTCATTTCGGAACACATATTGCGATTTCGCTCGTTTTCTTACGATTGTGAGCGAAAGGTGGTGCCGCATAGTGCGGTAGGGGGTATAAATCGCCTTATTTTCCATACTTTTCGGCGCACGTCGCGAAATAATCGACCGAAATTGCGATTCGTGAGCGAAAGAGGGTGCGCGATATGGTGCGTTCCGTATTGAAGTGCTGAGACCTCATCCCGAAACAAATGAAAAAGTCCTGAGAACCATCGGCTTCCAGGACTTCGAACCTGTGCCCCCCGTGGGATTCGAACCCACAACCCACGACTTAAAAGGACGCTGCTCTAACCGTTGAGCTAGAGGGGCAACAGCAACACAGTATACAGCATATTCGGACCAATCGCCACCACGGGCGTCGGACGGGCGTCGAAATGGCCTTCGGAGTGTTGGTGTGCCTACAATCGAAACCATGTCATGTACCACAATTCTTGTAGGCAAAAAAGCAAGTTACGACGGTTCGACCATCATCGCCCGAGATGACGACTCTGGTTCGGGACGTTACGATCCCAAGAAATTCGTAGTCGTCGCACCGCAGGAGCAGCCGCGGCACTACCGCAGTGTGCTGAGCCACGTTGAAATCGACCTTCCCGACAATCCATGCCGGTACAGCATCGTACCGAACGTGCTTCCAAATCGTGGAATCCTTGCGGAAGCGGGCGTGAACGAGCATAACGTGGCCATGAGCGCCACCGAAACCATCGCCGTCAACGAACGCGTGCTCGGTGCCGACCCGCTGGTCGCACTGCAGTCGGCCGACGAAGCCAATGGTAAGCCGGAAACCCCAGGCGGCATCGGCGAAGAAGACATCATCACCCTCATATTGCCGTATGTCAGCACTGCGCGCGAAGGCGTGAAACGTCTGGCCGAACTGCTCGAAACGTACGGAACGTACGAATCGAACGGCATCATCATTTCCGACGTGGACGAAATCTGGTACGTCGAAACCATCGGCGGCCACCATTGGATCGCCCGTCGCGTGCCGGACGACAAATGCGCGATCATCCCCAACCAGCTTGGCATCGACTATTTCGATTTTGATGACGCCTTCAGCGACGCACGTGAATTCATGTGTAGCGCCGATCTGCAGGAATTCATCGAAACGCACCATCTTGGGCGCGCGGCGGGTACGCAGGGCGGCATGAACGGCGGCCACTGCAACCCGCGTATCGTATTCGGCACCGCCACCGCGAAGGACCACATCTACAACACGCCACGCGCCTGGTACATGTACCGCTATCTCGATCCGGCCGACGCGGAAAACCTTACCCCTGAATCGGACGATATTCCATGGTGTCTCGAACCGGAGAATGCCGTGACCGTCGAGGATGTCGACTTCCTGCTCGGTTCGCACTTCGAAGGCACCCCGTATGACCCGTACGGCACGCAGGGAACTGAGGAAAGCCGCCATCGCTACCGTCCGATCGGCATCAACCGCACCGGACACATGGTGGCCATGCAGATTCGCCCGTACGCGCCCGTCGAAAGCCGTTCGATCATGTGGATTTCGTACGGTTCCGGCGCGTTCACCACGTCCGCCCCGTTCTATGCGAACGTCGACGACACCCCCGCCTACCTGCGCGACACCACGCCGGAAGTCTCCACGGACTGCCTGTATTGGACGAACCGCCTGATTGCAACGCTCGCCGACGCGCACTTCTACGAGACCAGCAACGCGGTCGAGGGCTTCTCGGAAGATGTCCGTTCCTTCGGCCACCGTCTGGTGGAACGTACGGATGATGCGCTTGCGATTGGTGGGTCGGCGACTGGGGCTGGTGGCGCTGGTTCTGGTGCCGGTTCTGCGGTTGGCGGTTCTGGTTCTATGTCTGGTGCTGCGGTTGATTCCGGTTCCGATGGGCTTGCTAGTCCTACATCTGTTCCGGCCCGTCTTGCGGCGGCTAACGACGAAATGGCGGAATACCTGCGATCGCGCAATACGAAGCTGCTCGGCGACGTGCTGTACACGTCCAGCAATCTCATGCACAACAGTTTCGCCATGTCGGATCGCTGGAACTAAGCCCGCTGGTGCTTTCCGTGTCCGTTTCTCCCGAATCGGACACACAGGCATCAAAATGAAGCGCTCCTGTGTCCGAATCACCAGAAACGGACACAGGAGCGCCTAGCCGATCGCAATAATCGCAATACTCACGCAATATCGCGTAAACCCTCTATCGCGCGAAACCTGCGAAACCCGCGCGAAATCAGTTGAACCCGACCACATGTTCCGCCACGAAATATCCCTTTCGAATCACAAACCGGCCGAGCGAACCATGTAGGTTCAGCGCGCGCGACATCGCCTTCTTACGCACGTCCTTGTAAATCGTCGGCGAATACGCCTCGATATCCGCCCACATGGCCTTCTTCTTCTCGTAATTCTCCGGATCGCGCGACAAAATCATGAAAACGCTCGCGACGGAACTCTGAATCGCCAGAAAATGAATCATGTAGCGGTATAGGCCGTCTGGCACCGTACCTCGTTCGGGGGTGGCGCGCACCATGCACTGGTTGACGAGCCGCAGCTGGTCCACGCGTCGGATCATCACGTCCGTCTGCACGCTCTGCCCGTCGCGGCCGATGAAATAGTGGTAGAACGGCGTATCCACGTATTGCAGCGACTTGACCCACGGGAACGGCTGGTACGCGTAGATGAAGTCCACGTAGAACGTGTGTTCCGGCAGCTGCATCTTCGATTCGCGCACCACGGCGGTACGGTAGATCAGCGCGTGCATGAGAATGTATTCGGTCAGGCCGAAATGTCCCAGATCGTCCCAAGTGAGCCGCTTGCCGGGCTCCATGGCGTGACGGAAGTTCACGACGTGCTTGTTGCGCTTGCCCACCTTGTCATACACATAGTTGGTGACGAGCATGTCGAGCGGCTCGTCCTTGCCGACCTCGCCGCGCAGCACGGCCATGACCTGTTCGAGCGATTCCGGGCCGACCCAATCGTCCGCGTCCACGACCTTCACGTACATGCCGCTCGCCGCCGCGATGCCGGTGTTGACCGCGCCGCCGTGGCCCTTGTTCTCCTGATGGATCGCGCGCACGATTCCCGGATTGCGCGCCTCGAACGTCTTCGCCATCTCCAGCGTGCCGTCGGACGAGCCGTCATCCACGATCAGCACTTCGATGTCGTCGTTGCGCTTCGACGCGATCAACGATTCGACGCACCGTTCCAGGTATTCCGTCATGTTGTACGCGGGCACCACGAAGGTGAGCGTCTTCTTCTCCTGCATATTCTTCCTCGGATCGGGCTCGTGTCGGGCCGTGCGGCTGGCCGACCGCTCCGGCCAAAAGCATAACGAAACTAACGTAGCACCATGTGCGGTTCCGGGGCGCGGTTTTGCGCACAAGCGGCACCCTGAAATACGCAATCTGCACCTGAAATTTCCCCTAGGGTCATTTCGGGTGACGGTATGTCAGTTTTCGTCAATTGTTGATTGTTTTTGCGATTCGTGCGGGCTTTGCGGTTTTTGCGATTCGTTCGTCTCGTCTGATTCGTTTGATTCGTCTGCCGCTTGCGATTTGCCTACTGCTTGCGATCCGTCCGTCACGGTCGTCCCGTCCGTCGCGTCATCTCCCGCAGCAACCGCCTTCTCCTGCGATTTCGCAGCCTTCTTGCCCTGCTTCTCCTGCTTGGCGATCGCCTTCGCTTCCCGCGCGGCCTGCTTTTCCGCCTCGCGGGCGGCCTTTTCGCTTTCGTAGCGCAGTTCCGGCTTGGCTTCCATGCGGCTCAGCCCATACCATGCCAGGTTCACGATGTGCGCGGCGAGCTGCTCCTTGCTGAGCTTGCGCTGGTCGGCCCAATATTGGCAGGTGTACACGGTCATGCCGATGAGCATCTGCGCGTAATACGGCACGCTTTTGGCCGGCAGATGCTGGCGTTTGAACGCGTCGGTGAGAATGTCCTCGACGCGTACGGCAATGTCTCCAAGCAGCGAATTGAACGAGTTGGACGGGTCGGTTTTCGGCGAATCGCGCGTGAGCACGCGGAAGCCTTCGGCGTTCTCCTCCACGTAGGTGAGCAGCGCAAGCGCGGTGCGTTCCACGATTTGGCGCGGATGCGCCTGCGGGTCGGACAGCGCGTTGATGAGAACGTCGGTGAGCGCGCGCATTTCGCGGTCCACCACCACGGCGTACAGGCCTTCCTTTCCTCCGAAATGTTCGTAGACGATGGGTTTCGACACTTTTGCGGTCGAGGCGATCTCTTCCACGCTCACTGCTTCGAATCCCTTGGCCGCGAACAGCGATCGACCGATTTCGATAAGCTGCTCGCGCCGCTGGTACGACGTCATTCTGGATGTATTGGCCATATTGCCCAGTTTTTCACGTCCCGTGGATAGCCCCATTGCCTGCCCTGGCAGAGATGAGTGGCGTGTCCGTTGCGCTTTTTAGGCTGGAGCCATGGATACGAATGTGATTATTGCGATTGTCGTGGTCGTCGTTATCGCGGCATTACTTGCGATTGGCGGATGGTGGTTCGGTAAGAGCCGCAAGTCCGCCGTGGACAAGTCCACGGAAGCGGCGAAGGCGAAGGCCGATGCTCGTTTGGCTACGGAGAAGTCCGCCGCGCAATCTGCCGCCGCAAGTGCCGAAAACGCTGAGAAAACCAAGGAAACCGCGGAATCCGCAGCGACGGAAGTGGAATCCGCGACTTCGTCTGCCACACCTGAATCGCCAGTGGCAACTGAACCAACTCCGGTCGGGTCAGCCGTAACTGAATCCGCGACCCCAGCCGTCGAAACCCCTGAAGCTGCCGGCACCCGCATGCAGCGCCTCAAGGCTCGCCTGTCCAAGTCCGGCAACCCGTTCGGCAAAGCCCTGTTCAACATCCTCGCCAAGGATCAGCTCTCCGAAGCCGACTGGGAGGACGTCGAAGACACCCTGCTGCTCGCTGACGTCGGCGCGGAGGCGAGCGAGCAACTGGTGGAGGAGTTGCGCAACGACGCCCGCATCGCCGGCCAGTCCGATCCGGCCGAAGTGCGTGCGGCGCTGAAGGACAAGCTGCTGAAGCTCGTCGGCACCGACGTCGACCGTCGGCTCAACGCCGACAAGGAAGGTGCGAACAAACCGAGCGTCATCATCATGGTCGGTGTGAACGGCACTGGCAAAACCACCACCGCGGGCAAGCTGTCCCGACTGCTCGTCTCCGAAGGCAAGCAGGTCATGCTGGGCGCCGCCGATACGTTCCGCGCGGCCGCCGCCGACCAGCTGGAGACCTGGGGCGCCAAGGTGGGCGTGCCGGTCGTGCGTTCCGACAAGGACGGCGCCGACCCGGCGTCCGTCGCGTTCGAAGCCAGCGCCAAAGCCAAGGAAGAGAACGCCGACGTGCTCATCATCGACACCGCCGGCCGCCTGCAGAACAAGTCCAACCTCATGGACGAGCTCGGCAAGATCCGCCGCGTCACCGAAAAGAACCTGCCTGTGGACGAAGTGCTGCTCGTGCTCGACGCCACCACCGGCCAGAACGGCATGACGCAGGCCAAGGTGTTCGCCGAAGCGATCGGCATCACCGGCGTGGTCCTGTCCAAGCTCGACGGCTCCGCCAAGGGCGGCATCGTCATCTCCGTGCAGAAGG
>OKRX01002040.1_pt1 | contig 13927 bp, 7 predicted proteins | sample 1601241 | NCBI WGS metagenome assembly OKRX01 (sample SAMEA3541500, study PRJEB24748) | human gut metagenome | biome: human gut; feature: human-associated habitat; material: faeces | place: China | collected 2012
ACGAACCAAGAAGATACCGATGAGAGACAGGAAGATGCCGATGGCTGCGATAACCATAGGTGCGATGACGGCACGCAGCTGCATATCGCCATTCATGGCAAAAGCCGTGGCTCCCAAGGCGGCTGTCGACAATATCGAACCGCAATAGCTCTCGTAGAGGTCGGCTCCCATTCCTGCCACATCGCCCACATTGTCGCCCACATTGTCGGCTATGGTAGCAGGATTGCGAGGATCGTCTTCAGGAATATTCGCCTCTACCTTGCCCACGAGGTCGGCTCCCACATCGGCAGCCTTGGTATAAATTCCTCCTCCCACACGGGCAAAGAGTGCCTGGGTGGAAGCACCCATGCCAAAGGTCAGCATGGTGGTGGTAATGGTGACAAGGGCTGTGGCCTCTCCTTCGTACACCGCATTAAGAACAATAAACCAGATGGCAATATCGAGCAAACCGAGTCCCACCACCACAAGTCCCATCACGGCACCGCTCCGGAAGGCTATCTTCAGACCTTTGTCCAGTCCGGTGCGTGCACCATGGGCTGTACGGGCAGAAGCATAAGTAGCGGTCTTCATGCCAAAGAATCCTGCCAAACCAGAGAAGAGTCCGCCGGTGAGGAAGGCAAAGGGCACCCATGGATTCTGCACCTTCAGCACATAAGCCATGAAGGCGAAAACAATGGCGAGAACGACGAAGACGGCCGTCACCACCTTGTACTGCTGCTTGAGGTAAGCCATAGCACCCTTTCTTACATGCTCTGCAATTTCTTTCATTCTGTCTGTTCCCTCATCCTCCTTCATCATGGTGCGGAAGAAGAACCATGCCATTCCCAATGCCACAACGCTGGCTATTGGAATGAGCCAAAATACTAATGGAATGCTGTTCATAATGCTATATTTATTGGTTAGTAATAATTCCATTTGCTCGTTGGTGTATAACGATGGTGCAAATATAAGAAAATTATTAATACGAAAGAGGAAAAACTGAATATTTATTTTATGACACTTAATGACACACTTCGATAAACAAAGAAAATCCTAACTACTTAGCAAGCAGTCAGGATTTTTATCGGTGCGCCTGATAGGACTCGAACCTACACGGCCTGAACCACTAGATCCTAAGTCTAGCGCGTCTACCAATTTCGCCACAAGCGCATTTGCGAGTGCAAAGATACAACTTATATTTCAATTAGAAGAAGAAAAAGACAAAAAACTTGGAAGTTGCTTGCTTTTTCGGAATTTTATTACTATTTTTGCAAACTGAGATAATGGAGCGAATCTATACCTCAAAGAACTTTAGCAAGTTCTGTTACAATTACTTCCCAACTTGCGAAACCAGAATTACTAACTAAAAAAGATGATATCACAGATGAATATACCTACTATTTTTACTCAACCAGAAGACTTCTACTCATTAGCATGCTATACCTATATACTGTCTGGCGTGATATGTGGTGTTGTCAGATGGTTTCACATGTGTCATCCGTTCGACAAATGGGGGGGGCGACTTCTACCCTGCCCGCCGGCAGATGACATTCTTTTACACAGCAACGGCTTTGCAGTTGCCTTACGTATTGTGTCCTGGCGACCCAGGAACCTGGCTATTTGCCCGTAGCTTCGGTATACTCTACTATCCCGTATGCTTCACCATACTCGATCCCACAATCCCTATCGTCTTTTCAATACTCTATCATCGCTATTTCCAAACGGATAATCCTTGGCGTCAATGGTCGGCAGTGACCTATTTCGTCACCCCGTTCCTATTGCTGGGTGGGCTTTTATTTATCGTCTTTTTCCATCAGAACAATCTACTCATCCCCTACAAGTTAACATGGGAGATTGCCATAGGAGGTGTCAGCATCCTACTTTCCATCCATCTCTTCAAGGAGTGTAAATGGCTTATTAAGAAAGTAGATAGTTACCACACACAGAACTACTCCAACGAATCCGACTTCCCCTTCTCCTTTGCCAAGAAGATATTGCACCTGCCAGCCTTAGGTCTCCTCATGATGTGGACCCTGTTTATTCTTGACAACCAAATGGTCAAAGCATATATTGACCTATTTATGGCAGCATGGCAGGTTCAGTTTCTCTGCCGCATTCTGCACCCCAACAAAATGATTCACTCCGAGCAAAATAAAAACAATATGGACTTCATAGAAAACGAAAACATGGAGCAAATCTTGCAGGAGAAAGAATTATTTGAGAAAATCGTACAGACGGCAGATGGTCAAGTATTAGAAGAAGCCCCTATAGACGACACATCCGATGAGCCAAAACTCATCACATATAATAAGGAGAAACTACGACTGCAGATGGAACAAGAGAACTGGGAATCGGTGAAAGACGAGGTTCTCACCATCGTCAGCAAGAGATACTTAGAGCCCAGTCTGAAGAGAATAGAGGTAGTGCGCGATGTCAGTTCGATGAACCACACTTTGGCAGGCACCTTCATCACACAAGTGGGATTCTACAGACTGGTCAACGCTTTCCGCATCCGTCATTACGAAAGGCTGATGGCGTCCGACTCTTCTGCCAACATAGGACAGGAAGCCGCTGCCGAGCTGTGCGGTTTCAAGAACAGATGGGGACTCACCAATGCCAGAAAGCGACTCAAAGACTTCGACTACGACCTGATAGAGAAGTATGTGAACTGAACTTTTTACCTTTTTTTACTCAACTTTCGCTTTACTCAACTTCCGCAAATAGGGATATTCAACAACCTTATCCGTATGGAGGAAAAAATGATATTAAAGCACAATATAGGTACAAAAACTGGTTGAAAGAAACAAAATCAACGTGAACGTGCGGTGGATTTAGTTAAAAAATACTGAACCCCCCGCACGTTCACGTTAAAAAACTGAGGTTCACAACAAAAAACTGAGGTTCACTCCCGTTGATTGGTTTTTACTTATTTTTGCAGTCGAAAGTAATAACCTATTTTATTAACTGCTTCCCTTTTTTATATTTATATTGTAATAAGATATATGAAAGTAAATATATTTAAAAGGTGTATAAGGAAAAGTGGAGCTTAAAACCTAAATTAATTATGAAAAAGAAGTTTTATCCTATGTTGCTCATAGCAGCCTTGAGCTTGACGGCATGTACGGACGTAACTGAACCTACTGTCGATTATGGTGGAAACACATTTATCAATGACTACTCTGCATTGGTAGATGCAGTCAACAACTTAAACAAGACACTGAAAGAGCGATTTGATGCCCTCAATACATTGTTGAGAGACGGCATGGCAGACATTAAGTTGGCAGTAGATGCCAACACGGGTGCCATCACAGTATTGAGTGAGAATACAAAGAATGGTCTTAAAGACATCAACACATCTTTATTTAATGGTTTCGAAGCCTTAACCGCACAATTGACCACACTCACAGGTCAGGTAACCGCACAGGGCGAAGCCATCGTATATGCCATGAACCAGAATGGCGAGATCCTACGCCTGCAGATTGACACCACAGGAAAGCTTATCTCAGCCCAGATCTTGGCTTCTGGCAATGCTCTTGTAGACGTTATCAACAACCAGGGCAACACCATGGCAGAGCGCATAGCAGCCTTGACAGCTGCCGTGAAGGGTGGATTTGCCGACATCAAGGTGGAAATTGACAAGAACACGGGTGCTATCACCGCACAGGGTGAGAGCCTCAAGGCAGGTCTCAACACCATCAACACCACACTGCTCAACGGCTTCACAGCCATCAAAACTACGATAGACGATAATGGCAATAAGATGGTGACCGCATTGAGCGAAAATGCTGAGGTTCTGCGCCTGCAGATTGACACCACAGGCAAGCTTCTCAATGCTACCTTAATCGCCAAGGCTGATGCTATCATCAAGGCTATCAACGACCAGACAGCAAGTTTGGAGTCTCGCTTCAATGCACTGACCACAGCTATAGAGACAGGTTTGGCAAACATCAAGGTGGAAATAGACAAGAACACTGGTGCCATCAAGCTCCTCGATGACAATACTCAGGGCAGCTTAGGCAATCTCAATACCAGCTTGCTGAAGATAGATGCTACATTGATCGATGGCTTCACAGCTATCAAGACCACAATGAACGAAAATGGAGATAAGATTGTGACCGCTATGAACAAGAATGGAGAGGTTCTGCGCCTGCAGATTGACACCACTGGCAAGCTCCTCAATGCTACCATCGTGGCTAAGGCTGATGCCATCATCCAAGCAATCAACGACCAATCAAATAGTCTGGCTGAACGTCTCAATGCACTCACCTTAGCTGTACAGACTGGTCTCGCTGACATCAAGGTAGAAATTAACGAGAATACAGGTGCCATTAAGCTTCTTGAAGAGACCACTCAGGCAGGTCTTGCTCAGATCAACACCACGCTTGTTAATGGTTTCACCAAGCTGAATACCAAGATTGACAATCATGGCAAAAAGATTGTAACTGCTATTGGTAATTTGAGCGATACGTTCGAAGCACAGAGCAAACTGCTCCGCCTCACCATCGACACCAACGGCTCACTCATCGCAGCACAGCTCAAGAGTAGCATCCTCGACCTCACAACCGAGTTGAAGAGCCAGACCTTGACGTTAGGCACAAAGCTTGAGGCCATCAACACCACTGTAGGTGCAGGACTGGCAGAGATTAAGGTAGTTAACGATAAGATTAATACCACGCTCGATCTCCGTCTCACATCAGTGGAGAACAAACTTGGAAGCAACAACTCTGCACTTGGCGAAATCAAGACAGAACTCAGCAACCTGAAGACCGCCATCGACAACGTGAACACCAACATCACCACGGGCTACACAGCAGTAAAGGGTAGCATCGATGACATGACAGGACAACTCACCGTTAAGTTGAGTGACAACACAACAGCCATCGTCAACATGGAAAACGGCATGAAGAACCAGCTCATTGCTCTGAAGGAGATGATAGAGCAGCAGGGCGGCAAGATCGTTACAGCCATCGGTCAGAACGGTGACGTTATTGTGGCAGCAGTAAACCAACAGGGCGGCATTATCGGAACAGCCATCACCACACAGGGAGGCGAGATTAAGGGCTCTATCACAGGCTTGGAGAACGGCATAAAGAGTGCCATCACACAACAGACAACCGACATGAACCTTGTCATCGCAGGAGTGGTTGATGCTATCACCGCACAGACAAGCGCTCTCAACACTGCTATCGCTAAAGGAGTTAGCAAGGTAGTAAAATCTAACACCAAGTTGCAGAATGCCCTTACTACAGCCATTAAAGAGCTGAAGGACAAGCAGGACGCCAACTCACAAGCCATGCTCAAGCAGTTGGAAAAGATGGCTGCCGACAACGGCATCTATCAGGATCCAGCCGACAAAACCTCTGTATACATGGAACCAGCGATGTGGGCAGCAGTATCAGCAGACCCAACTCTGAAGAAAATCATCTCAGACATGCTTGAGGTACAGAAGCCTACTATCCTGTGCTACGCCTACTATTCAGCTTATACAGGCACGGTACAGAACAACAACTTAATCAAGGTAAATACCGAGCAAGTTGTTTCAACAACAGAAGTTGTGGCAGGTACACTCCAGCCCATGCAACTCGCCAACGGCAAGAAGGTTATCAGAATAGCCAAAGTGCCAGAGCAGATGAATTATAATATTACTTCAACCGTTAAGAACATCTTACACATCCTTTACGTGGATGCCAAAGGAAAGAATAGCCTCTCCTATGGAGGAGTCAGCAACACATTGCTTAACTTGACTACCTATAAAGATGGAGTCATCATGTCGGTTTTGAAGTGCAACTTTTACTTGCAAAATGATGCTGATGCAACAGGAACTCCATCTTTCGAGTATCCCGAATAAGTAAGAATCTGCAGAAAGAGCATGAACATCTCATGCCAATATGCTACCGCATTACAAATTCAAAGCAGTTACAATTATGAGAATAAAACGTTTAACCTTGGCAGTCGCCGTCTTAGCGACGGCTGCCACACTCCAAGCACAAACCTACAATGATACGGTGCGTACTCACACTTGGTCGGTTTACATCCAGGGAGGAGGAACTCTGTATCATGGCATGAGGGGTATGGACGAGATAGCTAAAAGAAAGCACATCATGCCCTTCGGAGGTGTCGGAGTGAAATACAATATCAAGCCCTGGGTAAGACTGGGTTTGAACTTAGAGTACGACATGCTGAGGTCGACAGACAAGGGCATGCTCTCTACCACAACGAACAGGGATTATGAGATAAAAGATCCTTCTACAGGAAAGACCTATCCTACGACCTTGGAGACCAAGATGGACAGATTCCAGAACCGCTATACCATGCAGTACGCCATGGCAGACCTGAATGTAGACTTCAACATCATGGAGTTCTGGCACAACCGCAAGGCCCAGCAGCTCAATCTTTGGTTAGGAGTCGGTGTCGGTTATCTGCGCGGTTGGAGCCGCAACTCCACCACCTTCTCTTACCGAGAGATGGCTGTTGCCAAGGGTGAAGGATACTACAACGTCTACACCCACAACTACATGAAGAGTCATGCCTTCAACGAACATGTAGATGCGATGTATATCCCGGCAACCCTGTCGTTGGAATACGACCTTTCCTCTCGCTGGACAGCAGGTGTATTCGGCAGATACAGCTATCTGCCTCTCAACAAGGACTTGACTCCTAAGGGAATGTACAGTGCAGGAGTGGTTCTTCGCTTCAACTTCGTCAGCAAGGTGATGCCAAGCAACAAGGCCCGCTACTACAAGGCTCTGAGAGATCAGGCCGAAATGAAGGAAGCCTACGAAAAGCAATTGGCTGAAAAGCAGCGTGCATACGACGGATTGTCTGAGAGTCTGAAGGCTTGCCGCAAGGACAATGCCGAGTTGCAGTCATTGCTCGACGACTGCGAGAAGTCGAAGAAGGTGAAGTCTTACGAGGTATTCTTCACCGTAGACAAGACCAACATCACGACTCAGGAAAGACTTCGCTTGAAGAAGTTTATCAACACCCTGAAGGAACAGGGCGACTACAAGCTTACCATCATCGGTGAGGCTTCGTCGGACGGAGTTTCTTCAAAGAACTACAAACTCAGCGAGGGTCGTCTGAACAATGTTGTCAACTTCCTGAAGAAACAAGGCATCAAGGACTTCGACATCAAGTTGGGGAAGGCCATTGGCGACAGCAACGGCTGTTCAAAGGAGGAATGCCGCAGAGTTTTGATTATTATTGAGTAATAATACAGGGTAAATCTTTTCTTTTAAGCCGCCACAGATAGCTTTAAGCTTCTGGGGCGGCTTTCTTTATGGGGAAGGAAGTTTCTTCTTTAACTCCTGAAGCAACTCCCCTATTGATCCTTCAGCCAGTCGCGGTCTTTTTCGTCTTCCGCAGTAAAGTTCTTATCGTCGAAGAGGCTTTTCTTAACACTGTACAAGGTTGGAATGTCCTGTCAACTCATCGATAATCTGTTGCTGGCTCTTGCCGGCATCAGGGTCGAGGTTCTCGTCGGATGATTTTGCCTTTGTCCGGGACGACACTTTGCCGTCGGCAGCATCGCCCTCGGCTGTCGTCTCATCGCCCTCGGCTGCGTCGGCAGCATCGGCTGTATCAGCAGGCTCTGGGAAACGGGTCGGCTCTATTTCCTCTATAGAACCTATGTTCCAGGTAGAGAGTCGTTTTCCCTTAGCCTTGAAACTCTTCTGTGCGATAAACTGCTCGGCGTCGATTTCCTCGGCAGGACGCACAGCATCCACACCTCCATAAGTCACCTTGATACGAGGATAAACTGTATCGGTAAGGAGAATCAGCTTGCTGTTGACATTCTCGCCAAGGAAGTTCTGATGGCGCTTGGCTGCGTCCATGGTGAATCGCTTGATGTAAGGATAGCCTTCGTTGTCGGCATCATAGAGAACGGCAGTCCATATCTTATGTTCGTCCCACTTTTCCAGTCGCAGGATATTGTCCTCATAGTGGTTGTTGGGGTCGAAGTTGGTGATATAGAACTCGCCATTGTCGAGAACCACCAAGATATATTCATCGTCATTAAACTCGCCGAGGAAACGGCCGTTCTCGTCGTAATTGATACGGTTGACATCAGGATCGAACCACACCTTTCTTCCTCCCAAAGTACTGTGTCCATGACTCTTCAGACCAATGCGTCGGATGGTTCTCCTGGTGAGCAGATTGCCCTTGGCGGCACGTCCCTTGATGATAATATCCGAGAAGTCTTTCTCGATAAAGATGCTCTGTCGCTTCTTCGAGAGGTCTGGATCCAGTGTTATCTTGATGATTTCAGCCTCGCCGTTGGGGTTGGCCGTGAAGTAGACGACACGGCTTCCGGGCGTTCCCTGCGTGATGTCGTACATCTTGTCGCGTGTCATCGACGTCACGTTGAATCGCTTGATGAAGTATTCGCCCTGCTTGCCGTCGCGATACACACAGTTGTAGATGGTTCGCTTATCGTTCTTCTTGAACACCTGCACATGAAGGATGTTCTTTCCCACGAAGATCTTGTCGGCCACCTTGGTCACCTTGAACTTTCCGTCCTTATAGAAGATGATGATATCGTCGAGGTCGGAGCAGTTGCACACCAACTCATCCTTCTTCAGTCCTGTACCCACGAATCCTTCCTGTCGGTTGATGTAGAGTTTCTGATTGGCCTCCACCACCTTGGTCACCTCGATGGTGTCGAAGTTTCTTATCTCGGTGCGTCGTGGATGCGCCTTGCCATACTTGGTCTTGAGATATTCAAACCAGTTGATAGTGACATCAGTCATGTGGGCGAGGTCGTTCTCTATCTCCGCCAGTTCGGCTTTGATTTTCAGCAAGAGGTCGTCGGCCTTGTCCTTATTATATTTCAGGATGCGCTGCATTTTGATTTCAAGGAGTTTCAGAATGTCCTCGCGCGTTATCTCTCTGTGGAATGCATACTCCACCTTGCCTTTTCCGTCGACTACGGCTGTGAAGAGCTTGTCCTTGAAAGGCTCCAGCTTCGAGGCGATAAAGGCCACAACCTCGTCCTGACTCTTGCTCTGCTCGAACTTGCGCTCCTTGTAGATGCGCTCCTCAATGAAGATACGCTCGAGCGAGGAGAAGAAGAGCTGCTCCTCCAGTTCGCCCTTGCGCAGCATCAGCTCCTTGCGCAGCAGTCCCATGGTGCGGTCTACGCTGTGGCGCAGCACATCGCTCACGGTGAGGAAGCAAGGCTTGTTGTCCTCGATGACACAGCAGTTGGGCGAGATGTTGATCTCGCAGTCGCTGAAGGCATAGAGTGCGTCCATGGTCTTGTCGGAAGAGGTTCCGGGAGCCAGATGGACGAGGATTTCCACGTTGGCAGAGGTAACGTCCTCTATCTTTCTGGCCTTTATCTTTCCCTTCTCCACCGCCTTGGTGATGGAGTCGATGAGACTTCCGGTGGTCTTGCTGAAAGGAATCTCGGTGATGACAAGCGTCTTGTTGTCGAGTTTGTCTATCTTGGCACGCACCTTCAGCACGCCTCCACGCTGTCCGTCGTTATACTTGCTCACATCGATGGCTCCACCCGTAGGGAAGTCGGGATAGATGGTGAAAGGCTCGCCCTTGAGATAGTGTACGGCAGCATCGCAAAGCTCATTGAAGTTGTGTGGCAGCACCTTGCTGCTCAGACCTACGGCAATGCCCTCTGCTCCCTGTGCCAGCAGCAAGGGGAACTTGGCGGGGAGCGTAATAGGCTCCTTGTTGCGGCCGTCATAGGAGAGCTGCCAGTCGGTTGTTTTAGGATTAAACACCACGTCGAGCGCGAATTTGGACAGACGCGCCTCTATGTATCGTGAAGCCGCCGCACGGTCGCCGGTGAGGATATTTCCCCAGTTTCCCTGTGTGTCGATGAGCAGGTCTTTCTGTCCCATCTGTACGAGTGCGTCGCCGATAGAGGCGTCACCATGCGGGTGAAACTGCATGGTGTGTCCCACGATATTCGCCACCTTGTTGTATCTTCCGTCGTCCATTCTCTTCATCGAGTGCAGTATGCGTCGCTGCACGGGCTTCAGTCCGTCCTCGATATGAGGCACGGCACGCTCGAGAATCACATAGGAGGCATAGTCGAGGAACCAGTTCTGGTACATTCCGCTAAGATGGCGCACCGCCGAAGCGTCAAACCTGTTGACAGGCTTGTAGTCGGAATGCTGTTCAGCCGCATCCAAATCTTGTGGCTCACCACCCTTCTGAAGTTCGTCTTTGTCTTTAATTTCGTCGCTCATAGATAGCTTTTAATACTTATTTTATATATTTTAGGCAAAAATACAAAGAAAATTCGAGAAAAAGGCGTATCTTTGCCGAAAATTTGAAAAATATAAGATTTCATCATGGCACAAGAAGATGTTTTTAAGAAGATTGTAAGCCATTGCAAAGAGTATGGCTTCGTGTTTCCAAGTAGCGAAATTTATGATGGTTTGGCAGCCGTTTACGACTATGGTCAGAACGGTGTCGAGCTGAAAAACAATATCAAGCAGTACTGGTGGCAGAGCATGGTATTGCTGCACGAGAACATTGTGGGTCTCGACGCAGCCATCTTTATGCACCCTACTGTTTGGAAGGCTTCAGGTCACGTGGATGCGTTCAATGATCCATTGATCGACAACCGCGACTCGAAGAAGCGTTATCGCGCCGATGTGCTCATCGAGGACCACATGGCCAAATACGAGGAGAAGATTGCCAAGGAGATCGCCAAGGCTAAGAAGCGCTTCGGCGACAGCTTCGACGAGGCTCAGTTCCGCGCCACCAATCCTCGCGTCTTGGAGAATCAGAAGAAGTTCGACGACCTTCATGCCCGCTACACCGAGGCCATGCAGGGTCCTAACCTCGAGATGCTGAAGCAGATCATCGAGGACGAGGGCATCGTATGCCCTATCAGCGGCACCAAGAACTGGACAGACGTTCGTCAGTTCAACCTGATGTTCTCTACCCAGATGGGTGCAGCGAGCGATGCTACCAGCAAGGTTTATCTGCGTCCTGAGACAGCCCAGGGAATCTTTGTCGACTACCTGAGCGTTCAGAAGACAGGCCGCATGAAGCTTCCTTTCGGTATCTGCCAGATAGGTAAGGCATTCCGCAACGAGGTTGTGGCTCGCCAGTTTGTATTCCGTATGCGCGAGTTCGAGCAGATGGAGATGCAGTTCTTCTGCCAGCCTGGCACCGAGATGAAGTGGTTTGAGTACTGGAAGAAGGTTCGTCTGGCATGGCACGAGGCACTCGGCATGGGCAACGAGAACTATCGCTACCACGACCACGAGAAGCTGGCCCACTATGCCAACGCTGCTACCGACATCGAGTTCAAGATGCCATTTGGCTTCAAGGAGGTAGAGGGCATTCACAGCCGTACCAACTTCGACCTTTCTCAGCACGAGAAGTTCAGCGGCCGCTCTATCAAGTACTTCGATCCTGAGAAGAACGAGAGCTACGTGCCTTACGATGTAGAGACTTCTATCGGTGTAGACCGTATGTTCCTCAGCGTGATGTGCCACTCTTACTGCGAGGAGAAGCGCGAGAGCCGCGTGGTTCTGAAGTTGCCTGAGGCATTGGCTCCTGTGAAGTGTGCCGTATTCCCACTCGACAAGAAGGACGGCCTGCCCGAGTTGGCTCACGAGATCGTTGACGAGCTGAAGTTCCACTTCAACACCCACTATGGCGATCCTAAGGACTCTATCGGCAAGCGCTACCGTCGTCAGGATGCCATCGGTACTCCGTTCTGTATCACCGTAGACCACGATACTCCTAACGACCACAAGGTTACTCTGCGTTATCGTGACACGATGAAGCAGGAGCGTGTTGCCATCAGCGAGCTTCGCGGCATCATCGAGGACCGTGTGAGCATCACGAGCGTACTGAAGAAGCTTGGCAAGGAGATCAAGGACTTCTAAACGATAAAAAATCAAATACACATAGATGAATTTGAAGAATTTGAAATATCTGTTTCTGCTCATGATGTCGGCTCTTGTGCTGGCATCATGCAGCGAGACTGACGAAAACACCGACTCCGAGTACGACGACTGGCAGGCAAAGAACGAGACGGCTTTTGCCGAGATTCTCGTCAAGGCCAAGCAGGAGGGAGAAGCCAACGGATGGTACGTCTACCGCAATTGGAGTATGGAGAACCAGACGGGAAATACGGATCTCAACAACCAGCCTGTCACTCCTACCTTCAATGAGCAGGAAGACAACATCGTGGTGCAGGTGATGCAGCAGGGCGAAGGTTCTGCCGTGCGCCCTCTCTACACCGACTCGGTGATGGTCAGCTACAAGGGCATGCTGAAGAACGACTATATCTTCGACCACAACTTCACCGGCGACTATGATGTCAACAAGGCTCAGACCAGCAATTTCATTGTGAAGGGCGTTGTCGACGGATTTGCCACTGCCCTGATGAAAATGACTCATATCGGCGACCACTGGATGGTTTACATGCCTTACACTCTCGGCTATGGTTCCAGCCAGAGCAGCAGTTTAACCATTCCTGCTTACTCAATGCTCAAATTCGAGATTGTGCTCAAGGGTTGGTACACCGATGGCAAATGGATTAAGAAATAATTCTATTCCTCCATACAGAAAGTCCTGTGCTTCTTCGGCACAGGACTTTTTTATTTTCCCCATCAACTCGGAGGAGTTTCTTCGGGAGTTAAAAGGAGTTAAGGAGTTAAAGGAGTTAAGACAATAGCCTTGAGGGAATGTCTAATGTTAAATTTCAAGCCCACAAAACTGTTGTCTTAACTCCTTAACTCCTTTAACTCCTAAAGAAACTCCTGAAATCCGAATTCTAAAAATATGTTTCAAAGAATAAACAAGTGTATGTGTTCGCACACATTTTGGGCTTATAAGCAAAAAAAATGTTATTTTCATGCAAAAATATACGCAAAAGTATTGCAGATTTCGAGAATAGTAGTACCTTTGCACCAGAATTATAAGTTTTAGGTTTTTAGTTAGGTAATAGATTGTGATAGGTTATTAGTTTTAGGTAAACAAGAGATTGTTATTCAAGGACGACAGGTATTAGAATCTAAAGGTAAATAAGAGATTGTTATTCAAGGACGACGAAAAGTGAATGAAGTCAGGATATAGAAAAGAGTTTTCAAGATTCTCTTTTTCTTATCCGCTGAATTCAACCCAATAGATAGAGGTTTTGTTTAAAGGTGATAAGATCTTGTATTTTGGGATAAATAGAAATTTAACATTCAAATCATAAAAATGGCGATTCCTTTTAGGAGGGATCGCCATTTTCTCGCTTTGACTGTTCTACCGGGCAGTTCAACAGAAAACAATAAATGGCAGTACAAACATTATGTTATATAGCAAAAAGACAGAATATCTGATGGAATCGATACGGGCAGGACGCTCCATGCACCGCGGTGAGAAACTGAACCTCATCGTAGGCTTGAGTATTCCCTCCATGCTGGCACAGATTTCCACCGTCATGATGTTCTTTATCGACGCCTCTATGGTGGGACATTTGGGTGCAGAGGCTTCAGCGAGCATCGGACTCATCGAGTCCACCACCTGGCTTATCGGCAGCCTGCTGAGTGCCTTTGCCACTGGTTTCTCAGTGCAGGTAGCCCACTTCATCGGAGCCAACGACTTCGGCAAAGCCCGCCAGGTGTTTCGCCACTCGCTGCTCTGCGGCATCATCTTCAGCATCCTGATAGCCCTCATCGGCGTGGGCATTCATTCTCCCCTGCCCCACTGGTTGGGCGGAGGCGATGACATTGCCGACAAGTCATCGGCCTATTTCCTGGTCTACAGCCTCGTGCTGCCCTTTGTCTACCTGTACCACATGTCGGGCATGATGCTCAAAGCTGCAGGCAACATGCACACGCCCAGCGTCATGGCAATTCTGATCTGCCTGTGCGACGTCGTGTTCAACTACATCTTCATCTATGTGCTGCACATGGGCGTGGTGGGCGCAGCCTTCGGAACCGCCCTGGCTTATGTCTGCATCTCGCTGCCC
>OKRX01002060.1_pt1 | contig 13833 bp, 12 predicted proteins | sample 1601241 | NCBI WGS metagenome assembly OKRX01 (sample SAMEA3541500, study PRJEB24748) | human gut metagenome | biome: human gut; feature: human-associated habitat; material: faeces | place: China | collected 2012
CGGAGAACGCGGATGCCCGGCCGGGAGGTGAACTTCTCCCAGAACGGCCCGCTCCGGGACGCTCTGCGGCGCGGCGGCGCGGCGGTCGTGCGGCTCGACCTGGAGGGCTGGCACTATGTGCTGCTGACCCGTGTCGAAGGCGGGGACGTTTATCTGTTCGACCCGTATTACCATGAGGGACCGTTCGACAACGCCGAGCTGCGCGTCACCGACGAGCATCCCTGCTCCTATAACCGTATCGTTCCCGTTCACTATTTCGAGCGGGAGGAGATCAGCGTCTATTCGCTCGGGCCCTTCGATACCCGGGAGGCCATCCTGCTGTTCAATACGGATACCGAGCTGACCGAGGACAAGACGGTCGAGTATTTCATCTGAGATTGCCGCGAAGCTGCGTTTTTTCGTCATTCTCTTGCCAAGGCCGCCCTGTGTGCGTATAATGAAAGTGCATAACGGAATTCGACAAGGGAGTGAATGACATGGAACGGGATTTCCTCAAGCAGAGCATTCGAAGAGAACTGGATTACTACCGGGACGGCCTGTTCAACGAGGACGGGGACGAAGAGTGGGTGCGCGCATGGTCTGCGCCGGATGATGACGACTCGATGGCGGAAAACGGCTTTCTGAATGTCGCGATGGCGCATCTCACAGGCGACGAGTGCGACGAGATCGTGCTGCTCGGCACGGAATACGGCTATCATCAGCCGGATTACGACAGCTATATCGACATCGGCGCCGCTTTTGTCAACGATATGAGCACCGGCTTTCTTCAGACCGAGGGAAGCGAGGAGGACTGGGAACAGCTGATCGACAGCATCGCGGATATTCTGGGGAAAAACCTGTCGCGAGACTGACGCTTCGGTGACGGGCAGGACAGGAGCCGCACAGAGGGCGTGAACAGAAAAAGTAAAAATTTTTTAAAATCCCTATTGACAATCTGCACCCTGCATGATATTATATATAAGCACTCTGAAGTGAAGCTTCGCTGACGGAGTGAGAAAATGAATATCGCGGGGTAGAGCAGTTGGTAGCTCGTCGGGCTCATAACCCGGAGGCCGCAGGTTCAAGTCCTGTCCCCGCAACCATGTTTAACCGCTGATTTTGTAAGAAATCAGCGGTTTTTTGTATTTTTTGGAGCACTTAGAAAACCTCCGGGTAGGCGACTTCAAAAGTGGAAAGTCGTATGCGGAGAGGGAAACAAGTAAAAAAGAGAGTACGATTGAAGCATTTTTTACTTGTTGCATATTTGCAAAAATAAAAATATAATAGCCTTTAAAACGGTGATATTGTAGATATATTTTCGGAAAATAAGAATAAAACTGAGGAAAAATAAAAACAGAAATAAATGGAATAAAAAGGATATTGTTTTTTACTTGTCAATAGATAGATTCGGTATGTACAACGGACTCGATCTGTTCGGCAACATATCGCACACAGCCGAGCGTGCATAGCGCATGTTTTTTCCCGCCTACTCGCAGAGCAAGGACGCGGAATCCTTTTAAAAAAGTAACATTGGGTATAAAATCTGGTAAAGATAAATTTTACATTACAAAAAAATTAACGAATTCGTAGAAAATATGTAAATTTATTATGGATAAACCTGCGAAAAGTTGAAAAAATGTAGGCAGATGCTATAATGAAACCAAGAGAAAGAATAATTTGGAATTCGATATACCATAAAATGAAAATGTTTTTATGGTTAACATAGAAAGGAAAAATTTGCAGAAGCGTAAAAGCAAAGGTTCGCATATCAAGCGATATGGTATTGATTTTTATGTGAGTAAGATAACGCAAGCAGGAGATACCCAGCCACAGCTTTATATCAGCCTTCGAGAGCCGGATGGTACGCCTTTCCAACCAAAGGATGGCAGCCGGCCGAGTGCGCGGCCTTATGGCGATGCAGAGCATCTCGAAAAGGCCCATGCAGCGATGGAATCACTTATCGTAAGGTATCGCGATGAAATCATTGACTGGATGCGGAAAAGGCTTCTGCCGGAAGCAACACCGATGCTGCTATTACTGCTCATGCCGGAAGATGAACGCAGAAAGATGTATGGCAGAGGAGATGCTGACGGAGCGCGAAAAAAGCTCCTGCGAAATGCGTTAATTCCCGCTGCTGACTGACCTTGGGGATGCACAAACCACTGTACAGCTGCTGAAAGCAGTGTCAAAGACAGCAAAAGAGCGAAATGTTTTAGGTCGTATGGTAGAAAACGTTTATGATTTTGCCGTTCGCTGTGGTGTCTGGGAACAAAATCCGCTGGTTCACTTGTATCGCTTCAAGATACCGGAAAGTACAAAAGCATCCAAAAATCTGGTGCAGAGAAGACTATGCATTGCAGAGATGCAGCGACTGGTTGCGATATGTCAGGAGCGCCAAAGGGAGGATTTACGTTACGCAGCGGTTTTGCTTGCACAGACAACGTGCGTAGCAGTAGGTGAGCTGTGCGCACTTAATGTGGCAGATGTGAGAGAGACTCCTGGTTTAATTTTTCTTGAAATTCGACGTTCTATCAGCAAAAAGCGCGAGAAAAAGACGAAAGTGGAGTGGACGATGTACAAATGGGGTGAAAATGCGAGGCACCGTGTCCCTTGCACCCAGCTCGCACAGACCGCCCTGAAGCCGCTATTAAGGCGTCCAGGATGCACAGATTTCAAGGGTGATGAACCTCTGCTTGTCGACAAGGACGGGCAACGATTGGAACCGGCAAAGTATAGACGCTTTGAGGACAAAGTGCTGGCAGAGGTAGTGCCTGAGTATGCAAGGCTGTCCTCCCGAAGTGATGTTGTGCAAAGCAGTGTGCGTGGATATTGTCGGGACGTCTGCGGTATGACAGCATCACGGATGATGCGGATTTTCGGCTTAAAGGCGGAGAGCACCTATGAAGAATGGTATGTCGATTACTTATCGCGCATCGCAATGCTGGCTACGCGGGCACGGCTTGAGCGGTGTCATAAACTGTTGCAGAGTGGTAGCCAATTGAAGAGCGTTCAGCTCAGCATGAGGCTGAAGCTGAAGCGTGGCGCCAAAATACGTTTTACAGCAAAATCTCAGATTCGTCTTGCAGTGCTTTTATAAGCGTAGGAAAACAAAAGAAACTTGGGCGGACTGTCCAAGTTTCTTTTTTCAGATAAAAAGGAGAAGAAATGGGAAATTTTTTCCATAGCCCGAGAAAAGTAACGGGTCAAAATTTGGATAAGTTTAAAGTTCCGTGTAAGTGTGATCGGAGCGATTATAAGTATCAGCCGGTGACAGCAGAAGGCGAGTTAACACTGGAGGGTGTTTACGAACAATTTTTGCTGGATATGCAGAATGACCGTCACTGGGCCAAGAGCACGTGCATAGCGTATGACAGGGAATTCTGGCGGTCTGTTGCACCGATTTTTCGGGGGATACCGTATGCAGATCTCAATGAAGAACTGGCAGAAAAGCTGTGGATGGGAAGGGGACAGTTTGGTCTGGGTGACAGGATCATTGAGCAAAACGCTAAGAAAATTTTTCCTGCATTGTTGAGCAGGCATATCAGCATGACCTGTCCCAGATGCGCTTCTGGGGAAATGTTGACGTGGAACTTTGCAAAAATGGTCTTGCGCGTACCGCTGAAGAGCAGAAGCATTTGTTCAATCTTGCACACAAGCTGCTGAAGCGCCCCAAATCGCTTCCCATCAGCGTGGTTATCCGTATTTATGAAGAGATGGTAAGCCGTGCAGATCGCTTTGGAGAATGTGTTGCACTGCTTGCAATGCTGCTGCTGGGCCTTCGCACCTCAGAGGCCGCCGGTCTGTCATATGGCGACATTCGTCAGATGGATGAGGATCTGTATGCAATTGAGCGCAGATATGTGGAAAAGCAGAGTTCGCGTGACGTTCAAGTGGGCGGAAAAACATCAAATTCATATCGTTTGCTGCCGCTTGTAAAAGAGTTTCGCGATTTCCTTATGGAGCGTAAAAAGAAAGCGCTTATGTATTACATATAGTTCGTTTAAACGGCCGATGGAACTGGGATGTACGGCAGCAATGCGTGAGGAAACACGTCTTGCGGCGGATATGGCTGAGGAGAGCCGGTCTATCTATACATCGGTCGGCCTTTTTGAGAAACCGGAACTTGTGGACAGTATGCCGGAAGCGGAGGATTTAGAGCGCGAGTGGCTGCCAGAGGTCGTGGATGCAGAGGGAAATCCGTATCCATGCAGCCAACAGGCTGACTCGTCAAAGAAGAAGTCAAAGTCGGAGGCGAAAGAGGGCATCTGTGAAGAAGAACTGCTGGCTGTGTTATCCGGCGGCAGGCTGGTTAAAGTGCCGGAAAACCGCTGGATTTGTAAACCAGGCGTTTGTTCGATGGGATTGGATAAGAAACTTCAAGTGAAGCAGATAGTGGTTTTTCGACAATCGGTCGATAAAGTTTTGGTCAGTTCAAGTGGTCAGGCATGGTATTTGCCGGCTTCACTGACAGTGGATGACTTCTGCAAAAATGGAAGATGGCAGAAATGTCATGAAGCATTGCTTGAAGATGGTGTGCTGACAGAATGTAATCCTAAGGATACTTCGCTGGTCTGTGCAGCGCAAAGCGGCAGGCAGGTGCGGCTGCCGTTGGATCAAGTGCGTGTTATACCAGACGGTATGCAGATTGTACGTACATGCGGGGAGAAAATTGTCACAGCGTGTTGCAGCACGGCGGAAGACGAATTGCTGTTTGTCAGCCATCAGGGAAAAGCATTGCGCGTGCCTGTTCAGGCGATGCATGAGTACAAAAATCTGGGTATCGGATTGGTTTCCGGCATGAAGCTGAAGACAGGAGATTCACTTTGTCAGCTCATGGTCTACCGGCCGGAGCATAAACTGATTATTGTGACAGAGAAAGGCAGAGGACTTGTACTGTTGCCGGACACAGCGGAAAAGCGTATGATTGAGCCAAAGCTGGGACTGGGTGGGGGTGTACAGCTGATACAGTGGGGGCATGGCGGCGATGCCATAGATACGTTATATGCGGAAACAGGTGTGCTGCTGGTAACGAAGCAGGGCAAGGTGCACTGTCATGACTTGAGTGATGTAACTCCGCAAAACAGAGGTACGACGGGACACTGGTGGGTTACAAATCATGATGTTGTGGGTGTGGTTGAGATGAGTATTGCTAAGGCAACATCGCACGATTAAAGCCGCGGCTCCTTGCGTAGGTTCCGGTCACGCTGCCGCGCCTCATGCACAACTTCATTTTACAACGCGCGTAAAAAATATCATCACGCAAACCATTCGCGTGATGATACTTTTTACCGGCCTTGCCGCGCATTTGCAGAGATTGAGGTGCTTTTTCGAACCATGCCAACCAGAGCGTAGATGATGTGAGTACCGTCTGTGTGCCTGATCTGGCGGTGATCTGTAATCCTAACAAATTGCGTGAACAATACTGCTTCGGTGCGCCGACTGTAGTAATGGAAATCCTTTTTCCCTCAACTGTCAAAGCTGATCGACTGGTGAAGCTGAACCGTTATCAGCAGGCGGGCGTACCGGAATACTGGATCGTATTGCCGCAGGAACAGAACGCAACCGTGTTTGTGCTGGAGAACGGCTTGTATCGTACCGTTGCCGTTTACGCTAAAGAAGACACCGCCGCAAAGGTGTTTACGCTGACCGGTTGTGAACTGGATTTGACGCGCGTATTTGAGTGATGGAGTAACGAAACGTTACCCTATTTCAGCGGGGATAGCAATTTGCGACACCTCTCACGCACAAGGCGGCTTTCACCGGTTTGTCGAGGCCTGCACCGGTCTGTACACTGCGTTGAACAACCCGTTTTCTCTTGGCGGGGGTGTCATACAAGCTACCGCAGAGGACGCTCGAAAGCGTCCTTTTTTATGCGTCGAACTGGGTGAAACTTGGCGTTTATTTGGTGTTTGTTGAGGTGCAGACAGGTGGTTTTACATGGTCACAGAAGTGCGTGATATGGATAGCGTATAATGATAGCGTATAATTAAGTTCGCAAAAGCAAATATGATGTGATTGACTCCTGCGCCAAACGCTTTCCGAAAGCGGTTCAGTGCCTTGCAGACGGATTGGAGGATTCTCTGGCCTTCTATGCATTCCCAATGCTGGATGCGCGAAAAATCTCATCTTCCAGCATGATTGAGAGATTGAATCGTGAAATTCGGAGACGTACCAGCGTGGTCGGAATCTTTCTGAATGAAAGTTCCTATGTTTGCTTGGTGACAACGTATCTCATAGAATACGCTGAGGACTAGTCTGTCTCCAGAGCTTATCTCAGCCAGGAATCCATTGCGGCAACTCTGCTCGTTGCTGCCTAACTTCATTTTTTTCAGGAGCCCTTTTTGTGAACATTACTTGACGCGGTCTCAAAAACTTAAGCGTTCTGTGACGGCAAAAATGTAGCAGTCAAGCTCGGAATGTGTTGATATTTTTGCCGATGATGTGGTATACTATGTAATAGATTAACGTAGTTTTTTGATGGATTTTATGGTGGAGGATCATAGATGCGATATCTTTCCGTTGCTGAAATAGCGAAAAAGTGGGATGTGTCAGAGCGCAGTGTCAGAAATTACTGCGCCCAGGGGCGTGTGAATGGTGCGTTTCTTACCGGTAAGACATGGAACATTCCAGAAAACGCAGAAAAACCGGAGCGTACCAATAAAAGAAAAGCAGAACCGATCACTCTGTTGGATATCCTGAAAGAACAGAAGGCAAGTAAATACTCCGGCGGGATCTACCACAAAACACAGATCGATTTGACATACAATTCCAACCATATAGAAGGAAGCCGACTGACCCACGATCAGACCAGATATATCTTTGAAACCAATACCATTGGTGTGGAAAAAGAAGTGCTGAACGTGGATGACGTGATTGAAACAGCAAATCATTTCCGCTGCATTGACATGATCATAGATCATGCAAAAGCAGCTCTGACGGAAAAGTTCATCAAAGAGCTTCACTTGGTTTTGAAGAACGGCACCAGCGATTCCAGAAAAGATTGGTTTGCTGTTGGCGATTATAAGAAACTCCCGAATGAAGTCGGCGGCATGGATACCGCCCTTCCCGAAGAAGTTACCGATAAAATGAAGGCCCTGCTGACGGAATATAACGCCAAAGAAGAAAAGACCCTTGAGAACATTTTGGACTTTCATGTGAAGTTTGAGCGGATTCATCCGTTCCAGGACGGCAACGGTCGTGTAGGCAGACTCATTATGTTCAAGGAATGTCTGAAATACAATATCGTTCCGTTCATCATTGAGGACAATCTGAAGATGTTCTATTACCGTGGATTGAAGGAATGGGACAACGAAAAAGGCTATCTGACAGATACCTGCCTGACCGCACAGGACAAGTATAAAGTATATTTGGATTATTTTAGGATTGGGTATTAAGCAAGCTGATTGCCAAAGTGTCAAATGCTTGACCCAAAGTGTCAATTTGACACTTTGGAGACAGTGGAAAGGGTAAAATGGCATTTTGAAAAAGGCAAACAAAGAGTTGAATTATAAATGGAGAAAGCGGATATGAATGACAAAAAAGGTGTAATATACATTCTCACAAATCCTTCTTTTCCAGATTATGTGAAAATAGGATATGCAGATGATATAGATAAACGATTAAAGCAATTGAATCGCAGCGAATGTATTCCGTTTGCATTCCGAGTATATGCTACATACGAAGTGAATTCAAGATTGTCAGATTTGAAGTTACATGCGATTATTGATAAGTTAAATCCGGATTTGCGTTCTGTTGATGAATTTAATGGCCAGAAAAGGGTGCGTGAATTCTACGCAATGAAGCCAGAAGAAGCATACGCAATTTTGGAGGCAATGGCAGAAATTCATGATTGCAAGGAGAATCTGAAATTAGTTGTTCCAAGTGATGTAGAAGCACAGGAAGAACAGTTGGCACAGGAAATTGACACAGAGAGCCATGAAAAAGCAGAGAATTTTTCTTTTACCAAATGTCAGATTCCTGTGGGAGAAGAAATCGAATATTATGATGATCCAAGTATTACATGCAAGGTTGTTGGGGACAGAAAAGTAGAGTATCAAGGAAAAGAAATGTCGTTGACGGCTGCTGCAAAACTCATATCTGGAAAGAAATATTCGATTGCAGGTCCGAGATTTTTTAAATATAAAGACGAGTGGTTAAATGATATTAGGGCTCGTATAGGATTTTAATTTTTACCAACTATGTTCCGATAATATTTTATTATCAGAACATATGATAAACGAGAGGGGGACGTATTAAATGGCTTCCAATTTTAAATTCTTAGAAACAGAGTTTCCTGTTTTGGCGAATTTTGGTAAATTGGCAGAGCGGTATTGTTACACAGATCCGAACTCGTGCTTGATGAAACTGGGAATGATTGGAGAAACAATCGTAAACTTGATGTTTACATACGATAAAATTCCTGTTCCCTATGATAATTCTGCAGAGAATCGAATCAATGCATTATTTTCAGAAGGTCTCTTGACGAGAGATTTAACTGATATTTTGCATGCACTTCGTAAAGTAAGAAATAAAGCTGTTCGTGAAAATTATTCTGAAAGCTCAGATTGCCCTGTTTTCTTACAGATGGCATATAGTTTGTCTGAATGGTTTATGCAAACTTATGGTGACTGGAATTACCAACATCAGAGCTTTGTTATGCCTGTAAAGGAAGAAGATAAAACAAAAAAGAATGTTGTTTTGAATAGAGCTCAGGAAGATGAAAAAGAAGAAGAGCTTACAAAGGCTGCTATCGCATGTGCTGAACGGGCTGAACAGGTAGATAAGAGAGCTCGTTTGAAACAAGCTAATAAAATGGCAAGTCAGCGCCAGAAGTCAGAGGCGGAAACCCGCTATATGATTGATGAGCAGCTACGCCAGGTTGGCTGGGAAGCCAATACGCAGGAAATCCGCTATTCTAAAGGTGCAAGACCTGCAAAAGGTCGTAATATGGCGATTGCTGAATGGCCAACAGATTCCACTGTCAGCAAAAAAGGCTACGCAGATTATGCGCTGTTTGTGGGGACAAAACTTGTTGGCATTATCGAGGCAAAAGCGGAACATAAAGATATTCCCTCTGTAATTGATTATCAGGGTAAAAATTATCCGAGAAATATCCGTAAAGAAGATGCTGAATATCAGATTGGTACATGGGGAGAGTTTAAGGTTCCGTTTACTTTTGCAACAAACGGCAGACCATATCTGGAGCAGTTCAAAACAAAATCCGGTATCTGGTTTTTAGATTTAAGAGAGCCTTCTAATGTTCCTATGGCATTGCATGGCTGGATTAGCCCGAATGGCATTATGGAACAATTGGAAAAAGATATCCAAGCAGGTAATAATGCGTTGCAGGCAATGCCCTATGACTTGCTGACAGATAAAGATGGTTTAAATCTGCGAGAGTATCAGGTAAAAGCTATCAAAGCAGCTGAAAGGGCAGTTATTGATGGACAAAAAGAAGTGTTGATTGCAATGGCAACAGGTACAGGTAAAACCCGTACTGTCCTTGGCATGATTTACCGCTTTTTAAAGACAAATCGTTTCAAACGTATCTTGTTCCTTGTTGATAGAACCTCCTTGGGAGATCAGGCTTCAGATGTTTTTAAGGAAGTAAAACTCGAAGAACTGATGACTCTTGATGAAATCTATAATATTAAGGGACTGGATGAGAAAACTGTAGAGAAAGAAACTCGTATTCAGGTTGCTACTGTTCAGAGCATGGTAAAACGTATCCTTTATAACGAAGGAGAGGCCATGCCATCCGTAACAGATTTCGACTTGATTATTATTGACGAGGCTCACCGTGGGTATATTTTAGATAAAGAAATGGGCGATGTAGAAGTTCTGTATCGTGATCAGCGTGATTACCAGAGTAAATATCGCACGGTAGTTGAGTATTTTGATGCTGTGAAAATTGCGCTTACTGCAACTCCGGCATTACATACAACAGAAATTTTTGGCCAACCAGTATTCAAATACACTTACAGAGAAGCTGTTATAGAGGGATATCTTGTTGACCATGATGCTCCACATCATTTGGAAACAAAACTTAGTACAGGCGGCATTCATTATAAATCTGGTGACACCGTGACGCTATATGATCCTGTGACTGGTGAAATAACGAATAGCGAATTGCTTAACGATGAACTTGATTTTGATGTTGAAAATTTCAACAGACAGGTTATTACAGAGAATTTCAACAGAACTGTCCTAGCGGAAATCGCAAGAGACATTGACCCGGAAAATCCGGAAGAACAGGGTAAAACTCTGATTTATGCGGTTGATGATCAGCATGCCGACATGATTGTTTCTATTCTGAAAGAAATCTATTCAGAAACAGGCGTTGATAATGATGCGATTATGAAGATTACTGGCAGCGTTGGCGGTGGTAATCCTAAGAAGGTGGCAGAAGCAATCAAACGTTTTAAAAATGAGCGTTTTCCAAGCATTGCTGTTACTGTTGATTTGCTTACAACGGGTATCGATGTACCAGAAATTACAACACTGGTATTTATGCGTAGAGTGAAATCCCGTATTCTTTTTGAACAGATGTTGGGACGAGCTACCAGATTGTGCCCGAAAATTCATAAAACCCACTTTGAGATTTATGATCCGGTAGGTGTTTATGATTCTTTAGAACCGGTGAACACAATGAAGCCTGTTGTGGCGAATCCCACAACTACTTTTACACAGCTTCTGGAAGGATTAGAAGAAGTGGAAGAAAAAGATGTTGTTCAGGCTCAGATAAATCAAATCCTTGCAAAGCTTCAGCGTAAAAAGCGTCGGATGGGCGAAAAAACGATGGAGCAGTTTATTAGTATGACTGACGGTATGGATCCTACTCAGTTTATCGTTGAGATCGAAAAGCAGACTCCGGAAGATGCTAAAAAGCGTTTGCTTGCTTATAGAGATATGTTTGCGTATATTCAGCAGACAAGTGCAGACGGTAGAAAGCCGGTGGTTATTTCTGAGAAAGAAGATGAATTGACAAAACACACAAGAGGTTACGGCAATTCTGATAAACCAGAAGACTATCTGGACGCTTTCTCTGAATATGTTAAAGCTCATATGAATGAGATTGCTGCGCTGAGCATCGTTTGTACCAGACCAAAGGATTTGACACGGGATGCACTGAAAGCATTAAGATTAACTCTCGATAGAGAGGGATTTACCACACAACAGCTGAATACGGCAATATCAGAGCTTACGAATGAAGAAATTGCTGCTGATATTATCAGCCTTATTCGTAGGTATGCTATTGGTTCTGCGCTAATTAGTCATGAGGCAAGAATTCGCAGAGCAGTAGATAAATTGAAAAAGGCTCATCATTTTTCAAAACAGGAAATGAGCTGGATTGGACGTATGGAAAAATATTTGATGGAAGAATCCGTACTGAATGTTCAGGTATTTGACGAAGACAGTCGCTTTAAAAGCAATGGCGGATTTGAAAAAATCAATAAGATTTTCCAAAACCAATTAGAAAATATTGTTATTGAATTGAACGAATATCTTTATGATGACGGAGGTAGAGTTGCATAATGACAACACAAGAAATCGTTTCAAAGCTTTGGAATCTCTGTAATGTGCTCAGAGATGATGGTATCACATATCATCAGTATGTAACCGAATTGACATATATTTTATTCCTGAAAATGGCAAAGGAAACCGGCGCTGAGTCACAGATTCCTGAGGCATATCGTTGGGATAATCTCACATCGAAAAGTGGAATTGAACTGAAAAAATTTTACCAAAAATTGCTGACACACCTGGGTGAAGAATGCACCGGTCGTGTACGTGAAATTTATCAAGGTTCGTCGACAAATATTGATGAGCCCAAGAACCTTGAAAAGATTATTACAACCATTGATGGGCTTGATTGGTTTTCTGCAAGAGAAGAAGGCCTTGGTAATCTTTACGAAGGTCTTTTGGAAAAGAACGCTAACGAGAAGAAGTCCGGTGCAGGCCAGTACTTCACTCCTCGTGTATTGATTGATGTAATGACTAAGCTGGTAAAACCACAGCCTGGCGAACGCTGCAATGATCCTGCTTGCGGCACATTTGGCTTTATGATTTCTGCCAGCCAGTATGTGCGTTCACAGACGGATGATTTCTTCGATTTAGATGCAGATACTGCTAAATTCGAACGAGAAGAAGCATTCACCGGATGTGAACTGGTACATGATACGCACCGTTTGGCTTTGATGAATGCTATGCTGCATGATATTGAGGGGAAAATCACTTTAGGGGATACTCTGTCCAATGCGGGTATGGGCATGAAAGATTACGATGTTGTACTAACTAACCCGCCTTTCGGTACTAAAAAAGGCGGAGAGCGTGCAACACGTGACGACTTTACATTTCCCACAAGCAATAAGCAGCTGAACTTCCTTCAGCATATTTACCGGAGTTTGAAAGCAAACGGCAAAGCACGTGCCGCAGTAGTCCTGCCGGATAATGTTCTTTTTGCTGATGGCGATGGCGAGCGAATCCGCCTTGACTTAATGGATAAATGTAACTTACATACGATCCTTCGTCTGCCTACCGGCATTTTCTACGCTCAGGGTGTTAAAACGAATGTACTGTTTTTTACTCGTGGTAAAACCGACAAGCATAACACAAAAGAAGTTTGGATTTATGACTTGAGAAATGATATGCCTTCTTTCGGCAAGACGAATCCTCTGAAATCCGAACATTTCGATGATTTTGTGAAATGTTATGCTGATGGTGATTTAAGCAAACGCAAAGAAACATACAGCGAAGAAAATCCCAATGGCAGATGGCGTAAATTTACTATCGAGGATATTCTGGCTCGTGATAAGACAAGCTTAGACATTACGTGGATGAAAGTTGATTCCGGAACGGAGGATTATACACTGGCGGAATTACTTGATATGATTAAGGAAAAGTCTAATAACATCGCAAAAGCTGTTGCAGAGCTGGAAACGTTAATTGGAGAGGTGGAAGAATAATGGATACCAAGGCATTGCGACAAAAGATTCTTGACCTTGCTATCCGTGGTAAGCTTGTTCCGCAGGATCCGAATGATGAGCCAGCATCGGTTCTTTTGGAAAGAATCCGTGAACAAAAACAACAGATGGTTAAGGAAGGAAAGCTAAAAAAGAAAGACATTAAAAACGATTCCGTTATCTTTGTCGGTGAGGATAATTTGCATTATGAGAAGTTCGCCGATGGCAGCGTGAAATGCATCGAGGATGAGATTCCATTTGAGCTGCCGGCGGGATGGTGTTGGAGCAGATTAGTATCCTTAACAGCGATTATTACTAAGGGGGCATCACCTAAATGGCAAGGAGTAGATTATACATCATCAGGCACAATGTTTATAACAAGTGAAAATGTCGGAGTTGAAACACTTCTGCTTGAATCCCCAAAATTCTTGCCCGAGAAGATCAACGAGATCCAACCACGCTCAATATTAGAAACCCATGATATTCTAACCAATATCGTTGGTGCTTCTATTGGAAGAACGTGCGAATATACATTAGTAGATTCTGCCAACACGAATCAGGCAGTTGCAATCATTCGTTTAATAGCCGTAGATATGGTGTCCTATGTTGTAAAGTGCTTAAACAGCGACTACTGTGTTAATCTGATGTTTGCTAATCAAGTGAATGTTGCCAGAGCCAATTTAAGCTTATCCAGTCTCGCAAACTTTCTTATTCCAATTCCACCACTAAAAGAAATGTACCGTATAATTGCACATCTTGATTGTAGTCTGCGGCACATAAGTGGTATTCAGAGCAGTGAGGATGAGCTGCGTCAGCTAATACTTTTTACTAAAACAAAAATCCTCGACCTTGCTATTCGAGGCAAACTTGTACCTCAAGACCCGAATGATGA
>OKRX01002065.1_pt1 | contig 13797 bp, 7 predicted proteins | sample 1601241 | NCBI WGS metagenome assembly OKRX01 (sample SAMEA3541500, study PRJEB24748) | human gut metagenome | biome: human gut; feature: human-associated habitat; material: faeces | place: China | collected 2012
AGAATATATGAAACTGATCAAGACAGAAGAAGCGGTCGGAAGTGTACTCTGCCATGACATTACACAAATCATTCCCGGCGTTGTAAAAGACGCAGTTTTCCGAAAAGGGCATGTGGTAACGCAAGAGGATATTCCGGTACTGCTCTCGGTTGGAAAAGAGCATCTGTATGTATGGGAGAAACAAGAAGGAATGCTTCATGAAAACGAGGCGGCGGAAGTTTTAAGACGAGTATGTCAGGGGAGATTTCTGAAAGCGTCAAAGCCGAAAGAAGGGAAGATTGAGCTGACGGCGGAAACAGACGGACTGCTTAAAGTTGATAAAGAAAAACTGAACGCGGTAAATGGGTTAGGACAAATCGTGATCGCATCACGCCACGGGAATTTTCCTGTGAAAAAAGGAGACAAGGTCGCAGGAATGCGTGTCGTACCTCTCGTGATCGAAGAAGAAAAGATGGAACAGGTTAACCGGATGTGCGGAAACGAACCGATTTTTACGATTCTGCCGTTTTGTCAGATGAAAGCGGCGGTCGTGACAACCGGAAGCGAAGTGTATCACGGAAGGATCGAAGATAAATTTACTCCTGTTGTAAAAGAAAAACTAAGAGAGTGCGGTATGGAAGTAATCGGCGATACTCTTTGCAGTGACGATGCCGATATGGTTACAGAAGCTGTGAAAAAGTGGATCGAACAGGGGGCGGAACTGGTTGTCTGCACCGGAGGAATGAGCGTTGATCCTGATGATCGTACACCTCTTGCAATCCGAAATGCGGCAGATGAAGTGATCACTTATGGAGCTCCGGTTTTACCCGGCGCGATGTTTATGCTCGCATATGCAGGAAAAGTTCCGATCATGGGACTCCCGGGATGCGTAATGTATGCAAAACGGACGATATTCGATCTGATACTGCCGAGAATTGCGGCGGGGGAACGGCTGAAAGCAGAAGATTTTACCGCGCTCGGAGAAGGCGGTTTGTGTTTGAACTGTCCGGTGTGTACTTTCCCGAACTGCAGTTTCGGAAAATAGGAAGAAAAATAAATCATAAAAGGAATGAGAGGAAAATTTTCGGAGGTAGTAAAATGAGAACCGGTATACAGGAAGAATTAGAATTGTATATGAGTAAATCTGTGGCGCAGGCATCAAACAGAGAGATTTATGAAGCGTTGCTTTTGTTTGTGCAGAAACTGGCGGCAGGAAAAGAAAGAGCTGCAGGGAAAAAGAAGCTTTATTACATTTCGGCAGAGTTTTTGATCGGAAAACTGTTGTCAAACAATATGATCAATCTCGGTATTTATGATGAAGTAAAAGAAATGCTCTTTCAAAACGGAAAAGATATATGTCAGATCGAGGAGGTTGAGCCGGAGCCATCTCTTGGAAACGGAGGGCTTGGGAGACTGGCGGCATGTTTTCTTGATTCGATCGCAACACTCGGACTGCCCGGAGACGGGATCGGACTGAATTATCACCTCGGCCTGTTCAAACAGGAGTTTAAAGACCATCTTCAAAAAGAGCTTCCGAATCCGTGGATTGAGAAACAGTCATGGCTGACAAAAACGGATGTTGTCTATCCGGTTTCTTTCAGAGGATTGAAAGTTAATGCAAGAATGTACGATATCGCAGTGACGGGATATCATGATCAGACAAACAAACTGCACCTTTTTGACATCGATTCTGTTGATGAGGGAATCGTGGAAGACGGAATTCATTTTGATAAAGAAGATATCGCAAAAAATCTGACGTTGTTTTTATATCCTGATGACAGCGATGAAAAAGGAAGGCTTCTGCGCATTTATCAGCAGTATTTCATGGTAAGCAGCGCCGCACAGATGATCTTGGATGAATGTGTGCAAAAAGGAAGTACATTGTATGATCTGCCGGATTATGCTGTCATCCAGATCAACGACACTCATCCTACAATGGTCATTCCCGAACTGATCCGGCTTCTTGTGGAAAGAGGGCTTGATATCGATGAAGCGATCGATGTCGTATCCCGTACATGCGCGTATACGAATCATACGATTTTGGCAGAAGCGCTTGAAAAATGGCCGATCGGATATTTAAAAAAGGTTGTGCCGCAGCTCGTTCCGATCATTGAGATACTTGATGATAAAGTTCGCAGAAGATTCAGCGATGAATCAACAGCCATCATAGACAGAAACGATACTGTTCATATGGCGCATATCGACATTCATTACGGATTCAGCGTTAACGGAGTGGCGGCGCTTCATACGGACATCTTAAAACAATCGGAACTGAATCATTTTTATAAAATCTATCCTGATAAATTCAATAATAAAACAAACGGGATTACGTTCCGCAGATGGCTTCTTCACTGCAACCCGCGTCTTACGGCGCTGCTTGATGAAACAATCAAAGACGAGTATAAAGAAGATGCCTCTAAACTTGTCAAACTGCTTGAATACAAAGACGACGAGACTGTTTTGAAACGCCTTTTAGAGATTAAAAAAGAAAATAAAAAAGATCTTGCCGCGTATCTGAAAGAGACACAGGCAATAGAGATAGACGCAGATACGATTTTCGATATTCAGGTAAAAAGACTTCACGAGTATAAACGGCAGCAGTTAAATGCACTGTATATTATTGATAAATATTTGGAGATCAAGGAGGGGATTCTTCCGAAAACTCCGATCACAGCGATCTTCGGGGCGAAAGCGGCTCCGGCATATGTGATCGCAAAGGATATCATTCATCTTATACTTTGCCTGCAGGAGATCATTAATAATGATCCGGAAGTAAGTCCTTATCTGAAAGTTGTCATGGTAGAGAATTATAATGTGACAAAGGCTGAAAAACTGATTCCTGCATGTGATATATCCGAGCAGATCTCTCTTGCGTCAAAAGAGGCAAGCGGCACGGGGAATATGAAGTTTATGTTAAACGGTGCAGTCACTCTCGGTACAGAGGACGGGGCAAACGTAGAGATACATGAACTTGTAGGAGACGATAATATTTTCGTGTTCGGAGCGTCAAGCGACGAAGTAATCGAACATTATAAAAAAGCGGATTATTCGGCAAAAGATTATTATAAAAAGAATCCGAAGATCAAAGCGGCGGTTGATTTCATTACAGAAAAACAGATGATGAAGATCGGATGCAAAGAAAGTCTGGAGCGTCTGCAAAAAGAGCTGATAGGAAAAGACTGGTTTATGACATTTCTTGATTTTGATGCGTACAAAAAGGCAAAAGACAAGGCGCTGGCGGCGTATACAGATCAAAAGGAATGGGCGAAAAAGATGCTTGTCAATATTGCCGAAGCAGGCTACTTCTCATCAGACAGAACGATTGAACAGTATAATAGAGATATTTGGAAATTAACCAGATCATAAGATTAAAGAAAAATATTAGTAAAACGGTATATTGATGAAAAGGGGGATGGTTATGGAACGGGCAAGCGGCGTGCTGCTTCCGATATTTTCACTGCCGTCAAAATATGGAATCGGATGTTTTTCAAAAGAAGCCTATCAATTTATTGACAGGCTTAAGGCGGCAGGGCAAAGTTACTGGCAGATTCTTCCGTTAGGGCCGACCGGATACGGAGATTCTCCGTATCAGTCTTTTTCTACATTTGCAGGCAATCCGTATTTTATCGATCTTGAAACGCTTACAGGAGAAGGTTTGTTGACAGCGCAGGAGTGCGAATACGGATGTGAGAGAATACGGGAAGATAAGATAGATTATGAAAAAATATATAAGATACGGTTTCAAATACTTGAGAAAGCGTTTTCGCGTTTTGGAGAAAATGACGAATACCGCGCATTTGTTTCAGAAAATCAATTTTGGCTGGAAGATTATAGCCTCTATATGGCGATCAAAGACCGAAACGGCGGCGTGAGTTGGAATGAATGGGAAGAACCGCTTAAAAACAAAGAGTCACAGGCGATTGAAAATGCAAAAGCAGAGCTGTCGCGTCAGATTGCCTTTTACAAATTTCAGCAATATGAATTTGACAGACAGTGGAAACGCCTTCGCTCTTATGCGAACGAAAACGGCATAGAGATTATCGGAGATATTCCGATCTATGTTGCGTTTGACAGCGCGGATACATGGTCGGCGCCGGAGATGTTCCGTTTTAATGACGCTCTTGAACCGATCGATGTTGCGGGATGTCCGCCGGATGGATTTTCGCAGACAGGACAGTTGTGGGGGAATCCGCTCTACGATTGGGAATATCATAAAAAAACAGGGTACGACTGGTGGATTCGCAGGATCGAACACTGTTTCCGGCTGTATGATGTCGTGCGGATCGATCATTTCCGCGGTTTTGATGAATATTATGCTGTTCCGTACGGAGAAAAAACGGCAGTACACGGAAAGTGGATGCCGGGACCGGGGATAGAGCTGTTCCGGACGCTGGAAGAAAAGATCGGCAGAAAAAGGATTATTGCCGAAGATCTTGGCTTTTTAACTCCGAGTGTGATACAGCTTTTAAAAGAAAGTGGATTTCCGGGGATGAAAGTGCTTCAGTTTGCATTCGATTCAAGGGAAGATTCAAACTATCTCCCGCATACATATACAAGAAACTGCGTTGTATATACGGGAACTCACGATAATGATACGACAAAAGGATGGTATCACACGGCGGCAGGATCAACACGGCAGTTTGCAAAAGAATACATGTATAAGCCCCGTCTTGATGAAGATACGCTTGCGGGAGATTTTATTGCTATGGCAATGGGAAGCGCGGCGGATCTGTGCATCGTTCCGATGCAGGATTATCTGGGACTTGGAAGCGATGCACGAATTAATACGCCGTCCACACTTGGCGGGAATTGGGAATGGCGTATGAAACCGGGAGAGCCGGATGAAGGGACAGTTCGGGAGATGGAGCGAATGACAAAAATATACGGACGGCTGCGTTTTACTTAAATAAAGTTCCGAACCAGTAGATCAGTCCCAGTCCCCAGCTTGTGAAAATACCGTACAGGATAACAGGACCGGCGATCGTAAAAATTTTACATCCGATGCCGAATACCTGACCTTCTTTTTTGTATTCGATGGCAGGGGCAGCTACTGAATTTGCGAATCCGGTGATCGGCACGAGCGCTCCGGCGCCTCCCCAGGCTGCAAGTTTCTGGTAAATTCCGGTTCCGGTGAACAAAACGCTTAAAAGGATGAGCGACAGAGACATCCAGCGGCTGCACTCATCGGGAGAAAGATTTCGTAATTCAAAATAATGATAAATAACTTGTCCGAGCAGGCAGATCAGCCCGCCGAGGAAAAACGCTTTGCACATATTCAGAAAAAGATTATGTCGGGGCGTTTTTTCTTTTACATATTGTTCATATTGTTTTTCTTGTTTCAGTTTTTGTATTTTATCCATAGATGAAACACACTCCTTGCATTTCGCGCAACACGCGCGTTTTTAATTTCTTTTCTGTTAGTATCTGAAATAATTTTCCGAATATGTATATAAATTCATAATAATTTTTCGCAAATATGCCGACAATAAAAATAATAAAAATAAAACTGTAACAGTTCAGCCCACGCCATGTGTAAAACGCAATGTGTGCGTAACGTGGCTGATGGAAGACGGAGTCAGGGAAAGGAAGGATTATGGATCAGATAAAAGGGGCGCAAAGCATTATGTTTCGGGAAGCGCCGTATCTTATCAGCGCTGCGTCTGTCGCAGGCAGCAAAGAGGCGGATGGACCAATCGGGAAATTATTTGACGTGACAGATAAAGACGACCTGTTCGGAGCACAGACATGGGAAGAAGCGGAGAGTAACATGCAGAAAGAAGCGTGTGTTCTTGCGGCAGGAAAGGCACATGTGGACTTGAAAAAGATCCGATATCTTTTTGGAGGGGATCTTTTGCGGCAGGGAATAGCAACTTCAATGGGGGTAGAGGCTTTGCAGATTCCGATGTTCGGCCTCTACGGAGCATGTTCTACATCAGGAGAAGCGCTTGCGCTTGCATCTATGAGCGCTGCCGCAGGATACGGAGGAACGATGATCGCCGTCACATCAAGTCATTTTGGAAGTGCGGAAAAAGAGTTTCGCTTTCCGTTAGGATATGCGAATCAGAGACCTCTTTCTTCACATTGGACAGTGACGGGAAGCGGCGCGTTTCTTGTGCAGTCGGCAGAGGAATACAGAAAACAAAATACAAAGTCGTACTTTTCTAATATTCGCATTACAGGAGTAACTGTCGGAAAGATCGTAGATTATGGCTTGAAGGATTCTCAAAATATGGGCGCGTGTATGGCTCCGGCGGCCATGGATACGATTGTACAGAACTTTCAGGATATGGAAAGAAAAGAAAAAGATTACGACAGGATTATTACAGGAGATTTAGGAAGCATCGGAAGAACGATTTTATTCGATCTTATCAGAGAAAAAGGGTACGATATATGCGAAAAACATATGGATTGCGGAATGACGATTTTTGATAAAGAACGGCAGGATACGCATGCCGGTGGAAGCGGATGCGGCTGCGCCGCCGTAACGCTGGCATCGTATGTACTTCCTAAATTAGAAAAAGGAGAATGGAAGCGGGTGTTGTTTGTTCCTACAGGGGCGCTTATGTCTACCGTCAGTTTCAACGAGGGGGCGAGCGTACCGGGGATCGCTCACGGAATTGTTCTGGAAAGCGATGCATAGCATAAGGAAATTAAAAAGCAAGAAGATAGAAGGCAAAATGATAAAAGCAAGAAGAATGAGCAGAGTAGAAAAGAGAAAGGGTGAAACAAAATGGATTATGTAAAAGCGTTTATCGTAGGAGGTCTTATATGCGCGGCTGTGCAGATTTTATTAGACAGGACAAAGCTGATGCCGGGAAGGGTTATGGTGCTTTTAGTATGTGGCGGAGCTTTGCTTGGATTTGGTTATAAAGCAGTTAATACCATGGATTCCATGGTAGGATATAAGAATGACAGATATCTGTATTTTGGCAGAACTGCGGCAAAACTGGATGATATCGTAAACTACATCCCGGCAAGGATCAGCGCACTGCTCATGGTGGTTTCCTGTTTTTTATGTGGAAAAGAGTTTGATGTATGAATTTGATAAAATTTATTCTGATGGGAAAAAAGATGGAAGAGGGAATGGTTTTTCTGTTCTGACAGGATATGAGGCAGAGCCTAATTATCCGGCTTATACGAATACAAAAGAGAAATTGATTTTGGAAGATGGTTCGCAAGTGGATGTTTATACAAAATCAATGTTTTATAAGTTTATGCCTAGTAAACGGAAGATAGCGGAACTTGGGATGTCACTGACTCCGGAAGTCACAATGAAAGACGATAATGACTGGCCTGTAAATCTTCCTATTTTACGCTTGGAAGATATGATGTTGATGTATGCTGAGTTATTGGTTGAAGAAGGTAAAATAATGGAAGCTGTAGCTTATGTGAATGATATCCGTAAAAGAGCCGGTTGTGATGAGGTGAATACGGTAAGTGCTGCAGATGCTTTGAAATTGATAAAACGGGAGCGTAGAATAGAATTAATGGGAGAAGGAGTGCGTTGGTTTGATTTGGTGCGTTGGGGGGAATGGCAAACGGAAATTCAAAGTTTATTTGATAGTTATCATAATCCGGATGGTACCGATAAGAATAATGTAAAGACAGGACGTTATTTATATCCTATTCCATTGAATCAATTAAATGTGACTCCGGGATTATATAAACAAAATGAGGGATATTAAGTATATAAGTTAAACAAAGTTAGTTTTGAAGGTGAAAAGGTAAAGAGGTGTGTCAAAAGCTATTTTTGATAATTGCTTTGTTATGTGGCACACCCTCTTTTTATCGGAAAATAGAGAAGTAGATTATTTATGAAAAATAAAAAGTTGCTTATTGCCATTTTGTGCATATTTGTATTTGATTTGCCGGGGGCTGCTAATCGCATTCGGCAGAATTTTGACTTTGACTGGCAGTTTAGATTAGGAGAAAATGGAGATTTTAGAGAGGTACAATTACCGCATGACTGGAGTGTGGAGTTGGATTTTGATGAAAAAGCAGGAGGAGCGAGTGGTTATTTGCCGGGTGGCATAGGTTGGTATCGCAAATCTTTTATGATTCCGGCGAGTTACAAAAATCAAAAAGTTAGTCTTGTTTTTGATGGTATTTATCATAAAGCTACTATTTTTTTGAATGGAAAGGAGATTGCTTATCATCGTTATGGATATACTTCGTTTGAAACAGATCTGACCCCTTTCCTGAAATATGGAGAGAGTAATGACTTGAAAATCAAGGTAGATCATTCAGAAATTTCTCGCTGGTATACTGGTTCCGGCATTTATCGGCATGTCTGGTTGCAAGTGACTAACCCTGTTCATGTAAAAATGTGGGGAACTTATGTTACGACACCGGAGATAACTGAATCCCAGGCAACGGTCAAGATTGTCACTACTATCGAAAACTCCATGGAGTTACCGACAACAGTGATTGTCCAGCAACGCCTGTTGGATGGTGATGGAAAAATTGTAAAAGCAGAAGGTAAAGAGGTGATGGCCCGGACTACGTTGAAACTTGATAAAGAAAAAACAGCTGAAGTAGTTCAGAATTTGTTAGTCAGCCATCCTAAATTATGGGATTTGGATTTTCCCTATCGTTATACGGTGGAAACCATTATAAAAAAAGGAGGAAAGACAATTGATAAATATCTGACTCCTTTTGGAATACGTTCAGTGAAATTTGATAAAGACAAGGGTTTTTTTCTCAATAACAAACATCTTAAGCTGAAAGGCATGTGCCTTCATCAGGATGCAGGATGTTTGGGAACGGCTGTACCGGATAGGGCTTATGAACGCCGTTTGCTTATTTTAAAGGAATTTGGCACGAATGCTATCCGTTGCTCGCATAATCCTCCTTCTCCGGAATTTCTTAACTATTGTGATTCTATTGGCTTTTTGGTTATAGATGAGGCTTTTGATAAATGGAAATCGGGATATTATGAAGAATTTTTTGATTCTAGCTGGCAGCAGGATATCAGCGATATGGTAATTCGTGACCGTAATCATCCTTCTGTTATCTTGTGGAGTATAGGTAATGAGTTGGCTGAGGCAAAATTAAAAGATGATACAGGGATTGAACGTGCTGGTATGTTGCAGGATTTTGTACATCAACTGGATCCGAGCCGTCTTGTTATGCTCGCTTTGCAGCCGGGATTTGAAGATAAATTTGCTTCGGTGACAGATGTACTAGGGTATAATTATATGGAACCTCGGTTGATTTATGATAAAAAGAAATACCCGGAACGTATTTGCCTGATCAGTGAGAGCTATCCTTATTATAGTAGCATACGTGAATTTGATTCACGTGATTATGATGAGAAAAATCCATGGAATTATGTAATGGAACATGAATATATTTGTGGCTCTTTCATGTGGACCGGTGTGGATTATATTGGGGAGAGTTCAGGTTGGCCTAGTAAGGGATGGCCTTCTGCTCCGTTTGACATGTGTATGTCTGAAAAACCTAGAGGAGGATATTTTCGGGCTTTGTGGAATGAGAAGCCTTTTTTGGGACTTTATGTCATAGATTATAATTTGGATGAAGATCCGGGTAAAGACCATTGGCAAGCACCGGGAATGGTACACGATTGGACTTTTCCTTATCAGGATGCGCGTGTCATGCAGATTCAAACGCCGTCTAATTGTGACGAAGTGATGTTGATAGATCCTAGAGGAAAGGTATATGGACCTAGAAAGCCACGGGATTATATAAATAATACGATTAAATGGAATCAACCTTATCGTCCGGGTAAGGTGGTGGTGATAGGGTATAAAGATGGGATAGAAGTGTGCCGTGACAGTATACAGACTTCCGGAAATAAAGCTGTCCGTTTTACTCTGAAAGCGGATCGGGAACAGTTAAAGGCTGACGGGCAGGATTTATCTCATATCTCTTTGAATTTATATGATGAACAAGGCATCCCCATACGGATAGATGACAGACAAGTGAAAGTGACCGTGGAGGGTAACGGACGTTTGATGGGGATAGATAGTGGCGAGATGCGTCGTAGTGAACGTTTTAGCAGTCATACTTTACCCACTTATTTGGGTCGTGCCCAAATAGTAGTACAGGCAGGGCGTATGCGGGGACAGCTCAAAGTAAAAGTGGAGGTCGAAGGAATGGCATCGCAGGAACTTGTTCTGCTTGTTGGTTAGTAAAGGCTTCCTAATTAAAAAAGGTATTTTAAAAATCACTTTTAAAATACCTTTTTTAATTTTGCGGTATTATTCTGATGTTAAACCGAATGATATGAAAAATCGTATATTTTTTTTGTTGCTCTTCTTTGTTTGTCTGGAATGGAATGCATATGCAGTTATTGATATACAATCTATTCATATTACATCCAGTGACGGATTGGCCAATAATACAATTAGAGATATTTTTCAAGATAAGAAAGGCTTTATCTGGATTAGTACCACTAATGGACTGAGCCGGTATGATGGTCACTCTTTTATAACATTGTTACCGGAAAAGGATAGTCCGATTTCATTAGCGGATTATCATGTCAAGAAGATTGATGAAGATAAAAATGGTTTTTTATGGGTGCTTTCTACTTCAAATGTATTCAGTTGCTATGATTTAAGACATAATTGTTTTGTGGATTTTACAGGATGTGGGGAACACGACCAAGCTTATGCTTATCGTGTAGAAACTGCTAATGGTGATAATTGGTTATGGGATGGACAAAAAGGTTGCAGAAAGATTTCATTTGAAAATGAACATTTTTCCTCTGTGACATTTCAATGTGAAAATGGCAAACTACCTTCTAATAAAGTGAATAGTTTGATTGAAGATTCTAGAGGGAATGTTTGGATTTGTACTCAGGAAGGATTGGTGAAAGTAACAAGAAACAAAATCGAAGTAATTTCTGATATGCATAATTTCAGAGCAGCATTTTCTTATGAGAACGCATGCTTTTTTCTTGCTGATAATGGTGATATTTATGTTTATGATGAGGATGAAAAACTACATTTTGTTCAAAGAATCGGAAAGGATGACGTTGACTTTCATTTTACTACTCATTTTGGCACGAAAGATGATTGGTGGCTTTTTACAACAAAAGGAAGTTACAGGTTTCATTTATCTACCCGGCAGGTAAGATTAGACAACCCGATTAATATCCCCAACGCTCGTTTTGTCAGAGATAATCAGGGGGATTTCTATGTTTTTAATCAGACCGGTGTGTTGCATTATTTTCAGAAGGAAACCGGAATATGTAAAATACTGTCATTGATAGATGCCGCTCAGATGATGCCTGCTGCCGAGGAACGCTATGAAGTAATACAGGATAACAGAGGATTGATATGGATATCTACTTTTGGCTATGGTTTATTTGTGTATAATCCCCAAGAAGATATAATCAGCCATTACACTTATCAGGAGACTGGTAAAAATCTAGTTCATTCCAATTTTCTGCATAGCTTATTACTCGATCACTCGGGAAATGTATGGGTAGGATCGGAGTTTGCCGGTGTTACACTTTTGTCCGTATTAAGTGAAGGATCTTATCGTATTTATCCGGAACATGAGAGTATAAATGATTATGTGAATGCTATACGTACAGTGGTAAAGATGCCCGATGGTGGTTTCTGGTTTGGTACGCGTCAAGGGAATGTTTACGCTTATGATAAAAATTTGGAGGCTGCATCTTGTTATAAGATGCCATACAATTATATTTATGCGGCTTCTTGTGATGGAGATGGTAAATTATGGTTGGGAACCCGTACGATGGGTTTATGTATTGACGGACGTTGGTATCATAAAATGGCAGGTGATACCTTGTCATTGGCACATGAGAATATATTCGATATTTATCGTGATGATAAAAATAGGATGTGGATAGGAACTTTTGGGGGAGGACTGAATTTGGCGGTTTCACGAAAAGACAGGTATGTTTTTCGTAAGTTCCTGACTGGATCCGGTCGTTTGCAGGAAGTCAGGATGATCACTCAGGATAATAAAAAAAGGTTATGGGTAGGAACTAATAAGGGATTATGTGTTTTTTATGGAGATTCCATTATTGCTGATGCTCATAATTATAAACTTTATAATTATGAAAATGGAGATTTGCCCGGATATGAAATTAAATGTATTTTTCGTGATAGTCAGAATCGTATGTGGATAGGAATGTTGGGAGGCGGATTTTCTGTTTGTAACCCTAGTGAGGATTATAGGAACTTGAAATTTGTCCATTATTCCACAACTGATGGTTTGGTCAATAACATGGTAGAGTCTATTATCGAAGATAAGACTGGAAAAATATGGATTGCCACTCAGTATGGTTTATCTCGTTTTTCACCTGATACGGAAACTTTTGAAAATTTCTTCTTTTCAGCTTCTATGCAAGGAAATGTATATAACGAACATGGCGCTGCCATAACTGAAGATGGACTTTTGCTATTTGGAACAAATCATGGAGTCATAGTCATTGATCCTTTGAAAGTAACTTCATCTCCTATGACCCGGAATGTTATTCTAACTAATTTGAAAGTGAACGGAATCACAGTACAGGTTGGTGAGAAGGATTCTCCTTTGACACAGGCGTTAAGTTATACACAGAATATAAAATTAGATTATGACCAGAATTCATTCATTATAGAATTTTCAACATTGGATTATTCTTTGGCATTTCCTTCAAGGTTTATTTATAAATTGAGTCATTTTGATAATGAATGGAGTACCCCTTCTTCTTTGAATTTTGCTTCTTATAAAAATCTTTCTCCCGGCACTTATCATCTGCATGTAAAAGCATGTAATTCTGCTGGGATATGGAGTGATGAAGAAACTGTGCTCAATATTGTTATCACGCCTCCGTTTTGGGAAACCACTTGGGCTTATCTTTTTTATTTTCTTGTCGTTGTTATTGTGTTGTATGTTGCTTTTTGTTTGATACGGAATTTCAATAATTTACGGAATCGCATTCAGGTAGAAACACAGTTGACAGAGTACAAACTCATGTTTTTTACTAATATTTCACATGAATTCCGTACTCCGTTGACAATGATTCAGGGAGCTTTGGAAAAAATAGAGAGCTTGAATAAGATTCCCAAAGAGATGGTTTATTCCATACAGTTGATGAATAAAAGTACGAATAGGATGCTTCGTCTGATTAATCAATTGTTGGAATTTCGTAAAATGCAGAACAATAAACTTTCCTTGATGCTGGAAGAAACAGATGTGATGGTGTTCTTTTATGATATTTATCGAAGTTTCAAGGAAACGGCAGATGACAAACAGATTGATTTTCATTTTGCTCCTTCTACGTCATCTTATAAGATGTTTGTTGATCAAAGTAAATTGGATAAAATAGTCTATAATCTTCTTTCGAATGCTTTAAAATATACTCCTAAAGGAGGAAAGGTTGTTTTTGCAATTATCGTTAATGAGGAAGTGGGGAAATTATTTATATCGGTTAGTGACAACGGCGTAGGGATTCCTAAGGAGAAGCAAGGAGAGCTGTTTTCCCGTTTCATGCAAAGTGGTTTTTCACATAACAGTGTGGGAATCGGTTTACATTTGACTTATGAACTGGTAAATGTACATAAAGGAAGCATTTCATTTGATGAAAATGAGGGAGGTGGTTCTGTGTTTACTGTTATCTTACCGTTAGATTCCAGTGTTTATGGAAAAAACGATTTCCTAGTATCAAGCATCCTTCAGGAAGAATCGTTTGTTCATGAGCAGTGTGATACCTATTTAACAGTAAATCATGATTCAGTGACCCCGGACCCTTTGAATAAAAAAAGAATATTGATAATAGAAGATGATGGAGATGTGCGTAAGTTTTTAGAAACGGAACTTGGTATTTATTTTGAGATCATA
>OKRX01002069.1_pt1 | contig 13784 bp, 10 predicted proteins | sample 1601241 | NCBI WGS metagenome assembly OKRX01 (sample SAMEA3541500, study PRJEB24748) | human gut metagenome | biome: human gut; feature: human-associated habitat; material: faeces | place: China | collected 2012
CCGCCAGCTTTACTGATTTTCTGGACGGCCATCTGGCCCGCAAGTGGAACATGGTCACCGACTTTGGCAAGTTTGCCGACCCGCTGGCCGACAAGCTGCTGACCACTGTGGCCTTCATTTACATGCTGCGGGACGGCGTGTGCAGCCCGGTGGTGCTCTGCATCATCCTGGCCCGCGAGTTTGCCGTGTCCGGTCTGCGGATGGTGGCCGCCGGTGCCAAGGACGGCAAGGTGATCGCCGCCAACATGTGGGGCAAGGTCAAGACTGTGCTGCAGATGCTGACCATCATCTTCTACTACTTCGGCACCGCATTGACCTGGGGCAATTCCATTATGATAGGCGCTGACTGCGTGTTCCTCTCTTACTGGCTGTGCTGGCTGGTGGCCATTGCCACCGCCATCTCCGGCATCAAGTACCTGTGGGACAACCGCAGCTTCATCAATACCGCAAAATGATCAAGAAGATCGCCATTCTCTGTTCCATTTTCCTGAACCTCTGCATCGTGCGGTGGGAGCCGGTGGCCATCCGGATGACCTGGGAAGCGGTGGGCAGCCAGACCTTCACCTTTTACACCGAGAACTCCAATGTCTTTGCGTTCTTTGTCTGCCTGCTGGTGGCGGTGTGTCAGGTGATCTGCCTGTTCACGGGGCGGCAGCTGCCCCGCTGGGTCAAGACGCTCAAGTACATTGCCACCTGCTGCCTGACCATGACCTTCCTGACCGTGGTGTTCGTGCTGGGGCCCTACTGTGCCGACCAGGGCGGCGTGGTGTTCCTGCTGACCGAGAGCTCCATGCTCTACCACCACCTGCTCAACCCGCTGTGTGCCTTTGTCTCCTTTGTCCTGCTGGAACGGGAGCCAAAGCTGCCTGCGCGGTGCGTTCCGCTGGCGTTGGTTCCCACGATGCTCTATGGCTCTGTGGCCCTCTGGGCCAATTACCAGCGGCTCATCACCGGGCCTTACCCGTTCCTGCTGGTCTATCAGCAGACCACCCGGCAGACGGTGCTGTGGTGTGCGGCCATCCTGGCCATGAACCTGCTCTATGCCTGGCTTGTCTGGCGGCTGGGCGGGAATCGCCGCAAAAAGAAAAATGTGGGCTTGCTTTTCAGAAGCTGAGATGCAAAAAAGGCTCCCTGCCGTTTTGGCAGAGAGCCTTTTCTCGTGTTTTGCTTACAGCAGGGGGATCCCGGCCTTTGCGCAGGCCGCGCGGGTGGCTTCGTCCCAGACGCTTGCCTGTACTTCGCCGATGTGGGCGCTGCCCAGCAGCAGCATGCACAGGCGGCTCTGGCCGATGCCGCCGCCGATGGAGTAAGGCAGCTCACCGTTCAGTACGGCCTTGTGGAAGGGCAGGGCGCGGCGGTCGTCGCAGCCAGCCATGGTCAGCTGCTTGTCCATGCTTTCAGGGCTGACGCGGATGCCCATGCTGCTCAGCTCATAGCTGCACTGCAGCGGGTCGTTCCAGAACAGCAGATCGCCGTTCAGATCCCAGTCGTCATAGTCGGGGGCACGGCCGTCATGGGGCTTACCGCTCTTCAGCGGAGCGCCGATCTTCATCAGGAAGGTGGTGCCGTGCTCCTTCACAAAGGCGTTCTCACGCTCCTTCGGGGTCAGGTCCGGGTACTGGTCCTCCAGCTCCTGCGTGGTGATGAAGGTGACGTTGGGGCTGTGCAGCGGCAGCTCCTGCAGCTGGGGGAACATGGCGTGCAGGTTCATCTCGGTGGCGCAGACAGCGGACACGATGGAGCGCACCACACTCTTGAGGTAAGCCTCGTTGCGGTCTTCCAGACGGATCACCTTTTCCCAGTCCCACTGGTCCACATAGATGGAGTGCAGGTTATCCAGATCTTCGTCGCGGCGGATCGCGTTCATATCGCAGTACAGGCCCTTGCCCACACGGAAATCGTAGTCCTTCAGGGCCTTGCGCTTCCACTTTGCCAGTGACTGCACCACCTGTGCCTCAATGCCGCTTTCCTTGATATCAAAGGTGACCTTGCGCTCGACACCGTTCAGGTCGTCGTTCAGACCGGTGGATGCTTCCAGAAACAGCGGAGCAGACACGCGGTACAGGTTCAGTGTGGCGCACAGGGTGTCGGCAAACAGACGCTTGACCGTACCAATGGCGCGCTGCGTGTCGTACAGGTTCAGCGCAGGCGTATAGTTTGCCGGGATGATGGTTTTGCTCATAACAAAAAACCCCTCTTCTGTTGGATTCTGGCCCTGATTTCCCAGTACAGGGCACGGCTTTTAAACCGAAAAATACTGGTTTCATTATGGCATATTTTTTTAAGAAAGTAAAGTGAGAAGGCAAAAAAAGAGACCGCCGGTAAGGCAGTCCCGTTTCCGCAGTGAGAAGGGCGGCTTTGCATCAGCCGAAAAGCCCCTTCAGCAGGATCAGCAGCACTTTTACAAACTCGCCGGTGCCCAGCAGCTTGTACAGAGAGATCAGAGTAGATAACATGAATGTTTTGCTCCTTTTTTTTGCAATTTCGGGCCAAAATGCCCGGCATGCATGGAATACGGCTGGGCAGCGCAGCGGATTGCAGGAAAAAATTGGGAGAAAACAAAACGGCACCCGTGCCGCTGCAAAAGCAGTACGGGTGCCGGAAGATCAATTGGTTTTCAACAGCTTCAGCGCTTTACGTTGAAAGCTGCCATGCCAGGGTAAACGGCGCTGCCGCCCAGCTGCTCCTCAATGCGCAGCAGCTGGTTGTACTTTGCAACACGCTCGGTACGGCTGGGAGCACCGGTCTTGATCTGGCAGGTGTTCAGCGCCACGGCCAGATCGGCAATGGTGGTGTCCTCGGTCTCGCCGGAGCGGTGAGAGCTGATGGCGGTGTAACCGGCCTTGTGGGCCATCTTGATGGCCTCCAGCGTCTCGGAAACAGAACCGATCTGGTTCAGCTTGATCAGGATGGCGTTGCCTGCACCCAGCTGGATGCCCTTGGCCAGACGCTCGGTGTTGGTCACAAAGAGGTCGTCGCCCACCAGCTGGACCTTGCCGCCCAACTCGCGGGTCATCTCCTGCCAGCCTTCCCAGTCCTCTTCATCCAAGCCATCTTCAATGGAGATGATGGGATACTTTTCCACCAGGCTCTTCCAGTGTGCGATCAGCTCGCTGGAGGTGAACTCGGTGCCGGCCTTGGGCAGCTTGTAGAAGCCCTTGCCCTTGGGGCTCTTCCACTCGGAGGACGCGGCATCCATAGCCAGCATGAAGTCCTTGCCGGGCACGTAACCGGCCTTTTCGATGGCGGCCAGAATGGTCTCAATGGTCTCCTCGTCGCTGGACAGGTTGGGGGCAAAGCCGCCCTCATCGCCCACGGAGGTAGCCAGCCCCTTGGCCTTCAGGATGGAAGCCAGGGCATGGAACACCTCAGCGCACCAGCGCAGCGCCTCTTTGAAGGAGGGTGCACCCACCGGCATGATCATGAACTCCTGCGTATCCACGGTGTTGGTGGCGTGTGCGCCGCCGTTCAGAATGTTCATCATGGGCACGGGCAGGCGGTTGCCGTTCACACCGCCCAGAAAGCGGTACAGCGGCATATCCAGAGAAGCAGCGGCTGCACGGCAGGCGGCAATGGACACGGCCAGAATGGCGTTTGCGCCCAGATTGGATTTGTCCTTGGTGCCGTCGGCCCGGAGCATGGCGGCATCTATGGCGTAGATGTCGGAGGCATCCATGCCCACCACCGCGTCAGCGATGACGGTGTTGATGTTCTCCACAGCCTTGGTCACGCCCTTGCCCAGATAGCGGCCCTTGTCGCCGTCGCGCAGCTCCAGAGCCTCGAACTCGCCGGTGGAAGCGCCGGAGGGGGCACAGCCGCGGGCAACCGTGCCGTCGGCCAGAGTGATCTCGGCCTCAACGGTGGGATTTCCGCGGGAGTCCAGGATCTCGCGGCCGATCACAGATTCAATTTCCAGATAGTTCATCTCGAAAACCTCCTGAATATCATTTCCTTCCCTGTGCTGCCCGGGGCGGGCAGACGGGTGACGGCCAATTAGGATAGTTGTGTCTAACTAACCAATAGTATCCTACCACGCTTTCCGGCCCGGTGCAAGAGCCGATGCGCATGTTTGTGGATGTAAACTTTTTAAGGGGCAAAAAAACGGCAGCTGATGGGGCAGAACATTCCGGCAAAGCAGGAAACAGCTGGTCTTTACAGTCTGCCCACTGGCAGCAGCGGGGATGCGTCATGCCTATCATATTAATTTCATATGGCAGATATACTAAAATTTTTCTTTACTTTTTGTCAGGATGACTCTATACTGTTTTTGGTTCTAATATGTTTCTTTATGGTAGATAGAGGAGGATTTTCTATATGAATAAGGATCTGACGGTCGGCAAGCCGTCACAGGTTTTGTGGCAGTTCTGCCTGCCCATGTTCGGCAGCATCATCTTCCAGCAGCTGTACAACATTGCCGACAGCCTTGTTGCAGGCAAGTTCATCGGCGAGAATGCACTGGCTGCTGTGGGCAACAGCTACGAGATCACCCTGATCTTCATTGCATTTGCCTTTGGCTGCAACATTGGCTGCTCGGTCATCGTGTCCCGCTACTTTGGCGCAAAGGACTACGATGAGATGAAGACTTCGGTCTACACTTCCCTGATCGGCTCTGCCGTGCTGTGCGCCGTGCTGATGCTGATCGGCCTTGTGGGCTGCCACAGCCTGCTGGAGCTCATCAACACCCCGGAGGAGATCCTTGCGGATTCTTCGCTGTATCTGGATATCTACGTGCTGGGCCTGCCCTTCATGTTCTTCTACAACATCGCCACCGGCATCTTCTCCGCTCTGGGCGACAGCAAAACGCCCTTCTATTTTCTGGCAGTCTCGTCCCTGTCCAACATCGGCGTGGACATCCTGTTCGTGGCCGGTTTCAAGATGGGCGTAGCCGGTGTGGCATGGGCCACCTTCCTGTGCCAGGGTGTGAGCTGCGTGCTGGCCATGGTGGTGGTGTTCCGCCGCATCAGCGCCTTCAAGTCCACCCACAAGGTGGTGCTCTTCTCCTGGAACATGCTGGGCAAGGTAGCCATGGTCGCCATCCCCAGCATCCTGCAGCAGAGCTTCGTCTCTGTGGGCAACATCATCCTGCAGAGCGTCATCAACACCTTTGGTGCCAGTGTCATTGCAGGCTACTCTGCAGCCGTCAAGCTGAACAACATGGTCATCACTTCCTTTACCACGCTGGGCAACGGCATCTCCAACTACACCTCCCAGAACATGGGCGCGGGCAAGATGGACCGTGTGCACAAGGGCTTTGGCGCAGGCCGCAATCTGGTGTGGATCATCTGCGTGCCCATCGTGCTCCTGTACTTCTTCTTCGGCCGCTTCCTGCTGCTGCTGTTCATGAATGACCCGCAGGGTCCGGCCATCGACACCGGTATGCTGTTCCTGCGCATCCTGTCTCCCTTCTACTTTGTGGTGTCGCTCAAGCTGGTCACTGACGGCATCCTGCGCGGCTGCGGCATGATGGTGCGCTTTATGATCGCCACCTTCTCCGACCTGATCCTGCGCGTGGGCATCGCCATTGTGCTGAGCAGCACTGCTCTGGGCAGCACGGGCATCTGGATGGCATGGCCCGTGGGCTGGTGCATCGGCACCGGCCTGTCGCTGGTGTTCTACTTCACCGCCATCCGCAAGGTCCTTGCAGAGTCTCCGGCCAAAGCGGAAGCAGAGGGCAAAGCTGCCGAGGCACGTGCAGAGGCCGAGTTCGCCGCAGATGCCGAAATGGAGACCCTGTAACCCTTTTGCAACTTGTGAATTGTGTTCACCTGACACACAAACAAAATGAAGCAATTGAAATAGTGCACAAAACAGACCCACTGCTTTTGGCTATTTTGGCAACAAAGTCCACAAAATGCCCCTGAAAGTATGGACGGTTTGTGAATTGCGGATTTTGGCTCACAGGTCTATAATATTGATAACGAAGCAAGGTCGCTTTGAGGGAAAGAGGGCCTTGCTTCCGTTTTTATACTGAAGCACGAATGCTCCTAAGGAGGATATTCACTATGAAAAAGATGATTTCTCGTCGTAATTTCTTGGCCACTGCAGGTGTTGTTGCTGCAGCCGGCGTTCTGACTGCATGCGGCGGTTCTTCCAACAGCACTGCTGCTTCCACCTCTACCGCAGCTTCTGGTGCCGCTGCTTCCGGCGACACCATCAAGGTGGGCGTTCTTGGACCTCTGACCGGTGATGTTTCCGTTTACGGTCAGGCCGTTGTCAACGGCGCTACCCTGTACCTGAAGCAGGTCAACGAAAAGGGCGGCATCAACGGCAAGCAGCTGGAGATCATCACCATGGATGAGCAGGGCGATGCAACTCAGGCTGTTACCTGCTTCACCAAGATGTGCGATCAGGGCATCACCGCTCTGGTGGGCGATGTTACCACCACCCCGACTCTGGCACTTGCTGCCGAGAGCGCAGACTACAACATGCCCATGGTCACCGCTTCCGCTACCGCTGAGGCTGTCACCTACGATGCCGAGACCGACACCGTGAACGAGAATGTTTTCCGTGCCACCTTCACCGACCCGTTCCAGGGCATCAAGATGGCTGATTACGCTTACCAGAAGCTGGGCTACACCAAGGCAGCTGTCATCTTCAAGAAGGGCGCTGACTACAACGAGGGTCTGGCTGAGAACTTTGTCAACGAGTTCGAGAGCCTGGGCGGCACCATTGTCGATCAGGAGAGCTACTCCGATGGCGACGTGGACTTCAAGACCCAGCTGACCAGCATCATGGGCAAGGGTCCCGAGACCGTGTTCTGCCCCAACTACTACGAGGAAGTGGGCCAGATCCTGTCTCAGGCTGAGAGCGTCGGCCTGAATGTTCCCTTCCTGGGCGGCGACGGCTGGGATGGCCTGGAGGGCTATGCCACTGCCGATCAGCTGAAGGACAGCTACTTCTGCGCAAACTACGCAAAGGGCTCCAGCCCCGAGTTTGAGGATGCCTACAAGGCAGAGTACGGCGAGGATTACCCCAACGGCTTTGCTCCTCTGGGCTACGATGCCGCCAAGACCGTGGTTTACGGCGTGCAGGCTGCTGAGGATGCCGGCCTGGAGGCCGGTACCGATGAGTACAAGCAGGCTGTCAATGATGCCATTGCCTCCGGCACCATCGAGGGCATCACCGGCACCTTTACCTTTGATGAGCACCACGATCCCGTCAAGAAGACTGCGATCCTGACCTATGTGGACGGCAAGCCCGAACTGAAGGAAATGTTCTGATCCCGCTTCTGCGCCGCGCACCGGTGTGCGGCCTGAATGCCGGAACCAGAGAATGAGGTACCCTTGCGGAGGCTGCCGGAAAAGGTTGTCTCCGCTTTTTTGGTAGAAAGAAAGGAAGTGTCCATCCAATGACAGTGTTCTTTAGTCAGCTGATCAACGGCCTGTCCCTTGGCAGCATCTATGCACTGATCGCACTGGGTTACAGCATGGTGTACGGCATCATCCTGCTGCTGAACTTTGCCCACGGCGATGTCATCATGGTGGGTGCATACATGTCCTGGTTCGTTATGAACCAGCTGGGCCTTGGCCCGGTGACGGCCGTGTGCGCCACCATTATTACCTGCACCCTGCTGGGTGTGGTGATCGAAAAGGTCGCCTACACCCCGCTGCGCAACGCGCCCCGCATCTCCCTGCTGATCACGGCCATTGGTGTCTCCTTCTTCCTGGAGTACACCGCCGAGCTGGTGATGGGTTCCGGCGCAAAGGTCATCCCTTCCTACTACGGCAACAAGACCTTTATGATCGGCAGTGTGCCCCTGAGCCTGACCTCCGTGATCACACTGGTGGTCACCGTGCTGTCCATGCTGGTGCTGACCTTTCTGGTGCAGAAAACCAAGCTGGGCAAGGCCATGCGCGCCGTCTCTGAGGATATGGATGCTGCCCGCCTGATGGGCATCAATGTCAACAGCACCATCTCCTTTACCTTTGCGGTGGGCTCCGCGCTGGCCGGTATCGGCTCGGTGCTGTACTGCTGCTCCTACCCGCAGGCTACCCCCACCATGGGCTCCATGCTGGGCCTGAAAGCCTTTGTTGCCGCCGTTCTGGGCGGCATCGGCTCCATCCCGGGCGCAATGATCGGCGGCATTGCCATCGGCCTGTGCGAGTGCTTCGTCTCCGCCATCGGCCTTTCCGCCTGGAAGGATGCCGTTACGTTTGCCATCCTGATCATCGTGCTGCTGTTCAAGCCCACCGGCTTCCTCGGCCGCAAGGTGCAGGAAAAGGTGTAAGGAGGGCATGAAGATGAATACCAAACGCAAAACGCTCAAAATGCCCGTGCGCTACCTGATGAACGCCGTGCTGGTGGCTCTGCTGTTCGTGGGCCTGTCCTTCCTCACCCAGAACGTGCTGTCCACCTACCAGAACAAGGTGCTGATGACGGTGGGCATCAATATCATCCTGGCGGTCTCCCTGAACGTTGCCACCGGCTATCTGGGGCAGCTGCCGCTGGGTCATGCCGGTTTCATGGCTGTGGGTGCCTACACCTGCGCCCTGTTCACCAAGTTCTGCCCGCTGCCGGACGGTGTCTCCTTTGCCATCGGTCTGGTGCTGGCCTGCATCATGGCGGGCCTGTTCGGCGTGCTGATCGGCATTCCTGCTCTGCGCCTGACCGGTGATTATCTGGCCATCCTGACGCTGGGCTTTGGCGAGATCATCCGCATCACCCTGAACAACATCGACGATGTGCTGGGCTTCAAGCTGTTCTATGGCTCCAAGGGCCTGAAGAACATCCCCAAGTACTCCAACTTCACCAACGTGTTCCTCTGCGTGGTCATCACCTGCTTTTTGATCCACGCCATGATGAAGAGCCGCCACGGCCGTGCCGTGCTGGCCATCCGCGACAATGAGATCGCCGCCGAGAGCTGTGGCATCCAGACCACCTACTACAAGGTCATGGCCTTTGCCTTCTCCGCTGCCTTTGCGGGTCTGGCAGGCGGCCTGTATGCCTGCTACATCGGCGTGCTGAACCCCTCCACCTTCGGCTTTATGAAGTCCATCGAGATCCTGGTTATGGTGGTTCTGGGCGGCATGGGCTCCATGCTGGGCTCCATCCTCTCTGCAACGGTCCTGACCATCCTGCCTGAGGCGACCCGCAGCTTCGACAGTTACCGCATGGTCATCTACTCGCTGGTGCTGATCCTGATGATGATCTTCCGCCCGGGCGGACTGCTGGGCAGCTACGATTTCTCCATGAGCCGCCTTGTGGAGCGTGTCCTGTTTGGCAAGAAAAAGAAGGAGGGTGCAGACCATGAGTGAGTTCCAGACCAGACTGAACAGTGTCCCCTCCGGCGGCTTCCTGACGGACCGCGATAAGGACAAAAAGCCCATTCTGGATGTCCGTGAGCTGGGCATCGATTTCGGCGGCCTGACCGCCGTGGATGGCTTCAACCTGATGATCGGCCGCAACGAGATCACCGGCCTGATCGGCCCCAACGGTGCCGGTAAGACCACGGTGTTCAACCTGCTGACCAATGTTTACCAGCCCACCCGCGGCTCCATCCTGATCGATGGAATGCCCACGGCGGGCAAAAAGACCTACCAGGTCAACCGGATGGGCGTGGCCCGCACCTTCCAGAACATCCGTCTGTTCAAGGAGATGAGCGTCATCGACAACATCAAGGTCGGCCTGCATGAGTCCATGAAGTATGATCTTGCTTCTTCGCTGATCCGCCTGCCCAACTACTGGAAAGAGGAAAAGCACTGCACCGAGCGTGCTTTTGAGCTGCTGGACATCTTCCACATGGCAGATATGGCCTATACGCAGGCCGGCAGCCTGCCCTATGGCGCACAGCGCCGTTTGGAGATCATGCGTGCGCTGGCCACAAGCCCGAAGCTTTTGCTGCTGGATGAGCCTGCCGCGGGTATGAACCCCTCGGAGACCGCTGAGCTGACCGAGACCATCCGCCGCATCCGCGATGAGTTCAACATTGCCGTGCTGCTGATCGAGCATGACATGAGCCTGGTCATGGGCATCTGCGAGGGCATCGCGGTGCTGAACTTTGGCCGCATCATCGCCAAGGGCACCCCGGATGAGATCCGCAACAATCCCCAGGTCATCGAGGCCTACCTGGGCAAGAAGGAGGGCTGAACCGATGGCAGAAACGATGCTGAAAGTTGATAACATCAACGTCTATTACGGCAACATCCACGCTGTCAAGGATGTTTCGTTTGAGGTGCACGAGGGCGAGATCGTGACCCTGATCGGTGCCAACGGTGCCGGTAAGTCCACCACCCTGAAAACCATCTCCGGCCTGCTCCACCCCAAAACGGGCGACATCCTGTACAAGGGCAAGAGCATCAAGGGCGTGCGCGCCCATAAGATCGTGGAGGCCGGTCTGGCACAGGTGCCGGAGGGCCGCCATGTGTTCCTGCACATGACCGTGGAGGAAAACCTGGATATGGGGGCCTACACCCAGCCAGCTTCCACCATTGCGGCCAACAAGGAAAAGGTGTTCACACTCTTCCCCCGCCTGAAGGAGCGCCGCAGGCAGCTGGCTGGTACCATGTCCGGCGGCGAGCAGCAGATGCTGGCCATGGGCCGTGCCCTGATGAGCAACGCCTCCATGCTGATGCTGGACGAGCCTTCCATGGGCCTTTCCCCGCTGCTGGTGCAGGAGATCTTTGATATCATCCGCGATATCCACAAGGCAGGCATGACCATCCTGCTGGTGGAGCAGAACGCACAGATGGCTCTTTCCGTGGCCGACCGCGCCTATGTCCTTGAGACAGGCCACGTGGTCATGGATGGCACTGGTGCAGAGCTGCTGACCAATGAGCGCGTCCGCAACGCTTATCTAGGCGGCTGAGACTGCAGCTGGATAGAATGCAAAACAATACGCCCGCCGGGCGGTACGAGAAGTACCACACCCGGCGGGCGTTGTTCTGTCTGTAAGGGAATTATTCCGGCGCTTTCATGCTTTCCACCATGCTGATCTGGCGGACATGGCGGCGCATGAGCAGGCAGACGGCAAAGTTGAAGAGCATGGTGAGCGCCACGCTGAACACAAAGCTGCGGGGGGCGATGGAACGGATGAACATCATCTGGTCCATCTCCACAGTGCGGATGATGAACTGGTGCAGGGGAATGCCCACTACCAGACCCACCAGGGAGCCGATGAGAGAGAGCAGGTCGATCTCCCGGAAGATGTAGCGGTAGACCTCCTTGTCATAGAAGCCCAGCACCTTGATGGTGGCAAGCTCCTTTTTGCGCTCGCCCAGGTTGACGCTGATGAGGTTGTAGAGCACCACGGCGGCCAATGCGGCAGCGCAGACGATGACCAACATGACCACATAGTTCAGGCAGCCGATCAGGCCATCGAACATCTGAGTGGTGTCCTCGATGAAGGAGACGGAGCTGACATAGTTGCAGGCCAGAATGGCGGAGGAGAGGGAGGCGCGGGCTGTATCGGTGGGGCAGTCGGTCTGACCGTAAACGGCGTTCCAGGCGGGCAGAGCACCGCCGTTCAGCGTTTTGAGCTGCGCCTGCGAGAGGTACAGCCGGGTAAAGACATAGTTTTCGGTGATGCCGGTCAGGGTCAGGGACCTGCGCCCGCCGTCAGCGGTCTCCACCTCAAAGCTGTCGCCCACCGAAAGACCCAGCTTTTCGGCGGTCTTTTCGGTCAGGATGACGCTGGAATCGTCAAAGGCAATGGCCTTGTGGCCCTGCCGGGTGCGGAAGGTGAAGTATTCGGTCATCTGGCTTTCGTCTGCGGCGGCAACCAGGCTGACGGTCTCTTTTTCCCCCTCGGCATTGTAGAGGGTGACGCTCTTGGTGTAATAACGGCCCCAGCTGGTGATCCCGCTGCTGGAATCCAGCAGGTCGGCCAGACCGTTCTCCATGGTCAGCGCCTTTTCGTCGCTCAGGGAGATGGTCAGGTCGGCGTGGGTCAGCTCGGTGGTCTGCTTGGTCAGCATGGGCAGCAGGGAATCCTGAATGCCGAAGCCGATGAGGAGCAGAGCTGTGCAGCCCGCCACGCCCAGAACGGTCATAAAGAAGCGCTTTTTATAGCGGAACAGGTTGCGGGCGGTGGTTTTCTGGGAGAAGCTCATCCGCTTCCACAGCGGGGTGAGATATTCAAGGAGGATGCGCTTACCCGCTACAGGCGCACGGGGCAGCAGCAGGGCGGCGGATTTTTCCTTGAGGCTGGCGCGGCAGGCCTGCAGGGTGGCAAGGCCGATGACCGCCGCGCTGAGGGCCATGCTGCCCAATGCCAGGCCCGGGTAGAAGTGCAGCGTAAAGGTGGGGATGGAGAACATCATGGTGCGGTAGGCGTACCAGAAGATGGTGGGGAACACCACAAAGCCTACGGCAATGCCCACGATGCTGCCCAGAATGCTGGCGGCAATGCCGTACAGTAAGTACTTGCCTGCGATACTGACGTTGGAGTATCCCAGCGCCTTGAGGGTGCCCATCTGCAGGCGGTTCTCGTCCACCATGCGGGTCATGGTGGTAGAAGCCACCAGCGCCGCCACCAGGAAGAAGAACACCGGGAACACCCGGGCAATGGCGGCCATCCGGTCGGCGTAATGTTCCAGTGTGACAAGGCTCAGGGTGCTGCCGCGGTCCAGCACATACCACTCGCCGTTCTGGATGTCCGCGATCTTCTCTTCCGCATCGTTGATCTGCTGCTGGCCTTCGGCGAGCTTCTGCTCCGCATCGGCCTTCTGGGTCTCGTACTCGGTGCGGGAAGCGTCCAGCTGCTCCTGCCCGGATCGGTACTGTGCCCAGCCCTCGTCCAGCTGGGCGCGGGCGGTCTCAAACTGGGTGTAGGCTGTGGCAGTACCGGTGCTCAGCTGGAGCTGGCCCTGCAGCAGCTGTACTTTCATGCTACGCAGGGCGGCTTTGGCCTCGGTGACAAGGTCCGTGTTGGAGAGGTTGGGCGAGGAGATGAGCCTTTTGGCGTACATCTGCTGCTTGCCGGCATCCAGCTGGGCCTGATAACCGTCCAGCTGGCCCTTGATGTTATCGTAGGCTGCCTGTGCCTTGGCAAGCGCATCCCGCAGCTCGGTGTATTCCTCGTCCTCGGGCTCGGCCTCATCCAGCGCCTTTTGGGCATTGTTCAGGGCAGTTTCGGCATAGCCCAGCAGGGGGTCAGCCACCTGTTTCAGATTGACCAGCAGCTGGATCTGCTGAAGCTGATCCTCAAATTCCAGCACCTGCTCTTCGCTGCTCACCAGCGTAGCGGCACCGCTCTGCATGGTATCGGGCAGGGCCGCCTTCTGGGCGGCAAGCTCGGCTTCGCCTGCGTCCAGCTGGGCCTTGGCGGCATCCAGCTCCCGCTGCGCGTCGGTCAGCTTCTGCTCGGCTTGTGCAAACTGGCGCTCGGCTTCGGCCTTCTGCTCGCTGTAGGTCTGTTTGGCATCGCCCAGCTGGGTGGTGGCATCCTCGATAAGCTGGGCCCGGCGGGCCACACAGTGCTCCTTGCTGATGGCATCCAGTCGGTCAGCCACAGTATCCACAGCGGTCTGGTATTCATCACTGTAATTATCATACTGTGCGGCATCTGCTACTTTGAGATAACAGACGGTATAATAATCTGCGGTCAATTCACCGTCCTGCACGAACACAAGAGCATCCAGGATGCCGTCGCCGACGGTGCTGGTCTCCTGATTGGCAGAAAAATATTGAGGGTCCTGCACCTGGCCCACCACGGTATATTCGGTGCGGCGGATGTCCTCGGTATCCTCGGGCAGGGTGACCACGGTGCCCAGCGGGACAGGGTCGGCATGGCCCAGCACCTGTACCACACACTCGTTGGCGGTTTCGGGCATCCGCCCCTCCAGCAG
>OKRX01002074.1_pt1 | contig 13764 bp, 13 predicted proteins | sample 1601241 | NCBI WGS metagenome assembly OKRX01 (sample SAMEA3541500, study PRJEB24748) | human gut metagenome | biome: human gut; feature: human-associated habitat; material: faeces | place: China | collected 2012
CCCTGCCGGTCCATGTGCGGTGCCTGCTGGACGAGTTTGCGAATATTGGGCAAATTCCAAACTTCGAGAAATTGATTGCTACCATCCGAAGCCGTGAAATATCGGCTTCTATTATTTTGCAGAGCCAAAGCCAGTTAAAGACCATCTACAAGGACGCGGCGGATACCATCGTGGGTAACTGCGACAGTACCTTGTTTTTGGGAGGCAAGGAGAAATCCACCCTGAAGGAGATCTCGGAGCTGCTGGGCAAGGAGACCATCGACAGCTTCAATCAATCGGAGAACCGGGGCAGCCAGGTTTCTCACGGCCTCACCTATCAGAAATTGGGAAAGGAGTTGATGACCCAGGACGAATTGGCGGTAATGGACGGAGGCAAATGTATCTTCATGTTGCGGGGCGTGCGTCCCTTCCTCTCGGACAAGTACGACCTGACGAAGCACCCCAACTACAAGTACACCGCCGACGCCGACAAGAAATATCTCTTTGATATGGAACGGTACATGAAACGCAAAACGGCCATCGTAAAGCCGGATGAGCCTTTCGAGATGTACGAATTGACCGCAACGGACCTTCAATAACAATTCTACACCGAAGAAAGGAAATATGATTTATGGATTTTTTCACTAACGCTATTGACGTGTTGCAGACTCTGGTGATTGCCCTGGGCGGCGGCCTGTGCGTGTGGGGCGGCATCAACCTCCTGGAAGGTTACGGCCAGGACAACCCTGCCTCCAAAAGTCAGGGCATCAAGCAGCTCATGGCCGGCGGCGGTGTCGCCCTTATCGGCCTGACCCTGATCCCCCTGCTGTCCGGCCTGCTCTCCGCCTGATGTCCGCCAGCAGACCCCACGGGAGGCCCCGGCACACGGGGCCTCCCGGAAAGGAGGTGATCCCCGTTGATCTTTGACGCGATACAGGAGTGGTTCCAGGAACTGCTCATCGACGGTATCATTTCAAACCTGACCGGGATGTTTGATACCCTGAATACCAAGGTGGGCGAGATCGCCGGGGAGGTGGGCATGACGCCTTCCGCGTGGAACAGCGGCATTTTCAACATGGTCCGCAACCTCTCGGAGACCGTGATCGTCCCCATCGCCGGCATCGTCCTCACCTTTGTCATGTGCTATGAGCTCATCCAGCTCATCGTAGAAAAGAACAACCTCCACGACTTCGACACCTGGATCTTCTTCAAGTGGATCTTCAAGACCTTCTGCGCGGTGCTCATCGTCACCAACACCTGGAACATCGTCATGGCGGTGTTCGATGTGGCGCAGAATGTGGTCAGCCAGAGCGCCGGCGTCATCATTTCGGACGCGGGCATTGATATTTCCAGCGTGACCGCCGACCTGGAGACCCAGCTTGCAGACTGGAGCATCGGAGCCCTGCTGGGGCTGTGGTTCCAGAGCATCTTTGTGGGGCTGTGTACGCAGATCCTCTCCATCTGCATCTTCCTGGTGATCTATGGAAGGATGATTGAGGTGTATTTGGTGACCTCGATAGGACCCATCCCCTTTGCCACGATGGTGAACCGGGAATGGGGTAACACGGGGCAGAACTATCTCCGCTCCCTGCTGGCCCTGGGCTTCCAGGCGTTCCTCATTATGATCTGCGTGGGCATCTACGCGGTGCTGGTGGAGGGCATCTCCCTGAGCGGCGACAACATTTCCGGCGCTATCTGGGGGTGCATGGGGTACACGGTGCTCCTGTGCTTCACCCTCTTTAAGACCGGCAGCCTCGCAAAGTCCCTGTTCGGTGCACATTGATAGAAAGGAGCTGATTTTATTGGCCTATGTAACGATTCCGAAGGACCTGAGCAAAGTACAGAGCAAGGTCCTGTTCGGGCTGACCAAACGGCAGGTGATTTGTTTTGGAGCGGCGGCACTGATCGGTGTGCCGCTTTTCTTTTTGACCAAGGGGGCGCTTGGCACTACCACGGCGGCGCTTTGCATGATCCTGGTGATGCTCCCCTTCTTCCTGTTCGCCATGTACGAGAAGAACGGGCAGCCCCTGGAGGTGTTCCTGGGACACCTCATTGAGAATAAATTTATCCGACCAAAGACGCGGATCTACCAGACCAACAACCTGTACTCCGCCCTGGTGCGGCAGTACGAATTGGAACAGGAGGTGAGAGCGATTGCAGGCAAAAACGGCAAGACCCGCAAAACCGGCAGGGGCAAGGCGCAAGCTGACCCGCGCCGAGCGTAAACAGATCGAGGCGGTGGTCCGGCAGGCCAAGGGGGACGGGAAAACCCACACGGTGCAGGACAGCATCCCCTTCCGCAATATGTTCCCGGACGGCCTGTGCCGGCTGGAGGGCGGGGCCTTCTCCAAGACCATCGCCTTCGAGGACGTCAACTACCGTCTGGCTTCGCCGGAGGATCAGCGGGATATTTTTGAACACCTCTGCGATTTCTACAATGGCTACGACCCCACCATTGGGGTGCAGGTGTCGCTCAGCAGCCGGTATGTGGAGCATGGGCCGGAGGAGGACCTGTTCGGCATCCGTCCCCAGGGGGACGACCTGGACCCTGTCCGGGAGGACGCGGCCGGGATACTCCGCTTCCAGTATGAGCGGGGCAGCAACGGCTATGTGAAAACCAAGTATGTGACCCTGACCATCGAGGCGGAAAACCTGGCGGCGGCGCGGGCGCGCTTCGCCCGCATCGAGACCGACACCCTCAACCGCTTCAAGGTCATGGGGGCCGCCGCCCATGTGCTGGACGGGAAAGAGCGGCTGGAACTGCTTCACGGCATCCTTCACCCGGAGGGCGGAAGGTTCGCCTTCGAATGGGACTGGCTGGCGCCCAGCGGCCTTTCGGTCAAGGACTTTATCACCCCGTCCTCCTTCCATTTCGGGGAGACCCGTACCTTCCGCATCGGCGAGATGTACGGCGCAGTCAGCTTTTTGCAGATCACCGCTCCGGAGATCCACGACCGCATTTTGGCGGAGTTTATGGAGACCGAGGGCAACATCCTGGTGACCATGCACATCCGGGGCATCAACCAGAACGAAGCAATCAAAATGGTCAAGCGGAAGATCACCGACCTGGACGCCATGAAGATTGCGGAGCAGAAGCGGGCGGTGCGCAGCGGGTATGACATGGACATCCTCCCCAGCGACCTTGCCACCTACGGCGGCGCGGCCAAGACCATCCTCCAGGACCTGCAAAGCCGGAACGAGCGAATGTTCAATCTGACCTTCCTGGTCATGCACATGGCGGCAACCAAGCAGAAGCTGGAGATCGCCGTGTCTCAGGCGGCCAGCGTCGCCCAGACCTACAACTGCCTCCTCACCCGGCTGGACTTCCAGCAGGAGGATGGGCTGATGAGCAGCCTTCCCCTGGGTTTGAACCGTATCAAGATCGAACGCAGCCTCACCACATCGGCCCTGGCGGTGTTCGTCCCCTTTGTCACCCAGGAATTGTTCATGGGCGGCGAGTCCATGTATTACGGCCTGAACGCCCTCTCCAACAACATGATCCTGCTGGACCGCAAGCAGCCGCGGTGTCCCAACGGTCTGGTGTTTGGTACGCCGGGCAGCGGCAAATCCATGAGCTGCAAGCGGGAGATCACCTTCATCATCCTGACCACCAAAGATAATGTCATCATCTGCGACCCGGAGGATGAATATTCGCCCCTGGTGAAGCGGCTGGGCGGTCAGGTGATCCGGCTGTCTCCGTCCAGCACCGACTATGTGAACCCCCTGGACATCAATCTCAACTACTCGGACGAGGAGAACCCGCTGGCGCTGAAAAGCGATTTTGTCCTGTCCTTCTGCGAGCTCATCATGGGCAGCAAAACCGGGCTGGAGGCCATTGAGAAAACCGTCATCGACCGGGCTGTGCAGAAGATCTACCAGTCTTATTTTGCCGACCCCAGGCCGGAGAATATGCCCATCCTGGGCGATCTGATGGAGGCGCTTCTGGCACAAGGCATCCCGGAGGCCGACCGGGTAGCTCAGGCGCTGGACCTATATGTGAACGGTTCGCTGAACTTCTTTAACCACCGCACCACCGTGGACATCCGCAACCGCCTTGTCTGCTTTGACATCAAGGGCCTGGGCAAGAATCTGAAAAAGCCCGGTATGCTCATTGTCCAGGACGCGGTGTGGAACACCGTCACCATCAACCGGGCCATCGGCCGGTCTACCTGGTATTTCGTGGACGAGTTCCACCTTCTGCTGAAGGAGGAACAGACTGCGGCGTACAGCGCCGAGATTTGGAAACGGTTCAGAAAGTGGGGCGGCGTGCCGACCGGGGCGACGCAGAACCCCAAAGATCTGCTTTCCTCCCCGGAGATCGAGAACATTCTGGAAAACAGCGATTTCATCTATATGCTCAACCAGGCCGCCGGCGACCGGAAGATCCTGGCGGAGCGGCTGAACATCTCCCCGGAGCAGCTTGCCTATGTGACCAATTCCGACCCCGGCCACGGGCTGCTGTTCTTCAACAATGTCATCCTGCCCTTTGCGGACGACTTCCCCAAGGGCACGGAGCTTTACAAGCTGCTCACCACCAAACCCAGCGAGGTGGAGCACGCGGCGGAAACGGAGGCGTGAATATGAAAAACAAACTGTATGTCATCAACGGCAAGACCTATCTCTCCCACATCAACGATGAGGTCCACCTGTATGGGCTCCTCCACCAGCTCGCTTTTCTGGCTGGCCGCATCAAGGACGAGGAGGATGTGTTCCATGTGCTGGACACGGCGAAGCGGTACGGTGAGATCGCCGAGGAGAAGTTCCAGAGCTGGGGCATCCCCGGCCGCTACCTGGTGTTCGGCGACCCCAAGGATTTGAAGGGGCTCATGGACAAGGAACTGGACGAGGTGGAGGTGGTCCCGGAGGAGGAGCCGAAGCCCAAGAAATATCGGGATGAGTACATCATCCCCGGCAGCGGTTTCCGTATGCTGGTGGGCGACATCTACAACTTGATCGTTCTCTATCACTCCCTGGCCCGCTGCCTGTCGGGGGCGGAGACGGAGAAGGATTTTCTCCGCTTGAAAAAGCGGGCCGGCAATTATGAGAAAGAGATGAAGCGGATCTACCGCAGCCTGGGGCTCCCGGGGGGCAGCGGCATCGCGCATGATACCCTGGAGGAGGCCATCATCAAGCGCCATAACCTGATTCCCCTGGAGGAAGTGGAGGACGAACCCCAGGATGACGGCCTTGAAGGGGATGAGGTATGGAGCGACTGACCCATGTAAGCCTGTTCTCCGGCATCGGCGGTCTGGACCTGGCGGCGGAGGCAGCCGGATTCGAGACCGTTTGCCAATGTGAATGGGCGGACTACCCCTATTCTATCCTGGAGCGGCACTGGCCGGATGTGCCGAAGTTCCGGGACATCACCACATTCACGAAGGAGGCGTTTTTTGAGAAAACAGGACTTGAAACAGTCACCATCCTATCCGGCGGCTTCCCCTGCCAGCCCTTCTCCACCGCGGGGAAACGGCGGGGCTTTGCGGATGAGCGCTACCTGTGGCCGGAAATGTGCCGGGTTATTGCCGAACTGCGGCCCCATTGGGTGCTTGGGGAAAATGTTGCTGGCTTCATCAATATGGGGCTCGACAAAACGATTTTTGACCTGGCAAAAGCGGGATACGCTGTTCTCCCATTCGTATTTCCGGCTTGCGGCGTCGGCGCATGGCATGAGCGCCAGCGAACTTTTATCGTCGCGGCTGATGTTTCCCACGCCCCTTGCCTCCGACAAATCCACCTGCAGGGACGCGGCAAACCTGGATGTGTACCTGTCGGACAATGGGATCTTCCGAAAGAAGAACCGGGACGGGAGCATCTGGAGCCTGAGCCTGTCGGCGGCGGTGTTCTACCTGACGCCGGCGGTATCGGAGGGCTACCGATCCACCCTGAAACCCACGGCCTTCCGGGGCAAGTTCCCGTCCAGCAACCTTTCGGCCCAGGTGATCCACCAGGAGAAGCCCCTGTCGGAGAAGGCGGCGCTGAACCCGGATTGGGTGGAATGGCTCATGGGCTTCCCGAAGGGATGGACGGACGCGTCCTCTGGCGCGCCGAGCCAGAAGGAGTCCCCCGCATAACGGAGGACACGAAGGACCGGGCCCTGCGGCTGAAAACCCTGGGCAACGCGGTCTGCCCGCCCCAGGCCTATCCCATTTTTCACTACATTTCCCTGATAGAGACCGGGGCGTGCGCCAGCATCTGCCCCTATGGAGGAGGTGACGGATAAATGCAGGAATGGAAGGCCTCGGAGAAAGAGGCCCAGAAGATGACCCATGACGGGGCCATCTCGGTGAACCTGGTGACCGGCGAGGCCACCCACATCTCAGACCGTCCCCCGGAGCAGAACTACTCCTCTGCGGATGAAACAGCGGGGGCATTGAGCCGGGCGGCGGACGAAGCGGCGGGCCATGTGGAACGCCGCAAGACGAAAAAGGCGCGGCGCAAGCGGCGCGACACCTTCCGGGAGGGGGAGGCGGCCAGGGACCGCCCTTCCTCCCGTTTGCAGTTTACAGAGGAGGAACGGGCGGCGCCGGAGCTGAAAAAAGCCATCCGCAAGTCGGACAAGGCAGCGGACAAGCTGGACGCGGCGAAGGCCGCTGTCCCTGTGAAGCCGCCTGGGAAGGAACACGGCAATCCTTTATCCAGGCCGGTCCAGGAGCTGAAATCCACCATCCACGGCGAGGTGAGCAAGGTGGAGGGCGAGAACTCCGGCGTCCAGGCCGGCCACCTGGGGGAACGGCAGATCGAGAAGGCCGTGGGCTACGGCGGCCGGCGTATCCATCAGGCCAGGGCGGACCGCAAGCTGAAACCCTGGCGGGATGTGAAGCGGGCGAAACAGGCGGCGGTCAAGGCCAACGCCGACTTCTATTGGCAGAAGTCGGTCATGGAGAACCCCCAGCTTGCGTCCAGCAATCCCATCTCCCGCCTGTGGCAGAAGAAGCGCCTGCAAAAGCAGTATGCCGCCGCCCACCGGGCAGGAACCGGCGCGGCCCAGGCCGCCGCCTCTGCGGCAAAGAAGGGCGGCGGGACCGTCGCTCAGAAGCTGGGCGGCTTTGTCACGAAGAACAAGCATACCTTCCTGGTGGTGGGCGGGATCGGACTGATGCTTATGCTGATTATGGGCCTGATGCAGTCCTGCACCTCCATGTTTGGGGGCGGTGCCTCCGGCCTGGTGGGGTCCTCCTATCTCTCGGAGGACGCGGACCTGACCGGGGTCGAGGCCGCCTACTGTGAGATGGAGGCGGAACTGCAAGAGTATCTGGACACCTATGAGAGCACCCACGACTATGACGAGTACCACTTTGACCTGGATGAGATCGAGCATGACCCTTATGTGCTGCTGTCCATCCTGTCCGCCCTCCATGAGGGGGTGTTCACCTTGGGCGAGGTGCAAGGGGATCTGGATATGCTGTTTGAAAAGCAGTATATCCTCACCGAAACCGTGACCACCGGAACAAGGTATCGGACGGAAACGAGGACGGACAGCGAGGGCAACGAGTACGAGGTGGAGGTTCCCTACACCTGGTACATCTGCACCGTGACACTGGAGAATTTCGACCTCTCCCATGTGCCGGTCTACATCATGGGCGAGGATCAGCTCTCCATGTACGCCCTGTATATGTCCACCCTGGGCAACCGGCCGGACCTGTTCCCGTCCTCCGGATATGTGGGCAAGTATGTGGAGGACCCGCCCACCGCCTGGGACATCCCCGCCGAGTACCTGACGGATGAACGCTTTGCCACCCTCATCACTGAGGCGGAAAAGTATCTGGGCTGGCCGTATGTCTGGGGCGGGAGCAGCCCGGCGACTTCCTTTGACTGTTCCGGCTTCGTCAGCTATGTGCTGACCAGCACCGGGCTGTGCAACACCGGGCGGCTGGGCGCCCAGGGGCTCTACAATATCTCCACGCCGGTATCCGCTCCCCAGCCCGGCGACCTGGTGTTTTTCGTAGGGACCTATGATACAAGCGGGATTTCCCATGTGGGCATTTATGTGGGCGACAATATGATGCTGCACTGCGGAGATCCGATCTCCTACACCAGTTTGAACACGAGTTACTGGCAGTCTCACTTTTATGCCTACGGCCGGCCGCCGTACAACTGATGGGAGGTGAAACACACATCAATATGGTTTCCTATGGGGGCGGTGTCAACAGCACCGCCCTTTTAGTCGGTCTGCACCAGCACCGTATCCCGGTAGACCTGATCCTCTTTGCGGATACCGGGGCGGAGCATCCCCACACCTACGCCTACCTGGACATCATGGATCGCTGGCTGAAGGAACACGGGATGCCGCCCATCACCAGGGTCTGCAAGACTATGGCCTACGGCTTCAAACGGTGTTCCCTGAAACACAAGATCGGGCCGCAGGACAAGTTCTGCAACCGCTGCCTGCCCTGCCGCAAGGTATGGGCGGCCGGCAAACGGGTGGTGAAGTTCATCGGCTACGACGCCGGCGAGAGCTACCGCAGCGACAAGGTGCTGCTGGGCGACCTGGCCGACCCAAAGTACAGCAAGTGGTATCCCCTGATGGAATGGGGATGGGACCGGGCGGCCTGTCAGCAGGCCATTGAAGATGCGGGCCTGCCCCAGCCGGGCAAGTCCTCCTGTTTCTTCTGTCCCAGTATGCGGACGGAGGAAATCATCTATCTGCGGGACCACCACCCGGACCTGTTCCGAAGGGCCATCGCCCTGGAGGACAACGCCCGCCCCAATTTGAAAACGGTACGGGGCCTGGGCCGGAACTATTCATGGAAAGAACGATTTGGAAAGGAGTTTTGCGAACATGGCAACTGTTGAGAAGATCCGCCGCGATATCGAGCGGACCAAAGAGAAGATCAGCGAGCAGCAGAAGCGCCTCCGCACCCTGGAGGCCCAGCTTGCCGAGGAGGAGAACCTGGAGATCGTCCGCATGGTCAAGGCGGTAAAGATGGACAACCGGGAACTGACGGCCTTCCTGAAGGCCTACGCCAGCGGCCTCATCACCCTGCCGGATGGCATGATGGAGGCGGAGGCCGGGGCAGACCCCGGCGGTGAAGATATGGAGGGAACGGACAATGAGAAATAAGAAGATCATCCGGCTGCTGTCATCCCTGTTTGCTGTCGTCCTCTGCACCACGGCCTTCTCCGTGACCGCTTTTGCGGGCGGCGGCGAAGGAGAACCCTACTACACGGGGGAAACCTCCAAACCGGCCCAGGAGCCGGAAAAAGAACCGTCTACTGGAGGGATGGAGCCGGAAGGACAGCCCCTGACCCCGGAGGGCAACGCCACGCTGGTGGATGATTACTACGGCGACAAGCAGCTCATCACGGTCACCACCAAGGCGGGCAACTATTTCTACATTCTGATCGACCGGGCAAACGAGGACGCGGAGACCGCCGTTCATTTCCTGAACCAGGTGGACGAAGCGGACCTTCTGGCCCTGATGGAGGATGGAGAGGTCCAGGAGGCGCCCGCAGTCTGCACCTGTACGGAGAAGTGCCAGGCCGGGGCCGTGAACACCACCTGCGAGGTGTGCTCTGTCAACATGAGTGAGTGCGCCGGTGTGGAACCGGAGGTTGAACCCGAACCGGAGCCGGAGGAGGAGTCCGGCGGTGGCGGCACCCTGGCGCTGGTCCTGGTGCTGCTGGTGCTGGGCGGCGGCGGAGCCTTCGCCTACATCAAGTTCATCAAGCCCAAGCAGGCGGCCAAGGCCAGCGCGGACCCGGACGATTATGACTTTGAGGACGAGGAGGACTACATCAACGAGGACGAACCGGAACATGAAGAAGAAACGGAGGAAACGAAATGAAGCTGGTGATCTGCGAGAAACCGAGTGTTGCAAAATCCATCGCGTCGGCCCTGGGTGTCACATCCAGGGCCGACGGCTGTTTTGAGGGGAATGGGCTCATCGTTTCCTGGTGCGTGGGCCATCTGGTGTCCCCGATGGACGCGGCGGGCTATGACCCAGACTACAAGAAATGGCGGTATGATGACCTTCCCATCCTGCCGGAGCCCTTCCGCTATGTGCTGGTGAAGGACAAGGAGGACGCCTTCCAGAACTTGAAGCGCCTCATGGACCGGGAGGATGTCACCGAACTGGTCAACGCCTGTGATGCCGGGCGGGAGGGCGAGCTCATTTTCCGGCTGGTCTATGAGATGGCGGGCTGCCAGAAGCCCTTCTCCCGGCTGTGGATCTCCTCGATGGAGGACGCGGCCATCCGGGGGGCTTCAACGACCTGCGCCCCGGCGCAGAGTATGACCGGCTGTATCAGTCCGCCCTCTGCCGCCAGAAAGCGGACTGGCTCATCGGGATCAACGCCACCCGGCTGTTCTCCGTTCTCTACCACCGCACCCTGAATGTGGGGCGGGTACAGACGCCCACCCTTGCCATGCTGGTGGACCGGGACTGGAAGATCACCAGCTTCAAGAAGGAGAAGTACCACCATGTGCGCCTGACCCTGGACGGGGCCGAGGCGGTGTCGGAGAAGATTTCCACCCCGGAGGAGGCGGAGGCCCTGCGGGCGGCCTGCGCCGCTGGTCCGGCGGTCTGCGCCGCTGTCACCCGTGAACAGAAGAAGGAGGCGCCGCCCAAGCTCTACGACTTGACCACCCTCCAGCGGGAAGCCAACCGCATTTTCGGCTACACGGCCAAGCAGACGCTGGACTACGCGCAATCTCTCTACGAGAAGAAGCTGCTGACCTATCCCCGGACGGACAGCCGGTTTTTGACCGCCGACATGGCGGAGACCGCTTCGGCGGTCCTCCACCTGGCGGCCAAGGTGCCGCCCTTTGATGGATGCAAGGAGTTCTTCCCGGATGTGAACCTGCTGGTGAACGACGGGAAGGTGTCCGACCACCATGCCATCATCCCCACCCTGGAGCTGGAAAAAGCGGATTTATCCGCTCTGCCCGTGGGAGAACGGAACCTTCTTCTGCTGGTCTGCCGGGAACTGCTGTGCGCGGCGGCGGAGCCGTATGTGTACGCGGCGGTCACGGCCGCCTTTACCTGCGGCGGGCACACCTTCACCGCCAAGGGCCGCCATGTGCTGTCCCTGGGCTGGAAGGACATTGACCACATTTTCCGCGCCTCCCTGAAGGAGAAGCCGGAGGACGAGGCAGAACCCGCCGCCCTGCCGGACTTCACCGAGGGGCAGACCTTTGACCTGGTGGAGGCCGCTGTCACCGAGCACTTCACCACCCCGCCCAAGGCGTACACGGAGGACACCCTTCTGTCGGCAATGGAGAACGCCGGCAAGGAGGAGAGCCCGGACGATGCCGAGCGCAAGGGGCTGGGGACTCCGGCCACCAGGGCGGCGATCCTGGAAAAGCTGGTGGCGGCCGGGTTTGTGGAGCGCAAGGGCAAAAGCCTCATTCCTACCAAGGCGGGGATCAACCTGGTTACGGTCCTGCCGGACACCCTGACCTCTCCCATGCTCACGGCGGAGTGGGAACAGAAGCTGACCGGCATTGCCAAGAGCGAGGCGGACCCCGCCGAGTTCCTGGCGGGGATCACCGGGATGGCGCGGGAGCTGGTGAAACAGTATTCCCACATCTCCGAGGAGGGCCAGAAGCTGTTCGCCCCGGAGCGTGAGACCGTGGGCCTCTGCCCCCGCTGCGGCAAGCCGGTGTATGAGGGCAAGAAGAATTTTTACTGCTCCGACCGCTCCTGCCAGTTTGTGTTGTGGAAGGATGACCGTTTCTGGACCTCCCGCAAAAAGGAACTGACCAAGAAGATGGCCGGCGACCTTTTGAAGAAGGGGCGCACCTCCGTCAAGGGGATGTGGTCTGAAAAGAAGGGCTCCACCTATGACGCGGTGGTGGTGCTGGATGACACCGGCGAGAAGTATGTCCGCTTCAAGCTGGAGTTCCCCAAACGGAAGGAGGGCGTGAATGGCAAAAAGTAAATCCGGTATTTCCCTGAACGATCTGAAAGCGATGCTCTCCCATGAGGGGAGTCCTGCGAAGCAGGAGGCGGCACTTCGGGCTTTGACCGCCCTCTCCCAGGAGGACCGGGAACTCCTGGCCGCTGTCCAGGAGTCGCCCTATCGTCTGACCACTTTGGAGCAGTTCCGGGAGTTCCCCGCCAACACCGAGTATTTTGTCCTGGAGCCCAACATTCGCAAGGTGGAGGATGTGGGCTGGCGCTATCTGGCGCAGCATTTGGATGTCCTTCTGCCCCCGGAGCTGCTGGATGCCATTGATCCCGTTCCCTTCGGCAACCACGTCATGCGGGAGGAACAGGGCTGCTTTACGAGCCGAGGCTATCTCACCCTCTCCGGCGACGAGTGGGAGCATGAGCGCCCCAGGGAGAAGCAGACGGAGAAAAAGCCCTCCATCAAGGAGCGGCTGGAACAGAGCCGGAAAGAGTGTGCGGGTCAGAGCAAAGCGCAGCCCCATCGGGAAAAGCCTGCGCCGGAGCGATAAGGAGGTGCCGCTATGCCCCATTATGACTATGACAAAGATTATCCATTTGCCGCCTTTATAACCAACCTGGGCAAGTACAACGAGGGCGCCCTTGTGGGCGAATGGGTAAAGTTCCCCACCACGGCGGAGGAACTGAAACAGGTCTTTGAGCGCATCGGGATCGGCGCGAAGGACGACTTCGGGCAGACCTATGAGGAATGGTTCATCACGGACTACGACTGCTATGTGGACGGTCTCTACGACCTGCTGGGCGAGTACGCCAACCTGGACGAACTGAACTACCTGGCCTCCAAGCTGGACGACATGGGCCAGGACGAATATGAGCGGTTTCAGGCTGCAATGGAGATCGGTGACCACACGGGCAGCGTCCAGGAGCTTATCAACCTGACGGAGAACCTGGATTGCTACGACATTTACCCCGACATCCACGACCACGACGATCTGGGCCGCTATTACATTGAGGAACTGGACGCCATGCAGGTGCCGGAACATCTGCGCAATTACATCGACTATGAGGCCTACGGGCGGGACATCGCCCTGGAGGAAAGCGGCCAGTTCACCGACCTCGGCTATGTACGGGACACCGGGGACAGCTTCCATGAGTATTACGATGGCGAGCGCGGCAGCATCCCGGAGGAATACCGGGTGATGACCTTCCAGGACGACATCCCCGAAGAAGAAATTTCGGAATGGGCCATGGACCTTGCCTATGATATGGACGAGTTTTTCCGGCAGCATGATCCGCAGTATGCCGCCGAGCACCCGGAGGGACACGCGGCAAAGGAGGAAATCTACGAGAACCTGATGGCCGGGCGCATCTCCGCCCTGGACGAGAAGCTGGCTGCCCTGGGGCAGACCCAGGAGGACTATCTGCCTTCGGAGATTGAGAAATTCAAGGACGCCACCGGCTATGAGGAATTTCTGGATGTAGACCCCCAGGCGATCCGGGAGGCCATCGAAAACCCGGATCAGTCCCATGTTGACGAGATGCTGTCCTTTGCGGAACAGGCAAACCGGGAGTATGAGGCGGAGTTGTACGGGCAGCAAGCGGCGCCCACCCCGGATGACCGGGAGACCGGCGAGACGGTGCGAACCCCCAGGGGCACCTTCCATGTGACGGATATGAGCCGGGAACAGATGGAGGCGGCCGGATACGGTTTCCACCACGAGTCCGAGGACGGAAAGTATCTCATCATGGCCAACGGCAGCCGCGCCTTTGCCATCCCCAGCGGAGAAGCACCCGAACATACCGCGCCGGAGAAGTTGACTGTCCTGGTGGTGGAGCCCATGAAGGAACCCTATGTGAAGGAAATCGACCCCGGCCTCCATACGCTGCAAGCGGAGGTGGGCGGCGATATTGCCGCCTCCTATCCCTTTGACGATCC
>OKRX01002075.1_pt1 | contig 13759 bp, 10 predicted proteins | sample 1601241 | NCBI WGS metagenome assembly OKRX01 (sample SAMEA3541500, study PRJEB24748) | human gut metagenome | biome: human gut; feature: human-associated habitat; material: faeces | place: China | collected 2012
GCGTGCTCCACTCCTCTTGCCGAGAGTGCCATTTGCTGGCGTGCTGAAACTCGCTGCGCTCAAACAAAGCAGCACGCCGGACGCAAATAGCACGCACGGCATCCGGCACGGTCCGGGTAGGCCGTGCCGGACCGAGGACGTTCCCGCAATGTCACCCACCAGGGGCCAGGCAGCCGTATCCATTAGGGCTGAACAAAAAATCTGAAAAAAACAAATCCGGCTGTCTTCATGCGACAGCCTCTTTTTTTGATGCTTGAATAGTAAATACTTCGTCAGTTGTGATATACTTATTTATAGTAAGTTAATATCACTTATAGTGAGTAAGAATGTATGTAAGGAGATGAATGTCATGAATTTATCTAATACTGCCAAAGTAATCAAGGAATCTGAGACAAGAAAACTTCTTACCAGCAAAGGAAATCAAGAAATAAAAGAAAAAATCCGTAAGGCCTCTCATCTCATGTTTCAACGCAATGAAAAAGCCTATAGGGACTTAGAAAATCGATGAAACACGAGCAAATATTGATAGAAATTATCCTAGAAGATGTACTTGTTATAGAAAAAACGCACTGATAAGTTCCATGAATGGCTTATCAGTGCGCTTTTGATTTGGCGGAGCGGGTGGGATTCGAACCCACGAGACCTTTCGGCCTAACTGATTTCGAGTCAGCCCCGTTATGACCACTTCGATACCGCTCCATAAGGTACTTTGCTAGTATAGCATGGTATGCGCTATCCGTCAAGTTTTTTTGCATATTTATTTTTGACAGTTGGTTTACAAAGAAAATGTTGACTTAGAGTGTACTTCAGGTGGTACAATGAAAGTATCTTATTGTTAGGGGGTAAAAATATGGAAAAAGCCAAGGTATATTTCACGGACTTCCGCTGCCGTCCGGGGAAAAATAATTTACAGAAACTGCAGAAGCTCTGCAAGAAGGCTGGTATTGAAAATATCAATTTTGAAGGAAAATTCGTCGCCATCAAGATGCATTTTGGGGAATTAGGCTGTCTGGCTTCGCTGCGCCCGCAGTACGTCAAAGCCGTGGCCGATTTGGTCAAGGAATTAGGCGGCCGGCCGTTCCTGACGGACTGCAATACGCTCTATCCGGGCAGTCGTAAGCACGCTTTGGAACACATGGATTGTGCCAACCTCAACGGTTATAATACGGTCACTACGGGCTGTCAGATCATCATCGGCGACGGCCTGCGCGGCACCGATGAAATCGAAGTGCCGGTCAAGAACGGCGAATACGTCGAAAAAGCGAAAATCGGCCGGGCCATCATGGATGCCGACGTTTTCATCAGCCTGGCTCACTTCAAGGGCCATGAAATGACGGGCTTTGGCGGCGCCATCAAGAATATCGGCATGGGTTGCGGCAGCCGCGCCGGCAAGATGGAACAGCATTCGTCGGGCAAACCGAAAGTTGACGAAAGCAAGTGCAAGAACTGTCATCGCTGCGCTCAGGAATGCGGTTCTGACGCCATCACTTATGAAGATAACGTCGCCCACATCCACGAAGACTTGTGCAAAGGCTGCGGCCGCTGCATCGGCGCCTGTGCTTTTGATGCCATTCAGACTGTCGAATGGGATGCCAATGAAAAACTGGACCGCAAGATGGCCGAATACGCCCAGGCCGTCTGCCAGGACCGCCCGTGCTTCCACATCAACCTGGTCATGGACATTTCGCCGAACTGCGACTGCCATGCCGAAAACGATGCACCTATCCTGCCGGACATCGGCATGTTCGCTTCCTTCGACCCGGTCGCTCTCGACCAGGCTTGTGCCGATGCCTGCATGAAAGCCGCTCCTATGCCCAACAGCCAGTTGTCGGATAACCTGGCTAAACCCGATTGGCAGCACCATCACGATCACTTCCTCGACAGCAATCCTAATGTCGACTGGAAGACGACCCTGGAACACGCTGAAAAAATCGGCTTAGGCACACGGGAATACGAACTCGTCCGCGTCCGCTGATTAAAGCTAACTACTAAAGTTTGAGTTAAAATCTATGATTACTATTATAGCAAGTATATTGCTATAGTGTAATTCCATAAAGGATAAATGTATATTCACGATTCGCCTTTTAGACAGTGGAGTCTATAAATACGCAGGAACTAAACCGGAAGGGGCGCCGGTTTGGTTCCTGCGTTTTTTTATGTGAAGATATACTTCTTAAGAATACGTTACCAAGCTGAAACAGGCCGGTATCCTGACGGGTTATCCCGATGGGAACTTCGACGGCGACCGCATGATGACGCGTTATGAATTTGCTGCCATCGTGTACCGGGCCATCATGGCCGGTGCCGCTTCCAACCCGGCTTTGAGCCAGGACGGCACGCTGGATAAATTAGCGAAAGAATTCTCGCCGGAAATGAAACACATCCGCATCGATACGATTGCCAAAGATAAGAATGGCAAACCGACGATCGAACGAGTCCGTGTCATTCCCGAAGCAAAACAGTAGAGGAGGGGAGTATCATCGCACAGATAGGATTGTCTTTTCGTATCGATTCAGACCTCAAAAAGGAGTTTGAAGCATTTTGCGATGCTGCCGGCATCAGCATGACGGCAGCCATCCATTTGTTCATCAAGACAACCGTCCGGGAACAACGGATTCCCTTTGAAATAAAGGCTTCGAGCAAAAAATAGAATCGAGAGAGTAAGGAGAAAGGGCTTGTCGCACGGCGACAAGTCCTTTCAAGCTGTTAGCAGCTAGGGGTCAGGGGTTAGCAGATATCGTTCGTCATAAATCCTGGCTAGGCACAGGATTCACGGCGGCCTGCGAACTGCGACCGGCGGCCTGCGGGCCACGAGCCCCTAAAAAGCCCTTCACAGGGGCGGCCTATATATGGTATTATATACTGTAAACCCTAAATTATGATTTTTGTGAAAAACGGAGAGAATACATGGATTTTCAGAGCAATCGATTTTATCATATTATTTCTTATGGCTGTCAGGCGAATATGTCTGACAGTGAGCATTATGCCGGTCAGTTGGAGGAGCTGGGCTATCACAATACGGAAGATTTGGATACAGCCGATGTCATCCTCATCAATACGTGTTGTGTCCGCGAAACGGCGGAAGACAAGACGCTGGGGAAAATCGGCGAACTCAAGCATTTGAAGAAGCAGAACCCCGATTTGATCATTGCCGTCACGGGCTGCATGGCCCAGGAATGGCAGGATAAGCTCTTCAAGCGGGCGCCGCACATCGATTTGGTCATCGGTACGCACAATATCCACAAGCTCATCGAGCTCATCCGGGAACGGCGCAGCAAGGCCGACCATTATATGGCTGCCGACATGACCCTGCCGGCTTTCCATGATATGCCGGTCAAGCGCTTCCAGAAATTCTTTGCCTGGATCCCCATCATGAACGGCTGCAACAAGTTCTGCACGTACTGTATCGTGCCTTATGTCCGGGGCCGTGAAGTGAGCCGTCCCATCGACGCCATTGTCGAAGAAATCAAGAAGGTCGCTGCTGAAGGCTACAAGGAAATCACCCTTCTCGGCCAGAATGTCAATTCCTATGGCCTGGACCTCAAGGACGGCACGGATTTCTCCAAGCTCGTCGCCGCTGTCGACGATATCGACGGCATCGAACGGGTCCGGTACATGACCAGCCACCCCAAGGATATGACTTTTGCCATGATCGACGCCATTGCCGACAGCAAAAAGGTCGTCAACCACATGCATCTGCCCATCCAGTGCGGTTCTGACGAGTTCTTGAAGAAGATGAACCGCGGCTACACGGTGGAACATTACCTGGAACTCGTCGACTATGCCCGCAAGCGCATGCCCGACCTGGTCCTGACGACGGACATCATCGTCGGCTTCCCAGGCGAAACGGAGGCCATGTTCGAAGATACGCTGAACCTGCTCAAGCGCGTCCAGTACGACATGGCCTATACCTTCATCTATTCGCCGCGGACGGGGACGCCGGCGGCCAAGATGGAAGACCAGATCCCGCAGGAAGAAAAGAGCCGCCGTCTGCAGCGGCTCATGGATGTGCAGAACGTCTATAGTTTAGCAAAAAATAAAGAAATGGAAGACCACGTCTATGACGTCATCGTTGAAGGGCCGACCAAGAACGATGCCAACCACTGGTTCGGCCGGACGACGGGCAACAAGATGATCATCTGGGAAAATGACGGTTCCGTCGCCATCGGCGATACCGTGCCGGTCCAGGTCGACAAAGGCCAGACGTGGGTCCTCAAAGGTCACTTAGTGCACTAAAGGAAGGTGAGACTTTGGCAGGAAAAAAATTAACGCCTATGATGCAGCAGTACATGGAAGTCAAAGAGCAGTGCCAGGATAAGATTCTCTTTTTCCGCCTCGGCGATTTCTATGAAATGTTTTTTGACGATGCCCTGACGGCGTCGCGCGAACTCGACCTGACCCTGACCGGCCGGGCTGGCGGCAATAAAGAGAAGGTCCCCATGTGCGGCGTACCTTTCCATTCGGCCGACACCTATATCGAACGGCTGGTCCACAAAGGCTATAAAGTCGCTATCTGTGAACAGATGGAAGACCCGAAGCTGGCCAAGGGGCTGGTCAAGCGCAAGATCATCAAGGTCATCACGCCGGGGACGATTACCCTGGAGAATGCCGTGGCGTCGAAGAAGAACAATTACATCGGCTGCCTGACCGAAAGCGATGCCATCCTTTCCATCGCCCTCATGGACGTCACGACGGGCGAATGTTTGTGGGCCGACTGTGCGGCGTCGGTCATGGAAGATTCCCTGTTCGACATCCTGGCCGTCTACGAACCGAGTGAGCTCATTTACGCCCACATGGGGAAGGATATGGATGCCGTCCGCGAATACCTGCGCAGCCACCTGGCCCAGTGTACGGTTACGGAATTTCCTGCCGATGACAGTGTCGATTACCGGGAACAGGCCCGGTCCTATTTCCCGCCGGAAGACTTTGCCGCTGCCTCGGTGGCCGGCGAGTGTATCGGCATGCTCCTGGCCTATGTCAGTGACGTCATGCAGTCCGATATTTCCCACATCAATTCGCTGGAACATATCGATAATGAACGGCGTCTGGTCGTCGATGCGGCCAGCCTGCGCCACCTGGAAATCACGCAGAACGTCCGCGACGGCGGCCGCCGGGGGACGCTCCTCGATGTCCTGGACAAGACTAAGACGGCTATGGGCGGCCGGCTCCTGCGCAAGTGGCTGGAAGCGCCGCTCATCCGCATTGCCGACATTACGCGCCGCCAGGATGCCGTCGAAGATTTCGTCCTCCACGAAATCATGCGCCAGGACACGGCAGACGTGCTGGACCGGATTTACGATTTTGAACGCATCCTGACCCGCATCGAAACGGGGACCGTGAGCCCCAAGGACCTGGTAGCCCTGCGGGAATCCCTGGCCGTCATCCCGCAGCTGAAACAGGCCCTGTCCGGTGCCAGTGCCGACCTCCTGCACAGCCTCAATGACCGCTTGCAGACTCATGACGACGTCTATGACCTGCTCTGCCGGGGCATCAAGGACGAACCGGGCCTGGTCATCCGCAACGGCGGCGTCATCCGCGACGGCTTTTCGCCGGAACTCGATGAAATCCGCTCCATTGCGGCCAACAGTCATGCCTTTTTGCAGGAACTGGAAGAGAAGGAACGGGAAAAGACGGGCATCAAGATGAAAATCGGCTATACTAAGGTCTTTGGCTATTACTTCGAGATTTCCCATGCCAATACCAAGCCCATCCCCGATTACTACGTGCGCAAGCAGACGTTGGTCAATGCCGAACGCTACATCACGCCGGAATTGAAGGAATTTGAAGTCAAAGTCCTGACCAGCCAGGAACGGATGCTGGCGCTGGAATACAAGCTCTTCGGCGATATCCGCCGCCAGATCCAGGGCCATATCCCGGCCATGCAGGAAACGGCCCGGGCCATTGCCTGCATCGACTGCCTGTACAGCCTGGCCTGCGCGGCCTATGACAACCGCTACGTCCGTCCCAGCCTCAATACCAAGGCGACGATTTCCATTAAGGACGGCCGCCATCCCATTATTGAAAAGTATTTGAAAGACGAATTGTTCGTGCCTAACGACGTCACCTTGAACCATGAAGACCATGAAATCCTGGTCATCACCGGCCCCAACATGGCCGGCAAGTCGACGTATATGCGCCAGGTCGCCGTGCTGGTCCTCATGGCCCAGACCGGCTCCTTCATTCCCGCCAAAGAAGGGTCTATCTGCCCGGTGGACCGCATTTTTACCCGTATCGGTGCTAGCGACGACATCCTCACCGGCCAGAGTACGTTCATGATGGAAATGAAGGAAGTGTCGTACATCCTGAAACACGCCACCAGCCGCAGCCTGCTCATCCTCGATGAAATCGGCCGCGGCACGAGTACCTTCGACGGCATGTCCATCGCCCGGGCTGTCATCGAATACTGCCTGAAGCACATCCACGCCCTGACGCTGTTTGCGACGCACTACCATGAGCTCATCGCCATGGCTGACGATTCGCCGAAAATTAAGAATTATACCGTCGCCGTCAAGGAACGGGGCAAGAACATCAAGTTCCTGCGGCGCATCATTCCCGGCGGGGCCGACCGCAGCTATGGCCTGCACGTCGCCCGTCTGGCCGGGCTGCCCGAAAGCCTGCTCAAGCGGGCCGACGTCATCTTGGAAGACTTGGAAAAGAACGGCGGAGCACCCGTCCCGGCCAAGGCGCCTGTGAATCCGGCGCCGTCACCCATGGGAGACAGCCTCTTTTCCAGTCCCGTCATCGACAAGTTGCTCAGCGTCGATGTCAGCAGTATGACGCCGATTGAAGCGATTTCTTTCTTATATAATCTGCAAAAAGATGCCAAAGAAGGAAGTGGGATCCAGTGAGTTCAATCATTCATGTCTTAGATGAAGCAACGCGCAATAAGATTGCTGCCGGCGAAGTCGTCGAACGGCCGGCATCGTGCATCAAAGAACTCGTAGAAAATGCCATCGATGCCGGTGCCCATGCCATTGAAGTGGAAATCGCCGACGGCGGCCAGTCCTATATGCGGGTCACTGACGACGGCTGCGGCATGAGTCCGGAAGATGCCCATAAGTGCATCATCCGCCACGGTACGAGCAAGATCAGTTCCGTCGAAGATATTTTTGCCATTACGTCTTTAGGCTTCCGCGGCGAAGCCGTGCCCAGTATCGCCGCCGTATCGCACATGCAGATCACGACGCGCCAGGCCAGCGATGACTTTGCGACGCACCTCATCCTCGACGGGGGCGAAATCACGGCAGAAGACCAGGCCGGCGCACCGGTCGGGACGACGATGGAAGTGAGCGACCTCTTTTACAATACGCCGGCGCGGCGCAAGTTCCTCAAGAGCGAACGGACGGAAAGTTCGAAAATCTCTGAAATGGTGACCAAACTGGCCCTGGCCAATCCGGCCATTGCCTTTACTTTTACCAATAACGGCCGGACGACAATGAAGACCGGCGGCACCGGCGATTTGCGGGAAACCGTTGCCAATATCTACGGCGCCAACGTCGCCCGCGATGTCTTTGCCGTCACTGCCGACCAGGACGGTATCAGCCTGGAAGGCTATGTAGGCAAGCCGTCGGTCTTAAAGAGCAACCGCAACTGGCAGACGTGCATCGTCAATCACCGCATCGTCCATAATCCCTTGATGTTCAAGGCCATTGACAATGCCTATCATGCCATGCTGCCGAAATCGGGCTATCCCTTTGCCATGCTCCACCTCCACGTCGACCCGGCGACGATTGACGTCAACGTCCATCCGGCTAAGACGGAAATCAAATTCTCTGATGAACAAGCCGTCTACCGCGCCATCTACCACAGCATCGTCACGGCCCTGGTGGCCCAGGAAAAGCCCGAAGCCATCGCCAAGACCATCGGTGATGCTGTAGGGGCCGTCCCAGAGGGCGGCCCGCAGCAAGTCCATGTAGGGGCGCCCACGTGGGGCGCCCGCTCGCAGGAGTGTGGCCAAGCACCCCCTGTAGGGGCCGTCCCAAAGGGCCCGCAGCAAGCCCATGTAGGGGCGCCCACGTGGGGCGCCCGCTCGCAGGAGAGTGGCCAGGCAACCTCCGTAGGGGCCGTCCCAAAGGGCGGCCCGCAATGGGAAAAGGCAACCTCTCAGTCCGCTACGCGGACAGCTCCCCTATCAGGGGAGCCTCTTGCGGATGGTTCTTCCTTGTTTTCCCAGGCTTTGGCCCAGCATGGCCAGGGCGGCCCGTCGGAAGCGACGTCGGTCGTTTCCGAGGCGTCAGCGCCTAAAATCGTCTTTGACGGCGATGACGACGTCTTCATTCCCTTAGGGGAAGTGGCGGACTGCTTCATCATTGCCAAGAAGGGTCAGGATTTATACATCGTCGATCAGCACGCGGCTCATGAACGGATCCGCTACGATACGTTCTGCAAGCGTGTCGAGCGGATGCCGAGCCAGCAGTTGCTGACGCCGGAGTTCGTCGAAGTCGACAACGAGGATATGACGCTCTTATTGGAACGGCAGGATGTCTTCAACGACCTGGGCTATACCTATTCCGAAGCCGGGCCGACGACGCTGCGCGTCGAAGAAGTGCCCTGCGATTTGCAGACCAGCGATATTGCCGATTCTTTAAAGGATATCTGCCTGCTCCTGCATGACCAGAAGGAACCGGATAAAGCCATGGTCCGCCATCGTTCGCTGGCCTATCTGTCCTGCCACGGTGCCGTCAAGGCCGGAGACAGCCTCAATATCCGCCAGATGAAGCAGCTCCTGGATGATTTGTTCCATACGGAAAAACCCTACGTCTGCCCTCATGGCCGGCCGACGATCATCCGCTTTACGCCAAAAGAATTAGCGCACTTATTTAAACGGACATGACTCATATGATTTACGTCGTGCCTTCATTGAAGGCCAAAGAAAAATTACAATGTGAAGGGAAAGCCTGGGCCGAAAGCCAGGGCTTTGCCTATGTGCCGCGGGGAAAACGGACCATACAGGATTTGATGGATGAATACGGCGAGGATTTCCTCGTCTATTCATCACGGGGGCCTCAGATAGACCGCCCGGAAGGCAGCCATTTCTTCAGCCTCAACATGGCTGAACTGCGCATCCAGAATCTGCGGAAAGGCCAGCGCGACCATCTCCTGGAAGCCCTGATGGGGGTGAAGGAGTACGACCTGCGGCCTGCAGCGGCACAGCCGCCTATTTCCGTCCTCGATTGTACCTGTGGTTTTGGCGCCGATGCGGCCGTCGCTTCTTTCGGCCTGCCGGCTGGCTCCCGCGTCGATGCCCTGGAAGTATCGCCTTTGCTGGAAGCCGTTACGGCCTGGGGCTTTTCCCACTTTGTCCATAAGAAAGACGACGTCACGGCGGCGCTGCGCCGGATTTCCCTGCGCTGTGGCGACTATCGCGATTATCTCTTATCCGATGACGGGCCTGTGTACGACGTCCTCTATTTCGACCCCATGTTCCAGCGGCCTGTCGAGGCGAGCTGCCAGTTCCAGCCCGTCCGGGCCATCATGGAACACGGCGGTCTGACGCGGGACCTCATCGAACGGGCGCTGCAGAAAGCCCGGCGCCGGGTGGTCATCAAAGAACGGGATTTCCGCCAGCTCTGCCGCGATTTCCCGGATGTTGCCTTATATGGCGGCAAATACAGCCGCATTGGCTATGCCGTATTGGAGTGTGATTCATGGAAAAAGTAATTGCCATCATCGGTCCGACGGCGGTCGGCAAGACGGCCCTCAGTTTTGCCCTGGCCGAACACTACGGGACCGACCTCATTTCCGGCGACGCCTACCAGATTTACCGCCATATGGATATCGGTACGGCCAAGCCGACGGCGGACGAACTGGCCCGCTATCACCATTATCTCATCGATATTGCTGAGCCCGACGAACCCTATTCGGCAGCCCGCTTCTGTGATATGGCGGGAAAGGCCATTGCCGAAGTCAACGGAAAGGGGAAGATACCCATTCTCGTCGGCGGTACGGGCCTATACGTCCAGTCCCTCCTGGAAGGCTATGATTTCCAGACGGCCCGCATGACCGAAGCCGACAAGGAAGCGGCCCAGGCGCGGATCGACGCTCTCAGTCAAGAGGAACTGAAGGCCTATATCGAGACAGAAACGGACTGGCAGCCGCCGGACTGGCACGAGCTGTTTTCCAACACGCACCGCCTGACCCGCCTGGTCAGCGCCATCGAGCAGGGCGAAGGAAAATCTTTCGTCCGGGCCGGCAAGGCTCGGGATGTAGTCTATGACGCTTACGTCATCGGTCTGCGCCTGCCGCGGGATGTCTTGTACCGGCGCATTGAAGAGCGCGTCGACGCCATGATTGCCGCCGGCTGGGTTGATGAAGTGCGGTACCTGCTGGACAAGGGCATCCCGCCGGACTGTCAGTCCATGAAGGCCATCGGCTATCAGGAACTGGCCCTGTATCTCCAGGGACAGATGCCCCTCGATGACGCCGCAGCCCGCATCAAGACCCGGACGCGGCGCTTTGCCAAACGCCAGCTCACGTGGTTCAAACGCATGCCCTATATCCACTGGTACGACAAGGACCAGTACGATGGAGAAGAAGCATTGATACAGGCTGTGCTGGGGGATGTGCCTTTCCCATGACGGGAAGGCGCAGGCGGCAAGTAGAAAAGCAACCTCCGTAGGGGCCGTCCCAGAGGGCGGCCCGCAGCTGACAGCTCTCCTATGAGGAGAGCCGAAAGCCTCCCCTGATAGGGGAGGTGCCGTAAGGCGGAGAGGTTTCCTTCAGCGACCTGCGACCTGCGAAACAGCGGACTGTAAGGAAAAAAGCAATCTCCGTAGGGGCCGTCCCGGAGGGCGGCCCGAAATGAAAAAAGGTCCTGAACGGTATAGCGTCTCATTGTCTGGAAGAACCTCTCAGTCAGCAGAGCTGACAGCTCTCCTATGAGGAGAGCCACTAGCCCCTAACCCCTAACTACTATTCACTAACCACTAGCCACTAACTTACACATTCATTATAGAAAGGAATCATGACATTGTCTTTGGATTTAGAAACATTACGAAAAGAAGCGCTGGCCGAATGTGCGGACCAGTTTGAACGCATTGATACGATTTGTCTCCATAATACGGCGAAAGTCCTGGCCGCTTATAAGGAAGCCCAGATTTCTTCGTACCAGTTTGCCGGTACGTCGGGCTATGGCTACAGCGACATGGGCCGGGAAAAGCTCGATGAAGTCTTTGCCCGCGTCTTCAAGGCCGAAAAGGCCATTGTCCGGCCCCACTTCGTATCGGGGACCCATGCGCTGGCGACGGTCCTGCTGGCCCTGTTGCAGACCGGCGATCTCATGATGAGCCTCGTCGGGGCGCCTTATGACACGATGCAGGGCGTCATCGGCTATGCCCATGAAACGCCGCACTCTTTGAAGGAAAAGGGCGTCCGCTATGAGGAAGTCCCCTTGAAGGACAACGCCTATGATTTGGCCGGCATTGAAGCGGCCGTCGCCGAAAAGCAGCCGAAACTGGTCCTCATCCAGCGTTCCCGCGGTTACAGCACGCGGGCATCCTTGACGATTGATGATATCCGTTCTATTATTTCCGTCGTCAAGAAGGTCAGCCCCAAGACGATTTGCTTCGTCGACAACTGTTATGGCGAATTTGCTGCTGAAGAAGAACCGATTGAAGCCGGTGCCGACATCATCGCCGGGTCGCTCATAAAGAATCCCGGCGGCGGCATTGCTCCCACAGGCGGCTATATTGCCGGCAAGGAAGAACTGGTCCACGCCGCAGCCGACTACCTGACGGCTCCGGGCCTGGGCGACGAACTCGGTTCCTATGCAGCCGGCTACCGCCTCTTTTTCCAGGGCTTCTTCATGGCACCGCACGTTACGGCTCAGGCTATCAAAGGGGCCGTCTTTGCAGCGGCTGTCTTTGAAAAGATGGGCTTCAAGGTCTCGCCGGCCGTCCAGGACCCGCGCGTCGACCTGATCCAGACCATTTACCTGGAAAACGAACAGAACATGTGTCTCTTCTGCCAGGGTATCCAGTCCTTCTCGCCTGTCGACGCCCACGTCACACCCATTCCCGACGATATGCCGGGCTATGCCGATAAGATCATCATGGCCGCCGGTGATTTCGTTCAGGGTTCGTCTATCGAATTGTCGGCCGACGGCCCGATCCGCGACCCGTACATGATTTATCTCCAAGGCGGCATCGTCTTTGAACACAATGTCCTGGCCATCCTCAGCGCAGCCCAGTACATTGCCGAACACCGGGAAGGAGCCGCTCATGATTAAGGAAGTCCTCGTCGTCGAAGGCCGGTCCGATGTCGCCCGCATCCGGGCCAGTCACATCGACGTCGATATGATTACGACAGATGGTTTCAATTTGAAGCCTCACACGCTGGAACAGATCCGCTGTGCTTATGAAAAGCGGGGCATCATCATCCTGACCGACCCCGACCGGGCCGGCGAACAGATCCGCAAGTTCCTGACCGACCGCTTCCCTAATGCCAAACACGCCTTTATCCCCAGGAAAGATGCCATTGCCAACAACGACCTGGGCGTCGAACAGGCCTCGCCGGAAGCCATCCGCCTGGCCTTGTCCAAAGTCCGCTGTGCGACGTATGAACCGCAGGCGACCTTTACCATGCAGGACATTTCCGCTGCTGGCCTCAACGGGACGCCTGATGCGGCCGACCGCCGGGTCGAAGTCGGCGCCATCCTGGGTATCGGCTATGGCAATGCCAAACAGTTTTTGAAACGCTTGAACCATTACGGCGTCACCCGTGACGAATGGGATGATGCCCTCCGTCAGATCCACGAGGTGAAATAAATGAAAGAAGTCGACTTGTCCAATCCCGACGTCGTCCGCTACGTCGTCAAACGCTTTGGCCTGCGCATGAATAAGAAACTGGGCCAGAATTTTCTCATCCGTCACGCCGTCGTCGACGACATTGCCGACGCTGCCGAAATCGGGGAGGGCGATCCGGTCCTGGAAATCGGGCCGGGCATCGGCACCCTGACCCAGGCCCTGGCCGAAACGGGCGCAGCCGTCACGGCTGTCGAACTGGACGACCATCTGTTGCCCGTCCTCGACAAGACCTTGGAACACTATGACAACGTGCGCGTCGTCCACGGCGACATCCTGCGCATCGACATTGAAGAAGTCATGAATCACCAGCCCTTCACGGTCTGTGCCAATCTGCCCTACTATATCACGACGCCGATCATCATGAAGCTCCTGGAACAGAAGCTACCCATCAAGCGCATCGTCGTCATGGTCCAGAAGGAAGTGGCCGAACGCATGGTAGCCGAACCGGGCCATAAGATTTACGGGGCTCTGTCGGTGTCGGTCCAGTACTATACGCAGCCGCAGATGCTCTTTGAAATCTCGCCGAAATGCTTCATGCCGGCACCGGAAGTCACGTCGGCCGTCGTCGCCATGGACGTCCGCCAGCAGCCGCCTGTCGATTTAATCGACGAAAAGCGCTTCTTCCAGGTCGTCAAAGCGGCCTTCCAGCAGCGCCGCAAGACCTTTTCCAACGCCTTGAAAAACACGGGCATGAGCAAGGAACAAATCGCCCAGGTCCTGGAAAAAACAGGCATCGACGGCAAACGCCGCGGGGAAACACTGTCTCTCCAGGAATTCGCCGACATCGCCAACGCCTGGAGCGAGATTATTCATGGCTAGTGGTTCGTAACTGGCCTTTCCTGATAAGAGAGGTGCCTGGAGGGCATTTGTAGGTGCTCGCTGTAAGACATTTGTAGGGGCGCCCCACGTGGCGCCCCTACAAAAAAGGACCTGCCGCATTGCGGCAGGGGCTTTTT
>OKRX01002082.1_pt1 | contig 13726 bp, 10 predicted proteins | sample 1601241 | NCBI WGS metagenome assembly OKRX01 (sample SAMEA3541500, study PRJEB24748) | human gut metagenome | biome: human gut; feature: human-associated habitat; material: faeces | place: China | collected 2012
AAAAAGGTCAACAGTATCTTCCAGCCGGGATGCGCGGCCCGGAACGCTTCGATCACGGGACGTCCCTGCTCGAATTCACCGAGCGATGCACAGTGGAACCAGATCAGGTCGGTTCCGGCCGTGCAATGATCCGAACCGTCCCCCGTTCTTGTACGTTCTTTGGCCTCGGCACCACATACGGAAAGCGTATCCGGACACCCGTCCGCCCCGCTCCTGCCCGCAACCGCCTCCGCCATCCGGGAGAAAATACGACGGCGGCCACGGCACCACAGCCGCGCCTTATCGTTAAACATCCCCGCCGCATGCAACCCGGCATCGAGCAGATAAATCCCCGTATTGTAAAACAGACGCATGCCGGTTATTTAAGAATATCCCGCAACCCCTGCGGGTTCAGCACGACCACGCTGTCCCCGTCACGGCGCACGAGGCGCTTCTTCGCCATTTCGTCCAGCACGGTTTGCAAAGCGCTTCGCGTAGCATCGAAATAAGAGGCGGTTTCGGCAATGTCGGGCATCAGCAGCGCGGAATTGTCCGCATGGGTATGGTCGAGCAGGTAATTCGCCACCTTCTCCCGGAGCGACCGGAACGAGAGGTAGTAAATCTTCTTCGACCATACATTGGCACGGTTCGAAAGAATGTCGACGAAATTGGACATGATGACCACATTGTTCTGCATCAGTTCGAAGATATAGCCGCGGTGGATGGTCATGATCGTCACATCGCCGTCGGCAATCACATCGATCGGCAGTTTGTTGTAGCCGCCGAAAAGAAAGGCCGGTGCAATCAGTTGGGGCGCTTCGATCGGTTCGATGTCCGCACTGCGCCCCGATGCATAGGTCATTTTGCCGTGTACTTTCCCCTTGATGATGATCATGAGCCCCGAGTAGGCCGTGTCGCGTTGTGCGATCAGATCGCCGTCACGATACTCGCTCAGGGCGTATTTACCCTTGTCGGCGAGAATATCCTCTATCTGTGCCGCCGTCAGTCCCCTGAACAGCGGACACTCTTTCAGTATCGCATACATAAGCCCGTATATTGATATTACATAGTTTTCCTTTAGGTAAAGATAGTTTTTTTCCGGCAATTAACCAAGTCCGGAAAGCATACCGACCCGGCAGCAACCGACAGGGACAAAACACCTGCATCCGAAAGACGGGCCTCGCCGTTCCCCGGTTTCCCTCTCCCCATTCCACTTACCTGAACAAACCGGCTGGCTGGCAAACCGGCAGACAAAAGAGAAGGGCTATCCGTGATGGATAGCCCCTGCACTTATCGGAACGCACGATCAGAAGAATTTCACGCGGTTGTCTTTCACATTTGCAGCTTCGACGAGCACCTGCGAAACGCGCTCGGAAAGGTACGACAGGCCCATCGACTCAAGACGTGCACGCTCGCTTTCGGGTGTCACGTTGTCGGTATTCTGGCGGCCCGTTACGTCGAACAGGTAGACGCCGGCCATTCCGACCACCGGTTTCGAAAGCGCGCCGGGTTGTACCGCGCTCACCGCACCGATCAGGGCCGGTTCGACACCGACGCCATTTACATAAAACGAATTGAAATCGACGTCGCCGGCCTCTTTGACCTCAGCTCCCACCTTGGTGGCCACAGCCTGCAGCGAAGTACCGCCCGACAGGCTGTCGGAAAGCATCTTGCCTTTGATCTGCTGGCGCAGGATGGTGGCGATGTTCTGCGAAACCGCAGTCAGGGGTGCGATTCCGTCCTCGCTGACGCCGGTCAGCAGTGCAACCACATAGTTGCCGTCGACTTCGGTGACGGGCGATACGTCGCCCTGTTCCGCATTGAAAGCCCAGCGCACGATTTCACGCGAGTTGTCCATGCCGCTGATATTGCGTTCGGTGTTGTGGATGCGGGCCACACGTTTCGAGAGCGCATTGTCGGACACCGCTTTCGCAAAGTTTTCGGCCGAACCGTTGGCTGCCGCGATAAACTGGCTCACCTTGCCGTAAACAGCCTGCTGCGTCGCTTCACTCGGTTCTACTTTGTCGGTGATCACCGCAAGCTGCACCTTTTTGACCGGCTTGCTCTTGGAGGTTACCTGACCGATATGGATACCGAAACGGGTCGTCGTTTCGAAAAAGTCTCCCTGTTTGGTATCGAGCGCCGCCTGCGAGAACTCTTCGACCATCTGGTCGGGAGAGAAGACGCCCAGATCGCCGCCCCGGAGTTTGGCCTGGGGGTCGATCGAATATTTTTCCGAAAGCTCGGCGAACGAAGCGCCGCCTTTCAGTGCGGTCAGGATGCTGTCGGCTTGTGCTTTTTTGTCGGCCGGAAGGAGGATGTGGCGTGCGCCGATCGAATCGGGCAGCATCTTCACATCGGCAACGCGGGCCATCGTATAAACGTCGTTATCGAGTACCGGACCGTACATCTGCTTGCTGTCGGGACCGAATGCATAGCCTGCCAACGGAGCGGGCAGCTGATTTTCGGTCAGGTAACGTTTTACCGGGGGTATCTGCGAGTTGAGCGTTGCGAACTGGAACGGATTCTCAGCCGCAGCGAACTCGGCGGCCATCTCGTTCACCGTTTTCTCTACAGCCGCATAATCGTCCTGCGAAGGCAGCACGTCGAAGACCACGTATTCGATATCGCGCGAAGCGCTCTGGCGGAACATGCGTTCATGCTCCTTGTAATATTTGCGCACATCGGACTCGGGCACAGTCACCGTCGAATCGGGAATCTGGCTGTATTCCTTGAGGATGTAAGCGATGTTGCTGAGGCTGTTGGCATTGTTCACGCCCTGTTCCACTTCCAAATCGGTCACATAGATGCCTTTGCTCACCAGGCCCACATATTTGGTGAAGAGGCGCTGCTTGACCATCTGGTTCTTCATATAGTTCCAGATCATACCCGCCTTGCCGGTAGGATCCTGATCCATGTTCGAAACGAAATTGCGCAGCATCGCGGGATCGTAGACCCCCGTATTGGGATTGACGAATGTGCCCGTGATCACCGGCGAAATGTAGTTGCCGTCGACCATGTCGACCTGCTCGTTCTCCGACACGAGAATACCCGCATCTTCGAATCCGGGTGCAAGCACGTACTTGTTGAGCAGGTTGTCCCACGCGAAGTTCTGCACCTGCATCTGCTCTTCGCTGCTGAGTGCGTCCTTGCCGGTCATCGTCTGCTGGATGCCGGTCAGGTAATCGACCTGCTCGGTGTACTCCAGATAACCGATCTTGTTGCCGTCGATCTCGCCCACCCGCATCTTGCGCGCATTCATCATGTTGCCCGCAGAGGAGAGGTCGCCCAAAAGGAAAGCCAGCAACGCGATACCGATCACGATCGAAACGATCACGCCGCCCCGCGTCCTTAATGTGTTGAGTGTTGCCATATTTGAAAAGCGATTTGTTTTTGATTCTCTTCCCAGAGCCCCGCCGCCAGCGCAGGAGCCCGTAATAAGGTCCAAAGATAATAAAATTCCCCGTTACACATTACACGGGAGGCTAAAAATTTAAGCCTGAACGCTCTTTTGGGACGAAGTCCCGACCAGCGTGATACGCAGCAGCTCGATTTTCGACGACTCGGTGCGCAGCACGCGAATCTTGCGGCCGCCGTCGAGAATCGTCTCGCCCGCGGAAGGAATACCCTGGTAACGGTCGATCACATAACCGGCCAACGTATCGTATTCGTCCGATTCGGGGATGTCCAGATGATATTTTCCGTTGATATATTCGACCTCGAGCCGTCCCGAAAAGATGAACTCGCCGTCTCCCATCTGTTTCTCTACCAATCCCGGATCGTCGTGTTCGTCCTCGATTTCACCGAAAATTTCTTCGAGGATATCCTCGATCGTGATCATGCCCGCCGTCCCGCCGAACTCGTCGATCACCACCGCCACCGAATGACGCTTTTTGATGAATGCGGTGAGCAGTTTCTGCACCGGCATACTCTCGGGCACATAGTCGATCTGCTGAAGGATTTCGTCGATCGTCGCAGGCTGCCTGAAAAGGCTTTTGGTGTTTACGTAACCGATGATCCGGTCGATGTTCTCCTCATAAACCGGCAACCGAGAGAAATGCGTATCGATAAAGCGCGAGGTGAGCTCCCGGATCGAATCGGTCCGGTCGATCGCTTCGATATCGACCCGAGGCACCATGCAGTCGCGCACGAGCAACCCGGAAAAGTCGAGCGCATTCTGGAACAGGCGGATATCTTTCTCGTTATCGTACTGTTCGTCGCCCTCGGATGCCTCGTCGATCAGGTGTGCCAGATCGATCCGGTCGAAGGTTTGCGCCCCCCGCCGCGTATTGACCGGCAACCCGAAAATACGCAGGATCAGCGTCGAAATGAAAGTGGTGATACGCGCCAGCGGATAAAACAGCAGGTAAAACAGGAAAACCGGCACGGCGAAGGTACGGTAGTACAGATTGGGATTGAGCCGCACGACGGCTTTGGGGATGTACTCCGCGGCAAAAATGATGATAATCGTCGAAAGGACCGTCTCAAGCAGGAACGACCCGCCGGAAAGCAGCCCCCACCCCGTGAGCGAAAGCAGCGTCTGGATCAGCAGGCTCATCTGCAGCGAATAGATCACCAGTGCGATGTTGTTGCCGACGAGAATCGTCGTAATGTACTGCCCCGGATGACGTGAAAAAAGTCCGGCGATGTAAGCGAACGCATGGCTGCGGCTCTTCTCGATCTCGAGTTTGAGTTTGTTCGACGCCAGGAACGCAATCTCCATCCCCGAGAAAAATGCGGAGAAAAGCAACGCGAGCAATACGACTATAACGGTAGAGAGAATCATATTATCGAGCGACCCCAGATCGCAAAGGTTAAACAGGCATCCGGCCGTCAAAGGCCCGTGCATCGTTGATCAGGATTTCGGCTTGGCCACCGCCTCCCCCTCGCGGATCACCGGCAGCGACGACCCGGCGGCAGCCTGCCCCGAACCGGTCGAATCGGCCCGCTCCTTCGGGGCCGTATCGACGGCCACCTTGCCTTTCGGACGGCGGAAAATGAAATCCTGGAATTGTTCGTCGGACTCGAAACCCTCGCCGAGGATTACACCGTCCTTCTGGGTCACCTTTGAATCGACGTTCGAATAAATGCGTTTGCTCTTCTGGTTCCAGAAAAGCTGCTCGGTCTCGAGCTTCTGACCCTGTGCATTGGTCGCCACTACGTTTCCCTTGGCCTCCCACAATTGCTGGTTTTCAAGGAAAATCGCATAATTGGCCGTCAGCGTCGATTCGACGAGGTGTGTGGTATCGTTATACGTCTCGACTTTGACCCCTTTGCGGAACTCCATGTAGGGTTCCCGCGCCAATTCGTAGCGCTCCAGCAGCGGCGTTTCAAAACGGTACGACAGGTTGCCGTTCTGCGAATAGACCAGCCGCAGGTTCTCGCTCTGCTGGGTCATCATGTTCTGCACGTCCTCCTCTTTGGCGCTCTTTTTTCCTTTGCAGCCAAAAAGCAAGATAGCACCCGCTAAAAAGAGGAGTGCTACCGAAAGGCGTATGGGGTCGCGGCGTTTCACCCGGCAGATGCGTTTACTGATACTTCTGTTTGAGGAACCAATAGTCTTCGCCGAAGAGCGTCAGCTCGACCGAAACACGGAAATAACGCTCGCGCACCATCTGGTAGGCCCGCTGGCTGGTAAGCCCGCCGGGTTCCGAAGGCGGTACCGTGTAAATTCCGGAAGCGGTCATGCCCCGCTGCCCGAAATCGAAACCGACATTGATGCATGACAGCCCCTGGCGGATCGGGAAACCGAAACCGAGCGTGATCGCTTTATCGTCGATATTGTGGTCGTTGATATTCATGTAGTAGCTGTTGTACCGGAAACCGACGCGGTAGGTACAACGGTTGAAATACCGCCGCACATCCTGCGCGTTCGGCGTAAACTGCATACCCACCTTGATAAAGTTGTTGTTGCGGTAACGGATACCGTCGATCAGGTCGGACTGGTTAATGCCCTTCCACTTTTCGAACGTATAGTCGAGCCCCATGCCGACCTTGCGTGTCTGGTAATACAGACCCGCCGTGAACGTAGAGGGCAGGTAATAATCGGAACGGGAGATCTTGTAATCGACCGTGTCGATAAAGACGTCCTTGGCCACGATCGTCCGGGTCGTTTCGGGCCGGAGATTGACGCGCGGCCGGAAAGTCGCACCGAAGGTAAACGACCGGTTGTCATTCAGTATGAAATCGTACTGAATGCCCAAAGTCACACCGGCCTGCGAATAGGTTTCACGCTGGGTGCCGAGCATACTGCGCTGGGGCTTCTCCTCGATCATCGGCGAGATAATCGTATTGAAATTGCGCGTGATCACACCGTGATAATAAATTACGTCGGCACCGAAAGAGAATCTCTTGAACGGCGACCATCCCAACCCGAATTTGAACTGCGTCGTATTGCCTTCGCCTTCATAGTCGTAAACGATATTACCAACGTTGGCAAGCATGAACGGATCCATTTCGGTCATCTTGACACGGTAACCCACATCGCTCAGCGGCGTCATGCTGAAACCGAAGCCGAGCCGTTTGGCCAGCGGAATCTGCATGCTGACATCCCGGACATTAAAAGTGTTATAGCTGGTCTTCGAATCGGCCGTTTTCGCATAGATATTGTACATCTCGCCACCGACATTGAACAGCACCGAACGGGGATTGACCGCCGAATAGGAAGCCGGGTTCAGGTAATTCATCCGTCGGCCGTTGGCATACGCGACGCCGATACCGCCCATCGAGCGGAGAAATGCCGGGCCCTGCACCGAAAAATCGCCTAATCCGTAGAACGTGTACGGAGAAAATGCGCTCAAACTACTGCCCTGGGCGAATGCGGATGCGGGAAGGATCAGCAGCAGCGCCCCGATCGCGCCCAGTAAACGATTTCTATTTCGCATTGTACTCTAATATTCGGTTCAGGCCGTAAGCGACCAGATCATAAGTTGCAAATATCGGTTTTTTTACCCGTTTGGCAAAAAAATTACTGTCGCCTCCGGTAAAAATTATACGCAGGCCGTCATATTTCCGCTCCAAGTCGCGGATATAGCCTTCGACCTCATAGACAATGCCGTTCACGACGCCGCCTTCGATAGCGCTCACCGTGTCGCGGCCCATGAACACTTCCCGGTCAATCAGTTCGCACAGCGGCAGTTTGCGTGTGAAGTGGTGCAGCGCTCTGAAACGCGTTGCCGCCCCGGGCGAGATATTGCCACCGAGAAATTCCCCTTCCGCCGAGACGAAATCGAACGTGATCGCCGTTCCGAAATCGACGATCAGCACGTTGTTACCCGGATAGAGCGTAGCCGCCCCGACGGCGGCGGCCAGACGGTCGGCACCGAGCGTATCGGGCGTCGCATAACCGTTGCGGATCGGGACGGGAACACCGTGACCGAAACGAATGAAACGCCCCAAACGGCGCCGGAGCAACGCCTCGATGGGCGCATCGGAATCTTCGTGCACCGAAATGAGGATCGCCCCGGTAATATCGGGAAAATTCTCGAGCAGTTGCTCGAGGTAGACTTCCGACAACGTGTCGGTTTTGAAGAAATCGACCACCTGCCCGTTTTCGATAACGGCCAGTTTGGCGCATGTGTTTCCGATGTCGATGGCTAGATTCATGCGGTCGGCTGTTTTGCGGCCTCGGTCTCCAGTTCCCGGAGCGTCGCGGCGGCCGCTGCGATATCTTTAATACTTCTAACTACCACAGAGAGCTTATTATTGTTCTGGCGGAAAATAAATTTACTGCCCGGCCGCGTCGAAACCCGCAGGATTCGCCCGAAAAGTTCGCTTTTATAATAGGCAGATTTCTGGTTGTGAACGAATTGCAGAATCATGATGCCGTTTTTAACGATCGCCTTCTCGAATCCGAGCCGGATACAGATCCACCTGAGCCTCACGATGTCGAACAGCTCGTGCGTCGCAGTGGGAATGTCGCCGAAACGGTCGGTCAACTGCGATTCGAACCGGGCAAGGCGCTCCTCATCGGTAATACTGTCCAACTCGCGGTAGAGCCGCAGCTTCTCGCCGGCACTGCTCACATAACTGTCGGGAATCACCGCCTCGCGATCGGTCTCGATCTGACAGTCGGAAATATAGGCGACGGTCCCCCCCCCATCTTGCGGGGATGTCACGCCAGGGAATGCCGAACCGTCCATGTCCGCCTGCCCGGCTATGGAACCGCCCGGAACCGGATGCACAGATCCGCCCTGCAATGCAACGTCGCCGGAAGCAATCGTCCGGCCAGCCTCGGCCGCTTTGGCAAACTCCTCTTCGCGCAGTTCGGCCATCGCTTCCGAGAGGATTTTCTGGTAGGTCTCAAAGCCGATATCGGCGATAAATCCGCTCTGCTCACCACCCAACAGATTGCCCGCCCCACGGATATCGAGGTCCTGCATCGCAATATTGAAGCCGGCCCCCAGGTCGGAAAACTCCTCGATGGCCCGCAGCCTCCGCCGTGCGTCGCTCGAAAGCATCTCCTCGGGGGGCGTGAGCAAGTAACAGAAAGCCTTGCGGTTCGACCGCCCCACACGGCCCCGGAGTTGGTGCAGATCGCTCAGTCCGAAGTTCTGCGCGTTGTTGATGATGATCGTATTGGCATTGGGCACGTCGACGCCCGACTCGACGATCGTCGTGGCCACCAGCACGTCGAACTCGCCGTAGATAAAGTCCATCATCAGCTTTTCGAGTTGCTGGGCCGGCATCTGCCCGTGTCCCACCGCCACGCGCGCCTTCGGGCAAAGTTGCCCGACCATGCGGCGGACATTGTCGATCGTCTCGACCTTGTTGTGCACGAAATAGACCTGCCCGCCGCGCTGGAGTTCGTAATCGACCGCCTCGCGAATCAGCTCCTCGTCGAACAGATGGCTCTCGGTTGAGACCGGCTGTCGGTTGGGCGGCGGGGTCGAGATGACCGACAGGTCGCGCGAACCCATCAGCGAAAACTGCAGCGTACGCGGAATCGGCGTAGCGGTCATCGTCAGCGTGTCCACGTCGGCCCTCAATTGGCGCAGCTTCTCCTTGGCCGCCACCCCGAACTTTTGCTCTTCGTCGATAATCAGCAATCCGAGGTCCTTGAACCCGACATTCTTGCCCAGAATCTTGTGCGTGCCGATCAGGATGTCGATACGGCCAGCTTCGAGGTCGGCGCGGATCTGCGACACCTCTTTGGCCGTTTTGGTGCGGTTGAGATACTCGACCCGCACGGGGAAGTTGCGCAGACGCTCCGAAAACGAGCGGTAGTGTTGCAGGGCGAGAATCGTCGTCGGCACCAGCACGGCGACCTGCTTGCCGTCCACGGCCGCCTTGAACGCTGCGCGGATCGCCACCTCGGTCTTGCCGAAGCCCACGTCGCCGCAGACCAGCCGGTCCATAGGCTGGTCGGACTCCATGTCCTTCTTGACGGCCGCCACGGTCGTCTGCTGGTCGGGCGTGTCCTCCCACTGGAACGACGCCTCCAGCTCGTGCTGCAGATAGCTGTCGGGCGTAAATGCGAATCCCTTGCTGGCCTTGCGTTTGGCATAGAGGGCGATCAGCTCGCGCGAAATATCCTTGACGGCCTTCTTGGTGGCGTTCTTGAGCTTCTGCCATGCGCCGTTGCCCAGCTTGTAGACCTTCGGCGGCTCGCCGTCGCCCGACTTGTAGCGCGAAATGCGATGGAGCGAATGGACGTTCACGAACAGCACGTCTCCATCCTTGTAGACCAGTTTGATCGCCTCGTGCGCCTTGCCGTTTTCGTTGATCTTCACAAGCCCGTCGAAGCGGCCCACGCCGTGGTCGATATGCACCACATAGTCGCCCGGCCGCAACTGGTTCAGCTCGGCGACGGTCATCTGTTCGTCGCGCCTGATCTCGCCGTTGATGCGGTAACGCTGGTAGCGGTCGAAAATCTGATGGTCGGTATAGAGGCACAACTTCAGGTCGTTGTCCACGAAACCCTCGTGCAGCGTCACCGAAAGGGGCCGCACGACGGCCTGCCCGCGTCCGATCTGGTGAAAGATGTTTTCGAGACGCTCGACCTGCACCTTGTTTTCCGAGAGGATATAGGTCGTGTAGCCGCGCAGCGAATTGCGGATCATGTCGTCGGCCAGCATCTCGAAATTCTTGTTGAACTTAGGCTGGGGAGCCGTATCGAACTCTACGGCCGCCGTGGCGGGACGCTCCGGCAGGTTGTCGCGCAGGGCGAGCATCCGGCAGTTCGCCAAATCGCCGAGCAGTGCGTTACGGCTGGTCATCAGGCGGTCGATCTCCTCAGGACGTTCCATGTCGGCAAGCGTCTTGCGGCGGATATCGTTCCCCCGACGCAGCACGTAATCGGCGTCGTAGAACCAATAGGCCGCCGCGTCGCCCGCAAACTGCACGAACGACACCTTCGCCGCCCCATCGCCGGCATTGAGGTTGGGAATGATCTCCACCCGGTCGAGTTTGTCGGCCGAGAGCTGGCTCGAAATGTTGAAACGACGGATCGAGTCCACCTCGTCGCCGAAAAAGTCGATACGGTAGGGTTTGCTTTCCGAGAAGGAGAAGACGTCCACGATACCGCCGCGCACCGAATACTGGCCCGGCTCATAGACGAAATCGACGCGGGTGAAGTTCGCATCGACGAGCGCGTCCTCCAGCACGGCGATCGAGATACTGTCACCGACTTTCACGGCGATCGTATCCCGCCGGAGGGTTTCGGCGTCGGCGACCCGCTCGGCCAGCGCTTCGGGATAGGTGCAGACGATCAGATACCCTTTCGTGAAGCCCTTCACGGCGTTCATCGCCGCCGTGCGCTGCACCACGCCCTGCGCATCTTCGGCGCCGTAGGCCACCGAACGCTTATAGGACGAGGGGAAGAAATAGACCTGCTTCTCGTCCAGCAGGTTATAGAAGTCGTTCATCAGGTAGGCCGCAGCGTCGCGGTCCTCGGCGACGAAGACGTGTACGCCCCCGGTTTTCGCCGCAGCGGCAGCGGCATAGAACGAAAGAGCGCCGCCGACCAGCTCTTTCAGATGGACGGTTGCGCGCTCTTTCTTATATTCGCGGCACAGGCGGGGCAGGGCTTTCGACCCGGCGGCGAACTGCGCCAGCTGCTCGCGGGCAGTCATACGGTTACTTGTTTATCAGGTCGTTGTCCTTGCGGTCGTGGTAATGGACCTCGACGATACCGAGACTCTGGTCGGCGACGACATGCAGCCGCACCTTGTATTTCCACTGCCAGCGGCGGCGCAGCGACCAAAGGCCCTGCTTGAGGAAGGAGGCCACATAGGGGCTTACGACCAGCTTGATATATTTGTGACCGCGGTCCTGCGTAAGGAACGAAATCTGGTTCTCGATCTTCTTGTCCAGCAGCACCGTCGGTTCGATCTTGCCCGATCCGTTGCAGGTCGGGCAGACGTCCGAAACCTCCTCCACGGCCACGGGACGCACCCGCTGGCGGGTGATCTGCATCAAGCCGAACTTGGTGAGCGGCAGGACCGTGTGCTTGGCCTTGTCGGTAGCCATCAGCTTCACCATTTCGTCGTAGAGCGCCTGCCGGTTCTGCGCCTTGTGCAGGTCGATGAAGTCGATGATGACGATGCCGCCCAAGTCGCGCAGACGCAGCTGGCGGGCGATTTCGGCCGCGGCGGCCAGATTGACGTCCATCGCCGTCTGCTCCTGATTGTCCTCGGCCTTGGTGCGGTTGCCCGAATTGACGTCGATGACGTTCATGGCCTCCGTATGCTCGATAATGAGGTAGGCGCCGCGGCGCAGCGAGACATATTTGGCGAAGAGCGACTTGATCTGCTTCGAGATGTCGAAGTTGTCGAAAATGGGCACGTTGCCGCGGTAGAGTTTGACAATCTTCTCCTTTTCGGGTTCGATCTGCCTGATATAACCGCGGATGTCGTTGTACATCGCCTCGTCGTCCACGGCGATCTGCGAGAACGAACCGTTCAGCGAGTCGCGGATGATCGTATTGGCGCGGTTCATCTCGCTCATCAGCTGGGCGGGAGCCGTGTTTTTCTTGATCGCCGCACAGGTCTTGCGCCAGCGGTCGATCTGGGTCTGGATGTCGTGCTCGATATCCTCGTCCTTGGCCTCCATGGCCGCGGTACGGATGATGACGCCGAAATTCTTGGGCAGCACGGCGGCGGCGATCCGCTTCAGGCGTTTCTTCTCGTCCACCGAACGGATCTTCTGCGACAGGAAGACCTTCGACGAGAAGGGCACCAGCACGACGTTGCGTCCGGCCAGCGAAATATCGGCCGTCAGACGGGGACCCTTGGTCGAGATGGCCTCCTTGGCGATCTGCACCATGATGTTCTGGCCGACCTGCAGGTAGTCGCCGATCTTGCCCGACTTCTCCACGGGCGGTTCGAGCTTCAGGCTCTCGACGCGCAGGCCCCGTTTGCCGGGCTGCTGCGAAGCGACGAGCTTCTGCAACGAAGGAAACTGACCGCCCAGATCGAGATAATGGATAAAGGCGTCCTTTTCGTGTCCTATATTGACGAATGCCGCATTGAGACCCGGCATGATCTTACGTACTTTTCCGAGGTAGATATCCCCGACGGCGAACCCGGTCTGACACTGCTCCTTGTTGAGTTCGACAAGGACCTTGTCCTCGCACAACGCGATGGAAATTTCGGTCGGGTTGACGTTTACAATTAATTCTCTGTTCATCTATATCGTGTGTCGCGCTCCGGAAACGAAGACGCGGAATACTGAAATCGGTTAGGCCGCTTTTTGGTCTGAAGTGGCGGCGAACTCCAAAGGATAAAAACCGTGCGGACCCATCGTCCGGCACGCGGTCCGGGCGCGGAAGGGCCCCGACTATTTTTTGCGGTTATCGTGGAGTCCGCCCCGAAACGCCCTCGGAAGAGGATCGGGAAAGGTTAGGACTCCCGGAAACGGCGGCTCCGCACCGAGTCCCATGCCCCGGAAGCAGGATGCCGTCACGAAAAACCGCTGAAAAATAGGTAAAGCTAAAAGAACTTGGGGTTCCTTTAGCTTTATCTATCGTTTAGCACTAAAGTGCTACCCTACTTTTTCTTGTGACGGTTCTTACGCAAACGTTTTTTGCGTTTGTGGGTAGCCATCTTGTGTCGCTTATGCTTCTTTCCGTTTGGCATAGTCCTTGATTTTTTGAGGTTCTTATTTATTTAAATTATTTCACCTTCGCCGCAAAGCTCTTGGCGGGCTTGAAAGCGGGAATGTTGTGTTCGGGAATGGTGATGGTCGTATTCTTCGAGATGTTGCGGGCAACCTTTTTGGCGCGCTTCTTTACGATGAAACTGCCGAAACCACGGAGATACACGTTGTTCTTGTTGGTCAGCGACGTCTTGATGCTATCCATGAAAGCCTCAACGATTGCCTGTACCTGCACCTTTTCAACTCCGGTGCTCTTAGCGATTTCGCTTACGATATCTGCCTTTGTCATTTCTATATAGTATTAAATTATTAAGTTCGTGTGAAGACATTCGGACTGCAAATATACGCTTTATTTACATTTTAGCCAACAAACCGCAGTTTTTTTTCATTATTTTTCCCGCAGTCCTCTACCTGCCACTGAAACAGTACGATAACAAATATCGGGCAAAACTCGCCCGAAAATTAAAATATTATGTGTCAGGCAATTATTCCCCGTCGGACTCCGTCGGACGGACGACACGGCAATCAATTATGGATCAGCAACATAGTCTCTAAGCGCCCAAAAGCGCCCCGACCTTTTGGGAACAAAAATATACCCAAAACACCATCCGGAATTCCGGCGTGCAGGGGCGGAAATCCCGCCCTGCACGCC
>OKRX01002084.1_pt1 | contig 13724 bp, 14 predicted proteins | sample 1601241 | NCBI WGS metagenome assembly OKRX01 (sample SAMEA3541500, study PRJEB24748) | human gut metagenome | biome: human gut; feature: human-associated habitat; material: faeces | place: China | collected 2012
CCTGACGCTGATGGCGCATGCGCGTGTAGTCGTGCCGCTCACGTCGCCGTTGGTGGCGGCGATGGTCAGCGTATTGCCCACGCTCAGCGGTCCGGTTCCGTCGATGACGTTTCCTTCCACCAGCACACATTCGTTGCGCTGAATGGGCAGGCGGCCCTCCACCACGTCCAGGCGGTTCAGATAATTTTCCGGCTCTTTTTCCTCGATTTGGCCCGTGGGCAGGCTGTGAATGCGTGTGACGATGTTCTTTTTTTCGCCTGCGTCCACGAACATGTCCGTCATATAGGCGGGCATCACCTCGTCCACGCCGTCCACGGCGGCGATGGCTGCCACGTCATCGTCCGTCAGGCCCAGCGGGCTGACGATGCGCAGGTCGTGCATGTTCTGCCGGTCAAAGTATTCGTCGATGGTGGTGCGCATATCGATGGGCATGGCCATCAGCCCCGACAGGAGCCCAACGCCCAGCGCCACGATGGCGGCGATGGCGATGAAGCGGCTGAAGGTGCCCTTCATGGTGCGCAGCACAACTTTCCGGTATGTTTTTTTCACAGCCGCGTCACCACTCGATCTCTTCCACCGGGGTGGGGTGTTCGTTCACCACATTGGAGATGGCCTGCCCGCTTTTGATGCGGATGACGCGGTCGGCCATGGCGGTGAGCGCGGAGTTGTGCGTGATGACGATGACGGTGCGCCCCGTGCTGCGGCAGGTGTCCTGCAGCAGGGCCAGCACCTGTTTGCCGGTTTTGTAGTCCAGCGCGCCCGTGGGTTCGTCACACAGAAGAATTTTTGGGTTTTTGGCCAGCGCGCGGGCAATGGAAACGCGCTGCTGCTCGCCGCCCGAAAGCTGCGCCGGGAAGTTGCCCATGCGGTGCTCCAGCCCCACCTGGCGCAGCGTTTCGGCCGCAGGCAGCGGCTCTTTGCAGATCTCGCTGGCGAGCTCCACGTTTTCCAGCGCCGTCAGATTCTGCACCAGATTGTAGAACTGGAATACAAAGCCCACGTCGTACCGGCGGTATTCGGTGAGCTGCCGCTGATTGTAGGCGCTCACCTCCTTGCCGTCCAGCCAGATATGTCCTTCGTCGCAGGTGTCCATACCGCCCAGCATGTTCAGCACGGTGGTTTTTCCCGCGCCCGAAGGGCCGACGATAATGCAGAATTCGCCTTTTTCGATGTGGAAGGTGACATGGTCGGCTGCGGCGATGCGGTTTTCACCCATTTGGTAATATTTGCAGACATTGTCAAAGGTAACAAAATGCTCCAAAACGGATACGCTCCTTCAGCGCTTGTTAAGGGACAGGCTGTCCGTTAATAAACGCGGTGTTGATTATTTTCGATGATTTCATTATAATAAGAATCACAAAAAACCGCAATCATCATTGTGCAAATTTGTGTGGAAAAATAGACACATTGCACAGCATCTGTCGATTTTTTTGTAAACTTTCTATGACACGGAGGGAAAGGCCATGGAAGAGAACACCACAGACCGCCGCGTGCGGAAAACGCGCGGGCAGCTGCGGCAGGGGCTGGTGCGTCTGATGCGGGAAAAAAGCATTCAGGATATCACGGTGAAGGAGCTGTGCGAGGAATGCGATATCAACCGCGGTACGTTTTATCTGCATTATACAGACGTGTACCAGCTTCTGCACAGCATCGAGGACGAGCTGCTGGTGGAGTTCGAGCGCGTGCTGGACGGCCTGACGGCGCAGTCGGTGCTGGCAGCGGCCACGCCCAGCCCGGCCATGTGCAGCATGTTTGAGCTGCTGGCCGACAATGCGGACATGTGCCTGGTGCTGCTGTGCCACAACGGCGACATGGCCTTTCTGGAAAAGGTCAAGGATATTGTGCGCCTGCGCGTGCTGGACGAATGGGGCGCGCAGTTCCGCAGCAACGGGCGGGACACCTATGATTATGTATATTCCTTCATCGTATCCGGCTGCATCGGCATGCTGCAGTGCTGGCTGGAGAAAGAGATGCCCATCTCCCCGCGGGAGATGGCAGCCATGGTGGAGGGCGTGCTGGTGAAGGGCGTCACGGCGCTGCTGTAACTGCCCCGCCATGCCGGAAAACCCCTCTCCCGCCGGGTGCTGAAACGGCACGGCTCCCGCATATAGATGGGGAAAGGGGCTGATGTTTATGCTGTTCGCGTTCACACTCACGACGCTTGCAGGCCTTTCCACGGGGCTGGGCGGGCTTGTGGTTCTGCTGTTCAAACGCCCGCGGGCGCGGATGATGGCGTTTTCCATGGGGTTTGCCGGGGGCGTGATGCTTACGGTGTCGCTCTCCGACATGCTGCCGCATACCGTCGAGACCTATTCCGATACCATGGGCCGGTTCCCGGCGGCGCTGGCCTCTGCCAGCTTGTGCGTGATGGGAATGCTGTTTACTGTAGGGGTGGCAGCCTTGATTGGCGTAAAAATTTATATGGAAAATAAATTATCATACTTTACATTTCATTGGCCGATTCAGATTACTGTGAGTGTAATGTTATCATTTGCAGTTATTAATATTTTTGTTACATGTCTTGCATGTAAGGAAAAATCTGGAAAAACAAATTGATCAAAAAGGAATGAATTATACGCTTTTTAAGGCTTGTAAGGTGGTGCAAGAAAGTCATGACCAAAGAGTGATAATCAAATCATATAGATAGCTTATGGCAACAGCAGGTTGCTTTTCATCCTGCAGATTTATCGATATGATAAAGATAACGGAGGTTGATGATTATGGAAACAAAAAATATTATTTTGAAACTTCGTACAGAAAGAGGAATGTCACAAGACGAGCTGGCAGATAAAATCATGGTTACAAGGCAGGCAGTATCACGTTGGGAAAATGGAGCTACAGTTCCAAATACTGATACACTTAAGCTCTTATCTAAAGAATTTGATGTTTCCATCAATACGCTTTTGGGAGAACCCAGAAAGCTGATCTGTCAGTGCTGCGGGATGCCAATTGATGATGATTCCATATTGGGACGTGATAAGGATGGCACATTAAATGAGGAGTATTGTAAATGGTGCTATGCAGATGGAACATACACATATAATGATATGGATGAATTGATTGATGTATGTGTAAAGAATATGGTAAATGAAAACTTTACCGAAGAACAGGCACGTTCTTATCTGAAAGAAATGCTTCCAAAGTTAGATTACTGGAAAAGGTATGATGAACTTAGTGACAATGGGCAGTTTGAAGAGTTTAAAAAGCAATTGATAAATGAAATTAATGATCTGCATATAGACGGACTTCCAAGGGTAGACAAACTAAATGCACTTGTGGGGAAATATGTGAATCTGGAATATACTCTGCCTAATGGACAAAAAGTGAAATTCCTTGATGATGAGAAAACCTACTTGGGTAATCAATTGGAGTCTGAATTCGGAGGAGACAGGTGTTTCGGTATCCTGGCAAGTATGGATTTTATTCTGATATGTACATATGAGAAGGATGGTGAAAATCCGGAGCTTCTGATTTATAAAAAGAGATAATATAAGCAAAAAGAAAAGTCTTGACAAATAAACGACCGTTTACTATCATTAAGATGTAAACGGTCGTTTATTTATTTTGGAGGAAATGTGCATGGGTAATAGGAAAGAGGAAATATTAATTGTGGCACTGCATTTGTTCGCCAGAGATGGTTACGAGGCTGTCTCCGTCAGCCAGATAGCAGGAGAGCTTGATATAACAAAAGGGGCATTGTACCGACATTACAAAAGCAAAAGAGATATTTTTGATTGTATTGTGGGGCGTATGGAGCAGCAGGATGGCGAACAGGCAACAGAATATGATATGCCGGAAGAGGAAAAAGAAAAAATGCCTGAAAAGTATGAGAATGTATCACTGGATGATTTTGTGGAATACAGCAAGTCTATGTTTGAATACTGGACAAAGGATGATTTTGCATCATCGTTTCGGAAGATGCTCACAATAGAACAATTTCGCAGTGAAGAGATGCAGAATTTGTATCAGCAATATCTGGTATCCGGACCGGCAGAATACGTGAAGGATCTGTTCAAAAATATGGAAATAAAAAATCCAGAAGAAACTGCAGTTCAATTTTATGCAAATATGTTTTTTTATTATAGCATGTATGATGGAGCAGCAGATAAGGCGAAAGTAAAATGCCAGTTTGATCATATGCTGGACAAAATAGTAGAAGAAATGAAACAGTAAAATAAGAGCCAGACGCTTAATACGCAGAGCCGTTAATTCTGATACTGAAAAATCAGGATTATCGGTTTTTATTATAGTTTTTAAGAGAGGACATAAAGAAATGGAAAAAAATAATATTATGATGCGTTTAGAGAAAAAGGAAGAGTATCAGAAAGTAGAAAATCTGGTAAGAGAAAGTTTTTGGAATGTGTATCGTCCGGGATGCCTTGAGCATTATGTATTGCATCAGCTCAGAAATGATCCGGCATTTGTTCCGGAACTGGATTTTGTGATGTTTCTTAAAGAAAATGATGAAGAAGGTAAGCTGATTGGTCAGAATATGTTTATGAGAACGAGTATTAAATCGGATGATGGAAGATATATTCCAATTATGACGATGGGACCAATCTGTATCAAGAATGAATATAAGCGGAAAGGATATGGTAAAATCCTGCTTGATTATTCATTGGAGAAAGCTGCAGAGCATGGCTGTGGAGCACTATGCTTTGAAGGAAATATTGATTTTTACGGAAAGAGTGGATTCAGGCAGGCAAGCGAGTATGGTATCCGATATCATGGATTGCCGGAGGGGGAAGATACATCGTTCTTTTTGTGTAAAGAACTTGTACCTGGTTATCTTGATGGGATTACTGGAGAGTATGCAACACCGGAAGGCTATCTTGTAGATGAGCAGGAAGCAGAAGAGTTTGATAAGCAGTTTTTAAATAAAGAGAAAAAGATACTGCCGGGACAGTTATTTTAACCTGTACTTGAATTATGTAGAACAGTGGCAACCTTTCAGAAGATTTGCTATATCATAGTGATTATCATGCTTTAGCTGATAAATAATTCCTGCAAGTAGTTTTTCATTAGAAAACGGTATTGAATAAATAAATTCACTCATATTTATATCTCCATTCTTTTATTATTCTTTTTCCGAATTGTGCCATTCATTCAAAACAGCTTCTACCTGTGCGATTAGCTGCTCTTTATTTGGAATATAAGAAACATAGCGCGAAGCAAAGATATTGTTAGACAAACCACCGAGAGCATATTCAGCAGCTATACTGTCTTTATCTGTACAAAGGATAATACCGATTGGTGGATTATCATGTTCGTCATTCACTTCTGCGGCGTAGTAGTTCAGATACATATTAAGCTGTCCGGCAGCTTCCGGCGTGAGTTTGGTTGTCTTTAATTCAATCAGCACATACGCCCGGAGAATTTTATTGTAGAAAACCATATCCACATAGTAGTGGGTATTGTTCAATGTAATGCGCTGTTGCGTTCCTACGAACATAAAACCGCGCCCTAATTCCAACAGGAATTTTTCTATTTGTGCGACCAGTGCTTTTTCAAGGTCACTTTCAAGCATAGGCTTGTTTTCTGGCACACCCAGAAATTCAAATACATACGGGTCTTTGATAATATCTAATGGGGTAGACATTTCAATTCCCTTTTCTGCGAGAGCAAGAACGGTTTCCTTATTCGTTTTTCCCTCTGACAGTAACAAGCGTTCATAGAGAGAAGTGGAAATCTGCCGCTTTAATTCGCGTATCGACCACCCGGAGTTAATAGTTTCCTTTTCATAAAAACTGCGTTTGTCCGGGTCTGAAATTGTCAATAGCTCACAGTAATGCGACCATGACAATTTAACAGACACTGTCTGTTGAATTTGATAGCTCTGATAGAAGCGTCGCATAAATTGGAGATTAGAAACAGAAAAACCTTTTCCAAATTCTTTTGTCAGTTCCTTAGAAAGCTCCTTTAGGGTCTGCTTTCCATAATCTGCCCGGTCTTTATTTTCCTGTTCATGCTCAACAATAATCTTTCCTACATTCCAGTAGGTAGACAACAATTCAGTATTTACTTGCACCGCCACGCGCTGACGTGCATTTAATAACAATTCTCTGATTTCATTCATCATAGAATTAGTATGTGTCAAATCGCTCAATTTTAACGCCCCTTTCAAGGTAGAGTACAATCAGTATAAAATCAGTATAACATAAAAATTTTTCCGTTTCCATATTGATAAAGTTATTCCCGTGTTACTTCCTTATTATATTTCGGCTCTTTATCTTGCTGCAAAACGCTGTCAATGTTTCGCGGTTGCGAAAGGAGGTGATACCATGAATGAACATAATCGTACCCAATGGCAAATCCGATGTGCTTTTAACGGGTTTTGCAAGCGGACGTTGAGCGTTCAAAGCGTCGCAGGCAATGGGTAGGGCTGCGCGAGAACCGCGCAGGGGTGAAACTCCCGTGAGGTTGCAGCTAACAATCGTCTGATTAAAGCTCATTTTTATAAAAATTTGAAAGGAGAAAACCCTATGAATGATAAAGAACGAAACACCCCTTGCAATTTGCAATATAAAGGAGTGTCAATCAATGGCAGCGAAGAAAATGAGTTGTCGTTATGTATGGAAAACAAGGTGCGAGTACCTATCCACCTTAAACTGACATTAACAATAAAAGAAGCTGCGGAGTACAGCAATATCGGTATAAATAAAATAGACACCCTGTTAAAGCAACCTAATTGCCCGTTTGTACTTTTTGTAGGAACACGGAAGTTAGTAAAGCGACGTGAATTTGAAGAATATATCCGACGAGAGTTAATTATATAGAACTTCTACCAACAACCGCTACAAAAAATTCCTGTTGAGATTGAAAAAGCAGAGTCCTTATGCTATAATATATAGTCGCGTTGGACTCTTTTTTTGAGATAAGAAAGGAGTCCGATAAATGGGCAAAAATCTAAAAGGTAAAGAGTGCGGCAAAGGCATTTACCAAAGAAAGGACGGTTTATACTCCGCAAGATACTACGCAAAAAACAGCAAACGCAAAGAGAAATACTTTGAAACATTGCCGGAAGCGAAAAACTGGCTTGCTGACGCAAGATATGAAGAACGGCATAATCTTATTGTCACTTCTCCCGATATGACAGTAGATAAGTGGTTTGAATACTGGATTGAAAATATTGTTTGTGACCTTGCATCGAACACAAAACGGAATTATCAAGAACGCTACAAATGGAATATTCAACCAGTAATCGGGGCTATGTGTATAGATGATGTAAAGCCCATGCACTGTAAAGCTGTTCTTAACCGAATGGAAACTACCTATGCAGGCTCAACCATTCGGCAGGCTTATATCACAATGGGAACCATGTTAAAATCAGCAGTTATGAATGATATTATCGCCAAACACCCTATGAACGGTGTACGCTATACGAAACCTGTTCGGGCGGTAGACGATATTAAATACTTGACTGTTGATGAACAAGAGAAATTTCTTGAAGCAGCGGCACAGTCAAGGGTATTGGCGAGCAGAACCACCTAAGACACAGAAAAGTTATCGTACCATTCCGCTTACTGACAAAGCATATTCTATTCTTAAAAGCTGTTATGATGAAAAGGACAGCCGGAAAGAGTCTGAAACACTGTCGCAGATTTTAGAGTATATCGACAGCAGGACAGGCGAAAAGAAATGTCTGATTATGCACGATTTAGTGTTTGTCAACTGGCGTACTGGTGAACCTGCAAAAAACAGTTCTTATGACACACACTTATACAAATTGTGTGATGAAGCGGGTATCAAACGCTTTTGTATGCACGCCTTACGACATACTTATGCTACACGCGCGATTGAGCGCGGCGTACAGCCTAAAGTGCTGCAACAGCTATTAGGACACGCAAGCATTAAAACAACTATGGACAGATATGTCCATGTTACGGACGAGTCACTGGTAAATGCAATACGCCAATTTCAACAGGCTACGCCGCCAGTTACAAAAAAAGGCGTAAAAAGGGCGTACAAGAAATCTAAAGAAAGGCGAAAAGCCTTATAAATCAAGGCTTTTCGAATAGGTAAATCGTAAAATGAAATTAGGTATCGTTGGCCTTCCTAACGTTGGAAAGAGTACATTATTTAACTCTCTGACAAAGGCTGGAGCAGAGTCTGCCAATTATCCATTCTGTACTATAGATCCGAATATTGGTATTGTTGCCGTTCCGGATCAGCGTCTTAAAGTACTGTCTGATATGTATGATTCTGCAAAGATTGTTCCGGCTACAATTGAATTTGTTGATATCGCCGGACTTGTAAAAGGTGCTTCTAAAGGAGAGGGGCTTGGAAACCAGTTCCTTGCAAATATTCGTGAAGTAGATGCGATCGTTCATGTGGTACGTTGTTTTGAAGACAGCAATGTTATTCATGTTGATGGAAGCGTCGATCCTCTTCGTGATATCGAAACAATTAACTTTGAGTTGATTTTCTCTGATATCGAAGTATTAGACCGCCGTATTTCCAAGTCGGCACGAGCAGCTCATAATGATAAGAAGATTGCTGCGGAAGTAGAATTTTTAAAGAAAGTAAAAGCACATCTTGAAGATGGACATCTTGCTAAAACATTTATTACTGAAGACGAGGACGAGCAGGCATTATTAAGCGAATGTAATCTTCTTACAGATAAGCCGGTTATCTTTGCCGCTAACGTTTCTGAAGATGATCTGGCAGATGATGGTGCAGAAAATCCTTTTGTGCAAAAAGTCAGAGAATATGCGAAGGGCTGTGAAGCAGAAGTATTTGTTGTATGCGCTCAGATTGAGCAGGAAATCGCAGAACTTGACGATGATGAAAAGGCAATGTTTCTTGAAGATCTCGGCTTAAAAGAGTCTGGACTTGAAAAGCTTATCAAGGCAAGCTATTCTCTGCTTGGCCTTATCTCCTATCTTACAGCCGGTCCGATCGAATCAAAGGCATGGACAATCACTCGTGGCACAAAAGCTCCACAGGCAGCTGGAAAAATCCATTCTGATTTTGAACGTGGATTTATCAAAGCTGATGTTATCAGTTATCAGGATTTAATCGAAAATGGAAGCATGACTGCTGCAAGAGAAAAGGGTCTTGTACGTTCTGAGGGAAAAGAATATGTTATGCAGGACGGAGACGTTGTATTATTTAAATTTAATGTATAAAATGATGTCAGTGTCAAAACAGCATTAAAAATAAAAAAAGGAAATCTTACCTGGACAAATACCTAAGTAAGATTTCCTTTTTTCTTTTCTCTTTTCTTTACCGGATTATCACTTTCCCTTTAAATCCAGCTTTTTTGACCTGATTTTTTACATTTTTACTCTTTACATATACTTTGCATTTTTTCGGAAGACTTTTTAAATTACTCTTCTTTAAATTTACTGCATTGATATATATTTTTTTAAGGTAGCAGTTTTTCTTTCCTCCGAAGTTTCCGCGAATCGTCTGAATTCTTTTTGGAAGCTTGACTGTTTTTAACTTTTTACACTTATTAAACATTGCATAGTCTAATTCACTGATTGATCTGCTAAAGCGGATTGACTGGAGGTTCTCCATGTCTCCAAACGCTTCTTCTCCGATTTCTTTTACAGAATCCGGAAGATAAATACTCTTAATGCTGTCATTTTTGTAAAAAGCACCATCTTCTATTTCTTTTACAGACTTCTTTACTTTATACTTTGTTTTTGTGCTTGCTACACTATAAAGAACTTTTCCATTCTTTGAGTAAATGTCATTATTGATTACTTTTAAATACGGATTAGCAGAAGATGCTGTAATCTTTACTTTTGGACACTTTCTCACCGTTGGCCAGTACTTTACTTTTTTCGGAATATAGAGGCTCTGAAGCTGTGGACAATCATAAAATTCTGTTCCGGAAACTCCTGCCGGGTCTTCAAAAATAATTGTTTTAAGCTTCTGATAGTGGCATGCCGGTTCAGAAACACGAACGCCTTTTGCAATAGTGATCTTTTCAAGTACGGCCTGATAAGAACCAGCTGCTGGTTTATATGTACGACTTGTCTCTTCTTTCCAGTCCTGCTCCCAGTCATCCCAGCTAAAGAAGGTTACTTTATAAGTATCTCCCTGATAGGAAACTTTATTTGGAATTGTTACTTCGCTCTTTCCCTGTGTTACATTCAGACTGGCTTCACATTCACCTGTCATTCGGTTTATTTCGTAATTGACTCCATTGATTTCAACCCATTTTGACTTTGCCTCTACTTTGGAAAAAGGTAAAGCTGTTGTTGCAAGTAATGCAGACAACAGACAGGCAGAAATTGCTTTTAGTTGTTTTTTCATTATGTTTTTCCTCCTGTAAATATCATGTACTTTCAAAACTTTCACAGGGGTTATTATAGCACAATTTTTTCTAAAAACAACGCCTTTTTACACTATCTTTTCTAATCTGTTGTTCTCATAACGATAAGATATCCACTTTGTAATCGTAAAGTAGCTTCCTTCTCCACAATTTCGTTGCTGACACCGATGCTTTCTTTGTTATAAAGGGCTGCCTGATGTAAAGGATAAGAAAATCCCTCTTCATCAATGCCTGTTACCTCTGGTGAAAATGCAATAATAGAAAAATATTCTTTCTTTTGCTCTGTTTCGCTGCCTTTCCGATTATATTTTGTCTTATTTTTTTTCTCGGCCGGACCACGAAGGATTTCTATTTCGTTATGGGCATCAACAATCTGTGCGTCGATTCCTTCATCACGTAATAATGCCAGCAGGCTGATATTGGCAAGTGTATGATCATATCTTGTTCCTGTTGCTCCTAAAATGGTTACTTTTTCTGCTTTTAGGTCTATTGCATACTTCACTGCAAGATGTGTATCGGTATAATCTTTTCGTGTTGGAAATTCACGTAACGGTATTCCTTTTTGTCTGTAGTATTCTAACAATTCTAAATTTCTAAGGCTATCAAAATCTCCAAGGATATCTGTTGGTTCTATTCCAATCTCTTTGCAGTGTGCAAGACCAGAGTCTGCCGCAACAATATGGTCATACTGTCTTTCTCTTAAATATTCTTTGGCAAAATCCACATCTATGCTTCCACCACTTACAATTAAAATACTCTTCTTTTTCTGCATTCCTCGATATTCCTTTCTGACTTTCTGTTCTTGCAGAGTCACTGTTTTCCTCTTCTTTGAAATTCATATTGTCATATTGATAGATAGGAATCATTCATTAATTCATTACTACTTCATTACCATTTCTTCTGCTGTGCCAGTTCCTCATAAAACATACAGTAATCATCGTAACGCATTTTGCTGATTTTTCCTTCTTCTAATGCTTTTTTTACTTCACATCCAGGTTCATGAATATGACAGCATCCGTTAAACTTGCATGTATTTTCATAAGGTGTAAATTCAGGAAAATAATACTTCAAATCTTCTTTTTCAATATTTTCAAGGAAAAGAGAACTAAAGCCCGGTGTGTCCATCAAGTATGTGTCTTCTCCAATATAAATTAATTCTGAATGTCTTGTCGTATGCTTTCCTCTTTTGATCTTCTCGCTGACTTCTCCTGTCTCCATCTGCCTGTCCTTGCTGATGCAATTTAAAGTAGATGACTTTCCGACTCCGGAGGGTCCTGCCATAATGGTTGTCTTTCCTCGCAGAAGCTCTTCTACCTGGGTAATCCCCTCGCCTTTTGCTGCTGCTTGAAATACGACGATACAGCCACTGTTTTCATAATCTTTTCTTAACTGTTCCTGCTGCTGCTCTGTAGAGAGGTCTGTCTTATTAAAACAGATGGTCACAGGAATATCCTGAGCCAGCATCATGATCAGAAAACGGTCCAGCAGGTTAAAATGCGGGTTGGGCCTTACGATGGCAAATACGACCAGCGCCTGGTCGATGTTGGCGACCGCGGGACGTACCAGTTCATTCTTTCTTTTCAGTACTTCCTTGATGTTTCCCGTCTTCTGCGCTTCATCCAGCACTTCAATAATTACATTATCCCCCACCAATGGCTTAATCTTCTCCTTGCGGAACGCGCCCTTGGCCTTACATTCATAAACACCGGATTCTACTACATGTACGTAGTAGAATCCGGCAATACCCTTTACTATCTTTCCTTGCATATATCTATCCTGTCTGCTTCCTTGGCCTCGGTTACTGGGTGCCTTCCTGCTCTCCGCCACCGGATTGCTCCGGTCCCTGGCTTACGACCAGGCTTACAGACGATCCTTCATCCACGCTGCTTCCCACGCCTGGGTTACAGCTGATGACATTGCCTGACTCGACCGTATCGCTATGCTGATAGGTTATATTTCCAGCCTTAAGGCCTGCACTGCTTAAAAGCTGTCTTGCATTATCCAGCGTCGTATTCGTCACTGGAGGCACGCTAATCTTCTCCGGCGGCTTCGGTCCGCTGCTGATCGTCAGTCCTACGCTGGTACCCGGGGCAACCTTCTTGCCGCCTGCCACCGTCTGGGATACTACCTGGCCCTTCGGAACGTCATCATAATACTCATAGGTAACCGTCCCTACCGTCAATCCTGCGGCGGTAATAGCATTCTGGGCATCCCCGTCCTGCTGGCCTACAACGTTCGGAACCGTCTTTTTCTCTGAGCCTTTGCTCACCTTCATGACAATCTCCGTGTCCTTGGTAGCCTTGGCATTCGCCGCAGGCGTTGTGCCAATGACATCCCCCTCAGCTACGGAATCGCTGTATGCAAAATCCGATGTGATCTTCTCAAATCCGGCATCCTCCAGCGCCTTCTGAGCCTCGCTCTCACTCATGTTGCTGACATCCGGTACCGTGATCTCATCTCCTATAAGGCCGGAACTTACCACTACCTGTATGGTCGTATTCTTGGCAACCCGCTTGCCCGCCTCCGTCTTCTGCTTGGATACCGTGCCTTCCTCATACTTCTTGGACTCTTCTCTGGCAACGACTTTGAAGCCCAGTCCCTTTTTGTTCAGGGTCTTCTTCGCCTCGTCTTCCGTCATTCCCACTACATTTGGCACCTTCACCTTTGCCTTCTCGTCGGTATCAACCGTATCAATGCCAAATCCGCCTTTAAATATGCCGGCTGCCTTGCCAATGGCAAATACCAGGATGAACACGATAATAATCGCCACTACGATGGTCAGGATCTTCATAACCTTCTTCATGCGCGGGTTTACATCATCAGAACCCTTGCCCTTCTTCCCTTTTCCGCCGTACTCCTCATCGTCATCATACTCATCGTACTCGTCGTCATCTTCGTCGTACTCGTCAAATTCCTCTTCGTCGCCGTATTCATCTTCGTCATACTCGTCAAAATCGTCTTCTTCATCATAAGAACTGCGGATATCATCCAATTCTTCATCTGTAATAATAACCGTATCCGCATTGCCCAGGGGCGGAATTATGACAAAATCGCCGTCCGGGTCTACCAGCGAGCGTTTTAAGTCCTGAATCAGCTCATCCGTATTCTTGTATCTTCTCTCCCCGTTCTTCTGGGTACATTTCAATATAATCTGCTCCAGGCTGTACGGTATATCCGGCACGATCTCTGACGGAGGGGTAATCTCCTCCTGCAGATGCTTGATTGCGATGGCAACGGTGGTGTCGCCGTCAAACGGCACTCTTCCGGTTACCATCTCGTACATGGTGATACCAAGGGAATAGATATCACTCTTATAGTCCGAATATCCGCCGCGCACCTGCTCCGGAGAGCTGTAATGTACGCTTCCCATAACGTTCGAACTGATCGTATTGGAAGAAGTTGCCTTTGCAATACCACAGTCGGAAAGTTTTACTTTTCC
>OKRX01002086.1_pt1 | contig 13715 bp, 10 predicted proteins | sample 1601241 | NCBI WGS metagenome assembly OKRX01 (sample SAMEA3541500, study PRJEB24748) | human gut metagenome | biome: human gut; feature: human-associated habitat; material: faeces | place: China | collected 2012
CCATTGTCCACCGGACAATGTGCGCCCTGCCGGAGGCTATATCAGCTGGAAGGCTTTCGTATACGCAGGAAATTGCATTTTCTGCGTATACGAAAAACAGCCTGAAAGTTTTCCTCTCAGACTGTTTCTTATTCTCTGCTATTTTTTGCTTTCCTCGCTATTTTGACATGAAAATTATGTCTGCTGCACGGCTCCTTCAGCTTCATCTGCTACAGCACAAATGCGTACATCACTACAAAGTGGCACAGGCTTCCTCCCATCACGAACAGATGAAAAATCTCATGGCTTCCAAAATTTTTATGCTTCCTGTTAAAAATCGGAAGTTTCAGTGCATAGATCACTCCGCCGACTGTATAAATGATTCCGCCTGCTAAAAGCCATCCAAATGCCGCCGGTGACAGGGAGTTGAGCAGTTGTGTAAATGCAAGTACACAAGTCCACCCCATTCCAATATAAAGTACGGAAGATACCCACTTCGGGCAAAATACCCAAAACGCCTTTATCAGAATTCCCGCAATTGCGAATCCCCATACAATTGCCAGTAGAATCCATCCCATACGTCCGCCGAGCACTAACAGACAAATTGGTGTATAACTTCCGGCAATCAGTACGCTGATCATCATATGGTCAATTTTCTTCAGAATCGTATTTACCTTCTTGGAAATGTTAAATGTATGGTATGTCGTGCTGGCTGCATAAAGCAGGATCAGACTTGCCGCATAAACTGCAATAGATACAAGATAAATCCTGCCAGGCTCATGAGCTGCTTTGATAAGCAACGGAATTGCTGCAAATATCGCCATCAGCATTCCAATAAAATGCGTGATCGCACTTCCCGGATCTTTTACATGTTCTTCTATTACTTTTGCCATAACTTACCCCTCCTGAAAATAATGTTATATTCTTCTTTCGTATTTCCATACGTAGTTTTGATTACCACTTGTTCTTATATCAATATTATAACCGTTATTTTCAAAAAAGCAAGTACTTAAATATTAAATATTTCAGCTCTATTCTCAATCAATTGTAACTTCTCTTTCCTTTTCATATGCTTAATCGCATACTCCCGGCTCATTGCCTCTTCCTTCGTGGCAAATGTTTCCGAATACACCAGTTTCACCGGCAGACGGCTCTTCGTATATTTCGCGCCTTTTCCTGCATTATGAGCCTGTATTCTTTTTTCCAGATTGTTCGTCCAGCCAGTGTAGAGACTACCGTCCCCACACTCCACAATATATGTATAATTCATGATTTCTCCTTTAATTGGGGACATAGCAAAACTTCATTTTACTACGTCCCCAATTATACACATTCTTTATCTTTTTGTCATATAATCTACAGGGTTTACTGGTGTTCCATCTTTTCGTAATTCCATATATACGTTGCATCCTTCCACGCTGTAATACTTTGTCGGCTGTCCGATATAGCCGAGAATGCTTTTTGCCTCTACCTGGTCGCCGACTTTTACTGGCACTTCTTTTAACTGTCCATAAAGGACTTCGTAACCATTTCCAAGGTCTACGGTCACGGTTGTTCCTGTCTGTGCGGTCACATCAATGGATTTAATTATTCCCGGTGCACCGCACAGAACCTGGTCTCCTTCTGCTCCACTGATAACCAATGCCGGATTATACTTGTATTGGTCTAGTGTCGCGAAGTAAACTGTTTTGTCCATGCTGTAATTCATAAGCACCGTGCCGCTTACAGGCCAGATCATCTTACTGTCGCTTGTAAAGTTTGCGGAAGATGCACTACCCGCTGTCCTTGCCGCCTGCTGACTTCCGTTAGTCTGTCTGTTGCCGTCCTGGTTGCCATTATTTCCGGATCCATCTGTGTTTCCGGCTGTTGCAGCATTTTTGCTTGCAGTCCCTGCCGTTCCTGCACCAGAGCCACTCTTTTCGGCTTTTCCACCGGTTCCGGCTCCATCCGTTCCTGACTCGGAAGCACTGTCTTTCTGTGCATTTCCACTTGCTTCCTGACTGGCTTCCTCCAGTGCTTTCTTCTGTTCCTCCAGTTGTGCTTTTGCGAGCTCCCCTTCTTTTTTCACTGTCTTGTAATCCCGCATTGTGTATGTTCCAACAATTGCTATGGCTGCCACAAAGCACAGAACTGCCGCCAGTGTCGCCTTACGATTTCTCTTTTGCTTCTGCCTTGGCGTCATTTTTTTCGGACCGGCATGTTCTTTGCCGCGATCCATCTTATTATTATCGTTCATTTTCATCACCACCTCTGACTCTATTCTTGCCAGATTGTAGTGGTACTATACAAACTACATATAAAATATTGTCTTTGACTTTTTCTAGCCTTTCTTATATGGAAATTTCAAGAATACCTCGGCTTTTTGTACAATACTATTATGACTTTACAAATTTTGCTACTCTCCTGCTCCGCCTTCCACCTGCACGATCTCCACGCCTTCTTTCAATTCTGTCCCTTCGAAGAAATGTGCCAATATCTCTTCCATGCTTTTTCCTTCTTTTGCCATTTGATTTGCCGTGTACTGGCTTAAGCCCAGTCCATGCCCGATACCCCGGGTCGTGATCCGCAGCTTTCCGTCATATTTCTGAAAAGAAAAGCAGCTTGATGCGAGATGATAATTGGTTCGGAATTCTTCTCCACTCACGGTGTCATTTCCAACCCGGACGCTAAGTACATATCCTGCAGTGTCTACCCCAGTTACTTCTGCATCCATATCGTCTATAGTAATTGTCTGAATTTGTTCTTTCGACTCAATATCTAGCGGACAGTCCACAATCTTCAGATACGGATAATCTTCGCTCCCCAGCGCCTCCCGTCCATCCCTTGTACTTCCATTACTGAGTCTGCAAAATGGTGTCTTTGCCAGCGCATTTTCATAAGTTAGCACCTGTCCGTTGGTCTCCTCCCATGCATGCTCAAGCCGCTTATAATACTTGGAATATTGATCTGCTCCCCAGGAATCCTGCATATCTTTCTTTGTCCAGTATCTCTCTTCTAATATAGTATCTGCCCCTGCGCCAAGCGCCAGACATACCTGGGTCCGCACAAGAACTGCCTGGGTTTTTAAAGCTTCCTCCTCATAAACCGCAGGGATTTCTCTGGCCATAATTCCAATACAGTATTCACTGAGCGGCATCTGAATTTTATCCACATTTTCAGCATTAGAATCTTCCTGTTTTCCACCATCACTGCCGGACTTTTCCCCGTCTGCCTTCACATTTACCATAGTCTCGTCCACTCTGGAAGCTCCATAAGCTCCCGGTCCGCTTAAGAACACGGTGATAATATAGGGCAACAATATAATGATCAGAAGATAGCACCCCAGTTTCTTTAATCTATATTTCAAATATGCAAATCTCATATAAAAAACGCCCTCCCATATAAAATATGAGAAGACGTTCTTTTTTATTCTTCAAGAATGCCTTTGCATTGTTTCTGCATGAACTAAACTTCTACTGTCACTTTATCCAGATGCCAGATATCATCCACATACTCCTGAATCGTTCTGTCAGATGAGAATTTTCCACAGCTTGCAGTATTCAGAAGTGCCATCTTAGCCCATCTGTCTTTGTCACGGTAAGCTTCTTCAACCTTCTTCTGTGTATCCGCATAAGAACGGAAATCCTTCAGAATGAAATACGTATCGGCTTTGCTTCCACCTTGAGCTGTCAGAAGTGAATTATACAGGTCACGGTACATTTCCTTATCACCTTGTGAATATGTTCCATCCACAAGCTGGTTCACAACGCGTCGGATATCGGCATCACTATTGTAGATATCCATCGGATTGTAGCCGCCATTGTTCTCGTAATTGATGACCTCGTCAGAGCTGAGTCCGAAGATAAATGCATTCTCTGCACCAACTTCTTCAACAATCTCCACATTTGCTCCATCCATCGTTCCAAGTGTCGGTGCGCCGTTGAGCATGAACTTCATATTACCGGTTCCTGATGCCTCTTTGGAAGCTGTGGAAATCTGCTCGCTTACATCAGCTGCTGCGAAGATGATCTCAGCATTTGACACACGATAATCTTCGATGAATACAACTTTCAGTTTGCCGTTGATACTGCGGTCGTTGTTAACTACATCCGCAACGGAATTGATCAGTTTGATGATCTGTTTTGCACGGATATATCCTGCGGAAGCTTTTGCTCCGAAGATAAATGTTCTCGGATAGAAGCTTATTTCCGGATGCTCCTTGATCTCGTTGTATAAGTACATTACATGTAAAATATTAAGAAGCTGTCTCTTGTACTCGTGCAGTCTCTTGACCTGTACATCGAAGATAGATCTTGGATCCACTTCAATGCCATTGTGCTCTTTAATATATTTTGCCAGGCGGACTTTATTCTCATACTTGATGCTCATAAATTCCTTCAGAGCTTCCTCATCGTCCACCCATTTTTTCAGTCCTGACATCAGAGACAGATCTGTGATCCAGTCCTTTGTTCCAAGCTTATCTGTTACCCAGTCAGCTAGCAGCGGATTTCCATGCATCAGGAAACGTCTCTGTGTAATTCCGTTTGTCTTATTGTTGAATTTCTGTGGCATCATTTCATAGAAATCACGAAGCTCCTGTTTTTTCAGGATTTCTGTATGAAGTCTTGCAACTCCATTGACAGAGTATCCGGCTACGATTGCAAGATGAGCCATCTTTACCTGACCATCTCTTAAAATCTGCATCTTTGCTACTTTCTCTTCATTTCCCGGATACATCTCACGGATCTGAGCCACAAAGCGGCGGTCAATCTCCTGGATGATCTGGTATACACGAGGAAGCAGCCTGGAGAACAAATCGATTGGCCATTTTTCCAGAGCCTCTGACATGATAGTGTGGTTCGTGTAAGCGCAGGTCTTTGATGTGATTTCCCATGCCTCATCCCAGCCAAGTCCTTCCTCATCAAGAAGAAGTCTCATAAGCTCGGCAACTGCTACCGTCGGATGCGTATCATTCATCTGAATCGTCATCTTCTCCGGCAATTTATGGATATCATCATGGTGCTTTATATATTTTGTAAGCGCAGCCTGAAGACTGGCAGATACGAAGAAATACTGCTGTTTCAGTCTCAGTTCCTTTCCTGCATAGTGGTTATCGTTCGGGTAGAGAACCTCTACGATCGTTTTTGCCAGATTCTGTTGCTCTACCGCTTTGTGATAGTCACCGCGGTCAAATGAATCTAACTGGAAATCTACGATTGGTTCTGCGTCCCAGATACGAAGTGTATTTACAATATGATTATCATATCCTACGATCGGATAATCATACGGAACTGCCAGAACGGACTCATAATTCTCCTGTTTAAAACGGATATCTCCGGTCTTATCATCGTACTCTACACGGATATTTCCACCGAAGCGTACTTCCTTTGCATACTCCGGTCTGCGAAGTTCGAATGGATTGCCGTTCTTCAGCCAGTTATCCGGTCTTTCTTCCTGATAGCCATCTTTGATCTTCTGCTTGAACATACCATAACGGTAGCGGATACCACAGCCGTAAGCCGCATAGCCAAGAGATGCCAGTGAATCCAGGAAACATGCAGCGAGACGTCCAAGTCCGCCATTTCCAAGTGCCGGGTCCGGCTCCTGATCCTCAAGTTCATTCAGGTTCAGACCCATTTCTTCCAGAGCCTCTTTCACCTCTTTATATGCCGTCATATTGATCAGGTTATTGCCAAGAGCTCTTCCAAGCAAGAACTCCATAGACATGTAATACACGATTTTCGGATCATCTTTCTCGTACTGCTTCTGAGTTGCGATCCAGTCATCGATAATTGCATCTTTTACGACATAGGAAACCGCCTGATAAAGCTCCTGCTGAGATGCTTCGTCTACAGTTTTTCGGAACAGCTGCTTAACATTCTGTTCTACATCCTTCTTAAATGCTTCTTTTTCAAATCTCGGATTAATCATATTATTTTGATCCTTTCTTACTCTTGTGCCAGAAAACGAAGAACAGGTCTGCCGGAGCAGACCTGTTCACATCTGTTATTGCTTCTCTACTCCAAGAGTTACTGCCTCACCATTGATCTTCCACTCTTTCACATAGCCTGCAGGTGTTGCTTTTTTCACCTCCAGAGCCAGTGTCTCAGCTCCGATCTCATCAGCATTTTTCGCAAATACAGTTTCTGCCTTCTCACTTCCTTCATATGTGATCACGATCTTATCCATGACCTCAAAATCAGCTTCCTTACGCATTGTCTGTACTTTGCTGATGATCTCACGCACGAATCCTTCCTCCAGAAGTTCCTCGGATAAGTTCGTATCAAGAACAACTGTGATTCCGTTGTCATCCTCAGATACATATCCTTCCATCTGTGCAGTATCGATCAGAAGATCTTCACGGTTCAGGACTACTTCTTCACCATTTACCTCAAATCTCAGGCAACCATTTGCATTCAGCTCATCCATAGCAGCATTTCCATCCAGTCCGCTGAGTACATTTTTGATTCCCCCTAACAGTTTACCATATTTTGGTCCGACTGTCTTTAGCTGAGGTTTAAAAGAATAGGACGTAAAGTCACGTACTTCTTGTGTAAATGTTACATTTTTCACATTCAATTCATCGGCAACGATGGCATCAAAGAACTCGGAAAGCTCAAAATCAGCTTTGACATACATCTGTCCGATTGGCTGACGGTTCTTGATATTTGCAGTATTTCTGCAGGCACGTCCCATAACAACCAGTTTCAGAACACGGTCCATATTCTCCTCAAGCTCTTTGTCGATGTGTGCTTCATTTACCTTCGGGAAATCACACAGGTGGATACTCTCAGGAGCATTTGCATCAATACTTCTTACGAGGTTCTGGTAAATGTCTTCTGTCATGAACGGAATCATCGGAGCTGCAGTCTTGCAGATCTCGACCAGTGCTGTGTAAAGTGTCATGTAAGCATTGATCTTATCCTGCTCCATGCCCTTTGCCCAGAAACGCTCACGGCTGCGTCTTACATACCAGTTACTCATGTCATCAACAAAACTCTGAAGTGCCTTTGCAGCCTCCGGGATCTTGTAGTTTGCCAGATCCTCATCTACTGCTTTAATCGCAGAGTTGAGCTTTGACAGAAGCCATTTGTCCATGACAGACAGCTTCTCATACTCTAATGTATATTTTGTTGCATCAAATTCATCAATATTCGCATACAGTACAAAGAATGCATAAGTATTCCACAGAGTTCCCATGAACTTACGCTGTCCCTCTGTCACTGCTTTTCCGTGGAAACGGTTCGGCAGCCACGGCGCACTGTTAATGTAGAAATACCAGCGGATCGCATCTGCTCCATATTTCTCCAGTGCATCGAACGGATCGACCGCATTTCCCTTGGACTTACTCATCTTCTGACCATTCTCATCCTGAACATGTCCAAGAACAATAACGTTCTTATAAGGAGCTTTGTTGAAGATCAGAGTTGAAATCGCAAGCAGTGAGTAGAACCATCCACGAGTCTGGTCTACCGCCTCTGAGATGAAGTCTGCCGGGAAATGTTTCTCGAACAGTTCCTGATTCTCAAATGGATAGTGATGCTGTGCAAATGGCATGGATCCACTGTCGAACCAGCAGTCAATCACTTCTGGTACACGGTGCATCTCTTTTCCACATTTCGGACACTTGATCGTCACATTATCAATATATGGGCGGTGAAGTTCGATCTCATCCGGGCAGTTATCAGACATAGATTTCAGCTCTTCAATACTTCCGATCGAATGCTGGCATCCACACTCACACTCCCAGATATTCAGAGGAGTTCCCCAGTAACGGTTACGGCTGATGCCCCAGTCCTGAACATTTTCAAGCCAGTCACCAAATCGTCCTTTACCGATACTCTCCGGAATCCAGTTGATCGTATTATTATTCGCGATCAGATCATCCTTTACTGCTGTCATCTTAATAAACCATGACTCACGAGCGTAGTAAATAAGCGGCGTGTCACATCTCCAGCAGTGTGGATAGCTGTGCTCGAACTTCGGTGCATCGAAAAGAAGTCCTCGTCCGTCCAGGTCTTTTAACACTTCTGGGTCTGCCTTCTTCACGAATAATCCGGCGAATGGAGTTGTCTTGCCCATCTCACCTTTTTCATCTACTAACTGAACAAATGGCATGTCATATTTACGTCCGACTTTCGCATCGTCCTCACCAAATGCAGGCGCGATATGAACAACTCCGGTACCATCTGTCAATGTTACATAAGTATCACATGTTACATAAAATGCTTTTTTATTCTGCTTTGCGGCGCAGTCATAAGCACACTGATAAAGCGGCTCATACTCTTTGTACTCAAGATCCTGACCTTTGTATGTCTCAAGAACTTCATAAGCCTTTACACCATTCTCCTCATCGCCAAGTTTACCAAGAACCGTATCAAGAAGGGCAACAGCCATGTAATAAGTATATCCGTCAGCTGCTTTTACCTTCGCATAATCCTCTTCCGGATTTACACAAAGCGCAATGTTAGATGGCAGAGTCCATGGAGTTGTTGTCCATGCAAGAATATATGCATCCTCGTCTTTAACTTTAAAACGAACGATCGCTGAACGCTCTTTTACGTCTTTGTATCCCTGAGCCACTTCCTGTGCAGACAGCGGAGTTCCACAACGCGGACAGTAAGGCACGATCTTAAATCCTTTATAAAGAAGTCCTTTATCCCAGATCTTCTTCAGTGCCCACCACTCAGACTCAATAAATGTGTTGTGATAAGTAACATACGGATCATCCATATCAGCCCAGAAACCTACAGTATTAGAGAAATCCTCCCACATACCTTTGTATTTCCACACACTCTCTTTACACTTTTTGATAAATGGCTCAACACCATATTTTTCAATCTGATCCTTTCCATCAAGACCAAGAGCCTTCTCAACCTCCAGCTCGACCGGCAGTCCGTGAGTATCCCATCCGGCCTTTCTCGGAACTTCATACCCCTTCATAGTACGGTAACGAGGAATCATATCCTTGATAACACGTGTCAAAACATGGCCGATATGCGGTTTACCATTCGCAGTCGGCGGTCCATCATAAAACATATACTGTGGACAGCCCTCACGGTCCTCCATACTCTTCTCAAAAATGTGATTGTCTTCCCAGAATTTCTCCGTTTCCTTCTCCCGGTCAACAAAATTCATGTCTGTTGAAACCTTCTTATACATAATATCCTCCTTGTTGGGGACGTAGCATTTTGCCAAAGTACTACGTCCCAATCATTGATTAAGGGTGTCCCTTTTTGCATTTTGCGGTGTCCCTTTTTTACCATTAAACATAACTTATTGTAAAGATATTACTTTCTTATACAATAAAACAGGCTCCCGTCCTGATTAGGACGAAAGCCTTATACTTACGTTTATAAACCACCTAAACATACTGACATATGCTTTCCCTGTAACGGTGGAACTCCGTCAGGTCTTACTGAATTCTGTTCCTTATGCCTGTGCAGATGCCCTGGCTCATATCACAGATCGTTCAAACTCTGAAACTCGGAAGTGATCTTCAATTATATCTTACTTGTACCGGATTCCCACCATCGCCGGTTCTCTGTATCGTTGGGATATAACCTACTGTCTTCGTCAACGTCTTTAAATATCTCATACACTTTTTTATTATACGAGTTTTATCACAGATTCGTCAAGGGGTTAAGCCCCTTTTTACAGGCAAAGTTTCTATGACTCAAAGTTTCTATGGACCAGAGTATTATCAGCCAGCGTGAGATTAACGTAGATACAGAAAGTTATGTAACGGCTCTTCGTGCTTCCCTGCGCCAAAGCCCGGATGTTATACTCCTCGGGGAAATGCGTGATTACGAGACTATGCAGGTTGCTATGACCGCCGCTGAGACAGGACATTTGATCTTCTCGACCCTACATACGATCGCATACGATCGGTGCAGCTAGCACGATCGACCGCATTATCGATGTATTTCCTCCAAACCAGCAGCATCAGATAGCTGTCCAGTTATCCATGGTACTGCAGGCAGTCATCTCACAGCAGCTTGTTCCATCTATTGATGAGAAAATGATTCCTGTCTTTTAATTCTTTATAAAGACGGGCAGATTACAGCAGAAACTACATTGGCATACGCAACTAATCCGGAGATGCTGAAAAGAAAAATGTAGGTTGTGCACGATCATCACCTGTCCGGGCGGGCTTTGGGAACTATGCTCACCACGAACACACTAAAAAAGGTCCACCGGACCTTTTTGTCGTATGCTTGGCAACAAAAAATGAGGACATAAGTGATTGTACCGCAAAACTTATATCCTCATTTTTCTATTTTATTTCTGCTATTTTATTTTCTGTTTTTTTACTGTACCTTTTCTTCACATTTCTTGTTGGCTGGATTTCTTACTCAAGTTCCTGGATTGCCTCAATTGTCTTGTGATACTCTGCTGTTACCTTGCTCATATAATCTGAAATGTTCGGATTACCTGGAACTGCAGTGTCTTCATTTCTCAATTCCTCTGTAAGCTGGCTGCTCACCTGATAAAGGCTTGTCAGTGACAGGTTCTGGCAGACGCCTTTCAGTGTATGCGCTGCACGGAACGCTTCTTTGTAATCTTCCTCACTCAACGTTCTCTCAAGATCGGCGTAGCTCTTATCGTCCAGAAATTTCAGGAGAAACTTTCTCACAAGCTTCTCACCCATCAGACGTCTTACTACATCATCATAATCACCGCCGATTTTCTCATATACTTCTTTTAACTCCATTTTGACCTTTCCCCCAATTCAAATACTGTACCTTACTGTGTGTTCTCAACTGTGTTTTACTGTTTCTTTCTCTTATTACACTTTCTCTTATTACTCTTTTTTCTTATGCGGGATACCGTAGCTATAAATGTTATGATCAATATTACTAAAAGAATGCTCAGCCCCAGAATAACTTTTCCTTTTGTGGTTCCAAGTGACAGATGTTTCCCGGATTTAGTCTGTTTTTTACTGTTGTCATGTCCACTGGATTTGCTTTCGTCCTGAGTACTGTCTGTATGTGCCTTCAAATACGATTTGCTAAGCTTCACCTTTGCATTTCCAAGTTCATGACCATCGTAACTGTATGTCACAATTCCTGTGCTGCTATCTTCTGTGTCCTGTGTGATTTTCTGATCCAAAGCTGTAAAATCCACGCCGTTTGGCAACATCACATAATTCGGTCCGCTCTGCCCGTCTTCTGTCAGGAATTCTTCAATATCCTCAGATTTTTCCTGGGTCGTCACATCTACTTTTGTAAAATTATTAAATGCATATTCAAATAAATTCGTGGTGTCTGGGTATATGTTCTTTCCATGAGTCCTCAGTACCACACACACCAGCTGAGTCTGCCCATTGTCCGCCATCGTAATCAGCGTTGACAACGCATCTGATGTATAACCAGTCTTTCCACCTATTGTATATGGATAATAATTCGCATTCGACGGCTGAAGCATTTTATGCTTTTGATGGAAAACGTGTTCTTCCGTCGTCTCACTGGCCGGAATCGTATAATTGAGAGTCTGTACGATCTGGAAAAATTCCGGATGCTTGAACAACTCCCGTCCAATCAACGCCATATCTCTTGCACATGTATAATGATTCGGATCATGCAGTCCATTTGTATTAGCAAAATTGGAATTCTCACCGCCCAGTTCCTTGCATCGGCTGTTCATCTGCTCTATGAACCAGTTGTAATCATGACCGGCGTTCACTCCGACACTCTCACCTATTGCATATGCTGCTTCATTGGCAGATGCCAGAAGCATCGCATGCATTGCCTGATCCAGTGTGATTACATTTCCCTCTTTTAATCCGACGGAAGAATCTCCTCTCTGTAAAAACGCTACGCTGTCGTGGCTGAATGTCACATTATCCGTCAGTTGTCCATTTTCCAGTGCTACAAGCGCCGTCAATACTTTCGTAATACTTGCCGGATATTCATGAGCATCTATATTCTTGGCATACAGAATTGCTCCCGTTCCGACTTCCATAACAATTCCGGCTTCTCCATAAGTCCCAGGACCCTGCGGCCAGTCCTTATATCCATTCGATTCCACCGGCATATCATAGACCTGCTGCAATTCCTGAGCCTTTTGTTCTTCCGGTGTCAGTGCCTGCGCATCTGTACTCTGTGCGTCTATGGTCTGTGCATTCTCCGTAGCCGTTACCCCTGTCGCATATACACTCACCGCAGTATTGGCTGTAAACGTCACTGCCATAAGTGCCGTAAGCATCGCCGCGATGACTCGTTTGCCTGATATCATTGGCATTTCCTCCAGGTATTTTTCTTACTTAGTCTTTTTATTTTATCACATTTTTCTGCTGGATTCTATAATTATCTCCATAAAAAGACAAGATAATGACACGTATTTGCATTTTCCACAAGGATTGCTTATAATAAAAATATTTCATAACCTTGCACTGATAATAGGTAACGTTACATAAGGCACTTAAATCAAAAATAGGAGCATTTTTATGCATGTAGGAAAAAAATCGCAAAAAAGAGAAAAATCTGTAATGTCAGTTTCTTTATATGGTAACGTAGTCTTTGTTGTAATCGAGCTGATCATGGCAATTGCAACAGGATCTCAGGCAGTCCTCCTGGACGCAGTCTACGATGGAGTGGAGTTTTTTATGCTGCTTCCGTCCGTGTTCCTGATTCCACTTTTATACCGCCCGTCAAATGAACAGCATCCATTTGGATATATGCAGCTGGAAACACTATTTGTTGTAATAAAAGGCATCACCATGACAGCCGTTACATTTGGACTGATTTTCAATAATATCCATCTGATGCTGCACGGAGGACATATTGTGTCATTTCACACCATTGCCGGATTTGAAATGTTCGCCTGTATTTTAAGCGTGATTGTCACAATTTATCTGCGAATCAAGAATAAAAACCTTCATTCTCCACTCATTACAATGGAACTGCAAGGCTGGCAGATTGACTCCGTCATATCCCTCGGCATGGCATTTGCATTTTTACTGCCACTTATGATACCATTCGCATGGTTCGACCACGTAACACCATATCTGGATCAAATCATTACAATCCTTCTGTCCGTTGTTATGATCCAGACACCAGTCCGCACAGTCATCACCGGAATTCGTGATCTCATGCTGATCCCACCGGAGGAAGAAACAATCGAAGACATCAAAAAGACCGTAGAACCAATCATCGGTATCTACGGCCACAAAAATCTATACTACGATATTGTAAGAACCGGAAGAAAACTCTGGATCAGCGTCTACATCACATTCGACAAAGATATCGTATCACTGGCAAAATTCAAACACCTGCAAGATAAGTGCATCAAAGCACTGGCACAGAAATATCCAGATTTCTACTTCGAATTACTGCCGGATATCGAATTCACCGGAATTGAAGAAGAATAAAACACAGTAGAAAATGTATCTGTTCTGCAATCCTGACTTCCCACTAAGACTTGCTTTAGAGTCTTGAATATATTTATATCATACCCTCCCCGTGTATTTGAATTGCAACAGAAAACATAGAATTTTTTGCGTCTAAAATCTTTTAACCACTTTCCATATAAAGCAAAGCAAAAAATCAAAGCGTCTGGCCTGGAGACGCTTGCTTTTATCTCTTATAAATGCTAAAATACAATAGCTGAGTTTCCTTAGTTAAATGGATATAACAAGCGTCTTCTAAGAAAAAGCCGAGGCATTCCCCAAATTGGGGAACGTTCTAATGTTACCAAATCGAAAAAATCTGTAGATTGACAACTCGAAAAAGAGTTGATAATCTTATATATGGCCG
>OKRX01002089.1_pt1 | contig 13705 bp, 10 predicted proteins | sample 1601241 | NCBI WGS metagenome assembly OKRX01 (sample SAMEA3541500, study PRJEB24748) | human gut metagenome | biome: human gut; feature: human-associated habitat; material: faeces | place: China | collected 2012
TGAGAATATGATCGCGGAGCCCAAAGGCTCCCAACTTGCTGATCTCCATAGGCCGATTATTGCTTATGGATCCAGGCAGTTTTGAAGGCCTCCTCCTTAGTCAGTTCACTGAGATACTCCTGTGCCCCCTCCTTTGTCTCAAAGCTAGCGGCATAGAAGCGGTGTAGCCCTCGGCTAGAAATCAGTACTCCGCCCTCCTTGGTAAAGCGAAGGTAGCTACTATTCTCAAGGATAAACTTGTGGGCCATAGCCTCGTTTGGAAGCGTCGCCACCACCACATAGTAGTGGCCTAGCCGTTCGCTCCCCTCTGTGATGCGGAATCCTTCAAAGGTAGGTACTTGTACCTCCTCCACCACTGGAGCCGGCTCTGCCTCCTGCTCTGCCACCTGCTCGGTAAGGAATCCGGCTTGGTATTGCATCGCATTGCTAGGCGATTGTAGCTTCTGATTAGGGATGAATATCGCCATCGCCACCATTGCAGCAGCTACAGAGCTATATCCGATGGCCCTTAGATTGATAGGTAGGTAGTAGATATGCCCCTTGAGACCAGCCCTCCGCCCCGTCTCCTCAGTCGTTACCTCAGGGCGAGGCAACATCGCCACTGGGCGTAGCCCGTAGTAGTCGATAGAGAATGGATGGTGCGGATTGGGGATAAAGGTGAGATTCATCTCCCCCTTCGACTGAATCAGCTTCCCCACTTCGCCAACCTCCACTACACCACTCGTGAGTAGCTGAGAGCGTAGCTCCTCAATATCCTTCTCCATAATAGAGAGGGAGCGACGGTAGCCAAAGGAAAAGGCATCGCTGTAGCTCTTCACCAGCACTCCATCATTGTCCTTTAGCGCTGCATTGAAAGAGATACGGCAACGACCTGGATAGATCAGCCCTTTCTGCTCATCCACCACTGCTGGCTCGTGATGCACCAAAAAAGCACCTATCCCCGGTACTACTACGCACTCCTCGGTATAGAGAAGTTGCTCTATCTGCCTTGTTAGTCGTCTCATAATTCTACCCAACTATTAATGTTCCTATCACACAAAGATACCTATTTTTCCATAAATTGGTAGAGTCGGTTGGCAGAAAAAGTAGGGACATACGCATTAGGATTAGAAACTTAAGTTACAGTCATAATATAGAAAGGTTGTACTAGAGAAGCGACTAAGGACCTCGGAGAGGTCCGATTTGTCGTAGCTGTAAGTTTGCAGGTAGCCTGGGCGAGTTTATCGAGCCCGCCAAAATCAAACAAAAAAAGTTAAATTCAAATGCGTAGATAAAGGGTATATCAAAGATGAAATAGCCAGTAAAAAAAAATAGTCTAATAGCGAGACTAATGTCGTATCTTTGTTGTAGAAAGATAGCCATTAGTCGATTAGGTGAGAAACCTTAATACCGTAGCGAGGTCATAGAACCTATTGGGGGCAATAAGGACACCTAATCACGCTGTTGGATACTATATAGATTGTTAGGATTATACTCCTATTTACAGCTTGAGTACAAACAGCTTTCGTTCGACTAATGGCTATCTAACCACTTCAAGTACAAAGTTATGAATAAAAAATTATTTGTGGGAATTGATTTCTCAAAAGAAACGTTTGACGCAGCTATCCTCAAGGTATCTGAAGAGAGCTCTATTGATCCAAAGATCATTGGTAATGAGCAGTTCAAAAACGATGTGCCAGGTTGTAAGCGATTTGTAAAATGGTTGAATAAGACTTGTGCATTGTCTGGCGACTATTCCTCTGTTCTCGTAGGTGGAGAAGATACAGGTAACTATAGCATCACGCTGCCTAAACATCTTTATGTGCTGGGAGTTGATTGCTCTTTACAAAATGCTTATTCGATCAAATGTGGTAGTGGCAAGATTGTTCGCGACAAAACCGATAAGATAGACGCAGAAAAGATCGCTTACTACTTCTATCGCTTTCGCGATCAGATTAGGCTCTATAAGCCCCTATCTAAGGATATGGAGAGCTTAGAGAGACTTTATTCATACCGATATGGACAGGTGAGAGAAAGAGCGCGATTGAAGTGTCAGATAAAAGAGTATAAGCATATTCTTAAGTCAGAACCCAATGATGAGACGCTAAAGTTCATGATCCAACGCTTAGAGAAGCAGGAGAGGTTTCTAAAAAAAGAAATCAAGGCTATTGAAGCTAAAATGGTAGAAATCATTAAAGCTAATGAGGAACTCAATGAGATTCATAAATGCCTACTGAGCGTACCAGGTATCGGGAAGATTACAAGCCTTCTTTTGATCGTTGTTACTCGAGGGTTTACAAGGTTCGATAACCCCAAGCAACTTGCCTGCTTTTTAGGTGTCTCACCACACCCGAATCAGTCAGGTACATCCGTCCAAAATGGCAATCATAGGAGTTGGTTTGCCGACCCTTATTTTGCAAGCCTTTTACATATGACGGCACTCTCTGCGAGCAGATTCAACTCGAAGTTCATAGACTACAAGAAAAAGTTGAAGAGCAAAGGCAAGCCACATTTGCTCATTATGAACAACATCAAAAACAAGCTATTGACGGTTGCCTTTACAATCGTCACAAGAAGAACCAAATTCCACTCTGATTATGACGCAAAACGAGCATAGGGTGAAATAACACTTTTTAACCGTATAAATTTGGTGGTGATCATAGATTGCCCCCGCGTCGGAGGGCGTAGCCCGAACGACCTGGGGATTCGAAGGGCACCATTCCCCCACGACCCCTTGCGGGTCGGACAAACATATTCAGGTCCGACCCACAAGGGGTCGAATCACGGGGCACCATCCGTTAACCCCCAGTCGTTCGGAGGCGAATGCCCCCTCCGACTAGGGGGCTACAACAAATCGGACCTCCTTACGGAGGTCAATCCACACACCACACACCACACACGACCAAAACCGTCGCCACGAGATCCATTCTACTATTTCACCTGTGCGGGATGCGGAAATAGTTCAATAGTGATTTATATTGGTCTTGAGCAGTGAGACAAGTATCAATCAGGTAGCCAGGCGTCTGCTTCCACCGATCCAACCCACGATAATAAAACATCTTCAGCTCCTCCGTGATGATAAATGGTACAATTCCATGAGCCAGACACTCCTTAAACATTATCAGGCGCCCCACCCTACCATTACCATCTTGAAACGGATGGATCACCTCCAGTCTATAGTGAAAATCCAGAATATCCTCCAATACCACCTTCCCAATCCCATTGTACTCACGTAAGAGAGCCCGCATAGCCACAGCCACCTCCTCTGGCGCCACCGTCTCCCTTTCCCCCACTTCATTAGGCAAACGCTTATAATCGCCCACGGCGAACCACGATCTATCAGCATCCGAAGTACCCCTTTTAAGGAGTGCATGCAATCGTTTGATCAACCCCTCAGACAAAGGCTCCTCAGCATGCTCAATGATAAAGTCAATACAACGGAAGTGATTGGTCGTCTCAATAATGTCATCCACCCTGATCGGCACACCCGATACCCCCATCGTCTTCGTCTCAAAAATATAGCGCGTCTGCTCCTTCGTCAGACGACTCCCCTCGATATGATTAGAGTTGTAAGTTAAGTCCACCTGCGTACGATGGTAAATTCCCCCCTTCAACCCACACGACATCTGCTCACGCAAAGCCTCCAAAAGAGGTGATACCAAGCGTCTCTTCCGCTGTGGTAAAAGGGTGTCCGCAGGGATACTCCACGTTTTACCAACCAATTGAGCCCCTGCAATCTTACCCTGGAGACAATAATTCCTTACCGTCCGCTCAGAGACACCATAAGCAGCGGCAAAATCCTTAACAGAGATAAATTCCATATTCACCAACTCTAAATTAATAATGCAAATATATTCATTCTTGCCGATATCGGCAAGAATGAATAGCCAAAATCTGAGACTGCAACTACACCGCCAGATAGTCCCGGACTACGTCTCCAGATAGTCCCGAATTACGCTTCCGAATAGTCCCGGACTACGTGACGGCGTAATTCGGGACTATCCGAAAGCGTAGTTGCGGTCTCAGATTGGGCCTATATAACCTATTGATTTATAGGAGTATAGAAAGATATGTTTTCGGGATTGCATTATCTATTCATCATAATATGTATTAACATATTTTATGGGTATTGTGTGGAAATCTCCCTATTTTCTAATGTATAACCCCTGGCAGTATTGCGTTGATTTGGTATGGAACTCGCAGTAAATTAGTATCTTTGCCTTGTAATTTACCATAATAGTATTAAGGAACAGATGATTCAACTAAGTGATCTAGCGATACAATTTGGGGGGCGTACCCTCTTTCAAGATGTAAATATGCAGTTTTTGCCAGGCAATTGCTATGGCATTATTGGTGCGAATGGAGCGGGTAAGTCTACGCTGCTTCGTATGATCAGTGGGGAGCTGGACCCTACCAAGGGGATGGTGTCGATGGCTCCGGGTGAGCGCCTTTCGGTATTGAGTCAGGATCACTTTGCATTTGACCACCTTTCGGTGATGGATACTGTGCTCACTGGGCACACGGTACTCTGGGATATTATGCAGGAGAAAGATGCTCTCTATGCAAAGCCCGACTTTAGTGATGAGGATGGTATTCGTGCGGCGGAGCTGGAGGAGAAGTTTGCCGAGATGGAGGGGTGGAATGCTGAGAGTGATGCGGCACAGCTACTCTCGGGCCTGGGCATAAAGGAGGCTTTTCACTATCAGATGATGGGTGACCTGAGCAATAAGCAGAAGGTGCGGGTGCTACTGGCAAGGGCTCTTTATGGAAAGCCCGATAACTTGCTTCTCGATGAGCCTACCAACGACTTGGACCTGGATACGGTGCAGTGGCTAGAGAACTATCTGGCAGATTTTGAGAATACGGTGCTGGTGGTGAGTCACGACCGTCACTTCCTCGACTCTGTTTGTACGCACACCGTAGATATCGACTACGGCAAGGTGCAGCAGTTTAGCGGTAACTACAGCTTCTGGTACCAGAGTAGTCAGCTTGCCCTCAGACAGCAGCAACAGCAAAATAAGAAGGCGGAGGAGAAGAAGAAGGAGCTGGAGGAGTTTATCCGTCGCTTTAGTGCCAATGTGGCGAAGAGTAAGCAGACTACCAGCCGTAAGAAGATGCTGGAGAAGCTCAATGTGGAGGAAATTAAGCCCTCTACTCGTCGCTATCCAGGTATCATCTTTACCCCTGCCCGTGAGGTGGGCAATAAGATCCTAGAGGTAAAAGGGTTGACGGCCTATGCTGGTGGTGATGGAGAGGAGACGCTATTATTTAAGAATATCAATTTTAATATCGAGAAGGGGGATAAGGTGGTATTTCTATCGCACGACCCTAGAGCGATGACCGCTTTCTTCCAAATCATCAAGGGCGAGGAGAAGCCTGCCGAGGGTACGTTTGAGTGGGGGCAGACAGTCACTACCGCCTATTTGCCTCTGGATAATAGTACTTACTTTAATACTGATTACGATCTGATTGAGTGGATTACGCAGTTCGCCAAAGATACCAATGAGGTCTTCCTAAAGGGGTACCTCGGGCGTATGCTCTTCAATGGTGATGAGCTACGCAAGAAGGCGAGCGTGCTCTCGGGAGGTGAGAAGATGCGCGTGATGATCGCTCGTATGATGCTTCAAGATGCCAATGTGCTGATCCTTGATACGCCTACCAACCACTTGGACTTGGAGAGTATTCAGGCCTTTAATAACACACTGATCAACTATCCTAGCATCGTGCTATTCAGTAGCCACGACCACGAGTTTATCAATACCGTGGCCAATCGTGTTATTGAGCTAGGCCCCAATGGTATCATCGATAAGATGATGAGCTATGACGACTATATCACCGACCCAATAGTCGCTGAACAGAAAAAGAAAATATACGGCGAGTAGCTGAGGAATAAAGTCTAGTAGTTATGTATAAAGTAGGGATTGTAGGGAGTGAAGGTTATGCGGTAGGGGAGCTATACAACCTATTGGTACACCACCCAGATGTACATCTAGAGATGATCTATGCGCCCCAGCGTGTAGGGATGAGTGTGGCTGAGCTTTTCAATGACCTCAACTCTATGCGTGCGCTCAATTTTACCGACGAGCTGAAGCTAGAGGGGCTGGATGTGCTATTCTTGTGCCTACAATCTGCTGCGAGCACGCGGGAGTTTCTGCAAGACTTTGAGATACCTGAAGGGCTGAAGGTGATAGACTTCTCGCAGGAGTATCGCCATACCGATCCCGAGGAGACTGGATTTGTATACGGTCTTCCTGAAGCCAATCGTAGAGCACTCACCAACGCAGCCAAGGCATCGGTGCCAGGCGCTTTTGCATCGGCGATCCAAACCCCTCTTATTCCACTTGCAAAGCACCTGCTACTCAATAGCGATATCCATGTCACTTCTGTAGCAGGGAAAACCGAAGCACTCGCACGTCCGCGTGTAATCTCAGGTATCACTTACGATATGCTCTTTGATAACTTCCACGTACTCCAACCATTGGAGCATCGGCACATAGGCGAGATTGAGCGGACACTCCGTAATATCCAGAATAGTTTTGATTCGGAGATTGTCTTTATCCCTATGCGAGGTGATTTCAATAGAGGTATCTACACCACCCTCTATCTCAACTGCCCTCTTGATATTGAGAGCGTGCAGACTATCTATGAGGAGTATTTCGACGACCACTCCTTTGTGCATATCGTAGACTCCTACCCCGATGTGCGTGATACGGTCAATACCAATGAGATGCATATCCACTTATCTAAGCATGGGCAGCGACTTCTTATTGTCAGTACTATGGACAATCTGATGAAAGGGGCTGCCGGCACTGCTATTCATATTATGAATCTGATGCTGGGGTTGGTGGCGAATACAGGTCTTAATATCAAGCCTTTGGTCTTCTAATATATTATGGAAAATAGTTTCAATCATAAGCAGAAGACAACTCTGATAGGGATAACGACTATCACTACCCTTTTGATGTTTTACTTCGGGTTTAACTTCCTCAAAGGAATCAACATATTTGATCGCAACAAAAGCTACTACGCTACATTTACCAACCTTCAGGGCGTAGACCGTTCGACCTCTGTCTATCTCAATGGTTATAGAGTAGGAAATGTGCGGAGTATCAAATTTGATTATAACCACTTTGATGGCAATGTGGTGCAGCTCTCACTAGACGCTGAATTGCAAATCCCGCTCAATACTGTCGCCGTTATCCGCGACAATCCACTGGCCGGAGGATCAATTCACCTGATAACACCCGAGGAGACGACCGGCTTCGTAGCCTCTGGTGATACCCTGATTGGTCAGTCAACAGTCGACTTCCTAGCCAAGCTTTCGGACGAACTTCTTCCCAACCTCAATTCTGCCATTCTATCTATTGATACCCTCAGTAGTAGTGTGAATGGATTGGTTAATAGTGCAGAGCTACGACAGATTATGACGCAGCTCGACGCTTCAACCAAGGCGATTAGTTCTACCACTCGTCGGCTAGATGGCTTGATGGCGGGCAAGGTGCCAAGCATACTTAATAGCGTCGAGGCCTCAGCCCAATCGGTGAAAAACGTGACGGGCAAGGTAGAGGCAGCCAATGTAGAGCAAACCCTTGCCGACTTCTCTCGGGTAGTGGCCGAATTAAAGTCCGTTTCATCGCAAATCAATAGCAAGGAGGGGAGCCTTGGCCTGCTGATCAATGATCAGCAATTGTACCACAAACTAGACTCTGCCGTAGTATCTGCAGATAGCTTGCTGCAAGATATCAAAGCCAATCCTAAGCGATACGTCCGCTTCTCCCTATTCTAACTTCTAGCGGTAAATGCTAGCGCGCCCCTGATCTTTAATCTCATAACTAAGGCATTGTCGAGTTCGAAACTCCACAATGGCTTAGTTTCGAACTGCACGATGGCTGAGTTACAAACTCAATGATCGCTTAGTTACAAACTCAATGATCGCTTAGTTACAAACTCAATAATGACTTTGGTACAATGTTGAAAGCCAGTGAGTTGTAATGGGTGCACGAATGTCCTATATCATCTCCTATTCTTTTATTTTATGTGACCGTTGCACGAAGGCTATCGCCCACTTGTATATGGTATGAATATGCCTCCTAATGTGTTACCCCTGTGTTACCCCTGGAGTAACCCCTTGGTGGTGACCGTAGGTTATCAAAAAATTGGTAAGTTTGTAGCTAGGTATTGTATTAGCTATCATTGGGCTGATTTAATGGAAGAAGAGAGAGAAGAGTACACGCCTCAGCAGGGCGGAGTGGAGGATCGCAAAGCTTTTGTCAATAAGTTTTGGAACTTTGTCGAGGGGCATATCCTTGAGAAGGCTTTCAACGGACGGATGATTTCTTGGATTGTGGCGATCGCCATATATGCTGTGTTACAGGTAGGGTACAATTATTCGGCTATGCGCAAGATCAAGATGATCTCCACCAATAACACCACGCTCCAAGATCTTAGGATGGAGCATATCACACTCTCCACCGAGCTGATGAATGATAGCCGTATTACCACCATTGAAGAGCGAGTAGAGGAGGCTGGGCTCACTATCTGTACGCCCAAAACAGCCCCTATAGAGATAAAGGAGTGACGATGGGAGACGAGCTACGACAAAAGTCCAATCAAAGAAGTACACTACAGCGCACCAAGCGTATCCATAAAGGATGGGAGCTCTACATGAAGTTTGGGCTTCTCCTAGTGCTATTGGCTATCATTGTCCTGGTTAAAGTAACCATTATTTCTACCGTACAGGCTAGGAAGTGGGAGGCTCTAGTACGTTATTCTGTAAAGTCGAAGAGTGCCATCGATCCGCTACGAGGTAATATCTACAGCGATCAGGATGTACCGGTGGCGATTACGGTGCCAAGGTATGAGATTGCACTCGATATGGGGAGCGCTTCATTTGATGAGGAGGCGTTCAATGAAGAGCTCGATGACCTCTCTAAGACACTTTCTCAGCTCTTTGGGGATAAGTCGGCAGCTAGTTACCGACAAGGTCTATTGCAGGCTCGCCAGAAGCGATCTAAGTATTACCGACTTGGGAGGCGTGAGATCTCTTATACCGAGCTCCAGGACCTCCTACAGCACCCCTACTTCTTGGGGCGCTCACGATTTAAGTCGGGCTTAACCACCACAAAATATATCCGCAGGGAGCACCCCTACGGCAATCTAGCCTTCCGTACCATCGGTAGGATTATGAATGAGCCCGATTCTCTTGGCGTGACCCATGGCAATAGTGGCCTGGAGATGAGGTTTGACTCTCTCCTTTGTGGCAAGGCCGGGGTGAATCGCTGGGTGCGTGTGCCACCACGGTGGGAGCCAGTGGAGGAGGTGCCCGCCACCAATGGGATGGACGTCTATACCACGCTCAATGTGGATATCCAAGACATCGCAGAGAAGGCACTCCGGCGTAAGCTGATAGAGGTGGATGCCGATTGGGGATGCGTGGTAGTGATGGAGGTGGAGACAGGTGCTGTAAAGGCGCTTGCCAATCTGGACCGAATGAGCGAGGGGATTTATATGGAGCGGACCAATCACGCCCTTGCCGACCTTATTGAGCCGGGCTCTACCTTTAAGTCTATCTCTATGCTTGGGGTGCTGGAGCATAGAGGGGTTAATCCGGAAGATACCGTGGATGTGGGGAATGGCCTTTATACTATTGGCAGAGGACTTACCATCCGCGACCACAATGCCCACAAAGGCGGTTATGGCAAGATTACTTACAACGAAGCAATCTACTTCTCCTCCAATGTGGGAGTGGCTAAGGCGGTGATGCAGACTTATGGCAACGACCGGCAGAGCTATCTTGATCAGTTTAATAAAATGAATATCTTTGACCAGATAGACTTTGAGATCCCGGGGACAGCTCGTCCACGCTTTCAGCAAGATGTGGAGAAGTGGTCCACTAGTACTATGCCGTGGAGCTCCTATGGGTATGAGATATTGATGCCACCTATCTATACGCTACGCTTCTACAATGCAGTGGCCAATAATGGGAAGATGATGGAGCCTTATCTGGTTCGTGAGGTGAGTAGAGGAGATAAAATAGGCTACGAGAGGGAGCCAAGGGTGGTCAATAAGCAGATCGCCTCCTCAAGAGCAATTGAGCAGCTTCAGACGATGCTCCGTGGAGTGGTCACAGTGGGAACGGGTACAGCGATGAATTCTCCCTACGTGCATATTTCGGGCAAGACTGGTACGGCGCAGAGACTGGGCGGAGGTTCTTTTAAGGGCGCTGGGCACAACGTAACTTTCTGTGGCTATTTCCCTAGTGAGCGGCCACTTTATAGCTGTATCGTGGTGGTAAGCCGTCCGAGAGGTGTCTATCCATCGGGCTCTATCCCAGGTATGGTGCTTCGAGAGATAGCGGAGAAGACGATCGCTACTTCTTATACCCAACCACTGGGTAAGGTGCTACCAGATTCTCTCGCTACCTTTGGACAGATGGTACTAGGGGGGACAACAGATGGGGTGAAGCATGCCATTAAATATACAGGTGCCAAGGTGGAGAGGCCTCATAGTGGTGGGGCGGAGTGGTTATCGCACGAGGGCGGGGATAGCCTTCAGATATTTATCCCATTTAGCCCGGAGGTGGGTGTCATGCCCGAACTCAAGGAGATGAGTGTGATGGACGCCCTTTATCTGGCAGAGAAGCTGGGACTAGATGTGCGACTGACTGGCAAAGGAGGGGTGGTGGCACATCAGTCTATCAATAAGGGAGGAAGGATCAGACATGGACAATTATTAATACTGACGCTACGCAACGAGTAGAGTATGAAACTAAATACATTGATGAAAGGTATCGCCCATGACTTGGTGGCGGGCGATCTAGATAAGGAGATCCAACAAATCACTGCCGACTCAAGGGCGGTGGAGCAAGGAATGCTCTTTGTGGCACTCCGTGGAACAGTGACGGATGGCCACGACTTTATCGATATGGCTATTGAGAAGGGGGCTACTGCGATCCTCTGTGAGGAGGTGCCTCAAGAGCGGAAGGAGGGTATCACTTACCTTCGTGTGGAGCATACTGATGTGGTGATAGGTGAGGTGGCGGCTAACTTCTACGACCACCCTTCCCGCAAACTCAAACTAGTGGGCGTGACAGGCACTAATGGCAAGACTACTATTGCTACACTCCTTTACCGACTATTTACCTTTTTGGGTCATAAGAGTGGATTGGTATCGACGGTCTGTGTGATCGTGGATGGAGAGGAGATTCCTAGCAAGCTTACTACTCCTGATGCACTCACCCTGCAGAGATATTTCTGGCAGATGGTACAGGCTGGTTGTGAGTATGCATTTATGGAGGTCTCTTCTCACGCTGTGCATCAGCATCGTATTGGTGGCACTTACTTCCGAGGTGGTATCTTCACGAATCTTACCCGGGATCATCTCGATTACCATGGTACCTTCCTCAATTATCTGCATGCAAAACAAGGCTTTTTCGATGGTCTGCCTAAGGGGGCCTTCGCCCTTACTAACTTCGATGAGACGAATGGTATGGTCATGGTGCAGAATAGCGTAGCCGAGATACATACTTATGCCATTAAGCGGGATGCCGACTTCAAGGGAAAGATCCTGGAGCAACACCTAGATGGTACCGATATGCTTTTTAATAACCACGAGGTCTATACACGCCTAGTTGGGAGCTTCAATGCCTATAATATGTTGGCGATATATGGAGCTGCTATTTTGCTTGGACAGCCGGAGGAGGTGGTGCTAAAGGAGATGAGTCGCCTCACACCTGTGGATGGGCGTTTCCAGACTGTCACCTCTCCCAAAGGATATGTGGCAGTGGTTGATTACGCCCATACCCCCGATGCTCTTGCCAATGTGCTGGGCACTATCCAGGAGCTACAAAAGCACCACGGAGGCCGTATCATCTCAGTAGTGGGTGCAGGTGGTAATAGAGATAGTGGCAAGCGACCTATCATGGCTGCCACCACTGCCAAGCTCTCCAATATCGTGATACTTACCTCCGATAACCCTCGTCGTGAAGATCCAGAGAAGATCATCGATCAGATGATGGAGGGTCTTGATGATGAGATGAAGAAGCGTACACTCAGGATTACTAGCCGAAGAGATGCTATCCGCACCGCATGTACTATGGCAATGCCTAGCGACGTGATACTTATTGCTGGCAAAGGACACGAGACTTACCAGGAGATCAATGGCGTCCGTCACCACTTTAGCGATATCGAAGAGGTAGAGAAAATCATAGAAGGAGAGAAAGGAGGGGCTACTCACTAATGCTTTACTATCTATTTGAGTCCCTTGCCCAACAGGGAGTGCCCGGGATGGGCGCTTTCACCTATATCTCCACCCGTGCCGCACTTGCCCTAATCGTCAGTCTATTGATCAGCACCTTGATAGGTAGCAAAATCATCGATTGGTTGCGAGGCAAGCAGATGTCAGATGCCATTCGTCCGCTAGATATTGAGGGGCAGATGGCCAAAGTCGGTACCCCAACCATGGGTGGTATCATCATTATTATTGCCATCATTATCCCTACACTCCTCTTCAATAAACTCAATAACCTCTACATCATCCTCATGCTAGTCACCACCATTTGGCTGGGTGTGCTCGGCTTTGCTGATGACTACGTAAAAGTGTTTAAGAAGAATAAAGAGGGCATCCATGGTCGCTACAAGCTGATTGCTCAGCTAGGGCTAGGGGTATTGGTGGCTCTTGTATTGATGACTAGTCCTGCGGTCGTGATTAAGGAAAACGTAGCTACCGAGACGGTCAATAAGGAGCTAGTAGTGAAGCACTCCGAGGTGGAGACAAAGAGCACCAAGACCACCATCCCCTTTGTGAAGAATAATAACCTCGACTACGGAGAAATCGCTAAGAGTCTTGGGCTGAAGCAAAATGCCAAGCTAGTGACCCTCATACTAGTGACCCTCATCTTCGTTTTCATTGTGATGGGCGTCTCCAATGCCGCCAATCTCACCGATGGGCTAGATGGCCTAGCCGCCGGCTCCTCGGCGATTATCGGAGTGGCACTCGGGATTTTTGCCTACGTCAGTTCGCACATAGAGATGGCGAGCTACCTCAATATTATGTTTATCCCAGGCGCTGAGGAGCTGGTAGTGTATGCCGCCACCTTTATTGGTGCCACTGTCGGTTTCCTTTGGTATAATTCCTACCCCGCACAGGTCTTTATGGGCGATACCGGTAGCCTTACCCTTGGTGGTATCATAGCCGTTTATGCCATTATTATCCGCAAAGAGTTGCTACTGCCTATCCTCTGTGGCGTCTTTATGGTCGAAGCCCTTTCCGTGATTATCCAGACTGCCTACTTCAAGTACACCAAGCGTAAAACAGGTACTGGGCGGAGAGTATTCAAGATGAGCCCACTGCACCATCACTTCCAGAAGCCTGCTGGCGTGATTGATGCAGTGATCCAAAGACCCACACGCCCAGTTGCCGAGGCAAAGATCACCGTCCGCTTTTGGTTGTTAGGCATTCTCCTTGCCGTGCTCACCATCGTGACACTCAAACTTAGATAAGTCATCATCACTATTATTATGAAGTGCGATTTACTCATATTAGGTGCAGGAGAGAGTGGCGTGAGTGCTGCCCTTTTGGCACAAGAGAAAGGATATCAACCATTCGTTTCAGACTCAGGTACCATTCGCCCTGAGATGAAAAAGGTACTAGAGAAAGAGGGCATCCCTTACGAAGAAAGTGGCCACCAGCTCCCCTATCTGAAGGATACAAAAGAAGTAATTAAGAG
>OKRX01002090.1_pt1 | contig 13697 bp, 15 predicted proteins | sample 1601241 | NCBI WGS metagenome assembly OKRX01 (sample SAMEA3541500, study PRJEB24748) | human gut metagenome | biome: human gut; feature: human-associated habitat; material: faeces | place: China | collected 2012
AGCTCTACAACCTCGCCCTTGCTTCCGCTTTTGATTTGCTGCATGGTTTCCCTCCCCTTTATACTTTGCCTATCACATAAAACCCGAATAGACAATCTACGCTTTCATACCGATTAACCGATACGATGGCTGGTGTAAAAGTTTTCGTTTGCGTTACCTCTCCCTGATGGCTCAGTAGGAAAAAGTTCGGATAATCTAGCAGCGACATCGTGCAGTTTGGCACGCTTGCAAAGGCAAACGGAAAAGAAACTGCCTGGCCCAAGCCGAATTTCATGACATTCCCAGAATCCCATACACTGGTAACAAGCACAGTTTGGGGAAAGCTCCCCCAGCACTCTGCAATCCCGCTGTTCCATTTTCGGTAGGTCCACATGCCGGAAACACCCTGTTCAACAATAAAATCCTTCTCAATGCCCTTGTTCCATTGTGCCCGCTCCGCCGTTGTAATGTGTACGTCGGTATCCCCCGTATGCGCATCGATCTGGTTTTGCAGGTTTCCCGCCGCATCCTCCGAAAGCTGGCCCTTGATGCCCTCAAACCATTGGTTAAAGGCATCTGTCAGCTGCGCGTTGGCCGCCCCCGTCTCCAAATGCTCCACCGGGCTTGCCACTACCCCGCACACCGCCTCGTTCAGCCTAAGGTCCGTAATATCCGCCTGCCGCAGGGCCGATGCGTTTCGGTTTACCATAATATCCGCCAAGGCCAGCTCGTAAATATCCCCTTGTGCATGCTGCGTAATGCTGGGCGGCACAGGCGATACCGCCGGCGTGCCCTGCAAGATAAATAGGTCGATGCCGCGCTGCACAGCATCATAGCGCACCACAACGCGGTCAATGCGCGCAAACGTCTCCGAGCTTGCCGCCACGCTTAGCTGCTGATCCTGCTCCAGCCAGCCCATATAGCCGTTGATAAAACAGGTGCCTGCCTTTACCGTAACCGCCATCCCTTCCTCGGCCTGCACCATCAGCCCGTCTGCCGGCAGGGCAAATACCCCGTTGCCCACAAATTGGCTGAAATACTTGGCAAAAAACGAAGCGTCCTCCGCCCTGTCAAAGATCGGCTGTCCCTGTTCGTCATAGCCCGTAATGGTTGAATTGAAAAATCCGCTTCTCATGCTTTCACCTCTCGTTTGATCGCCTTGCCCAGGCTCACATGATCCTCCCCAAAGGTCATCTCTACGGCAAGCCCGTCCGCCTCCACGGCTTCGCGCACCTCCTCGATGCGCTTTTCTGCCACAAGGCCGATTTTTTCCTGGATCACCGTACAAATATCCCCCAGGTCATAGTGCGTTTTATACATCAGGTTGGCATTGGGGTCGATGGCATGGTTATACGCCTCTACCCGCCGGTATCCATCCAAAGCCTCCAGCCCCTTTTGCCAAAGTGCCTGCCGGTATGCCTCGTCCGTCATCGTTTCGCCATCCACCTCGCGCTTTACGCTCGACGCATCCACATACAGTTCGCGGCGGTCCCGGCCGTTTGTGCGGTCCACCGTCACGCAAACGGGCGTCTGCCCCTGTTCCGCCTCGCCCACCACATAGGCAAAGTTTCGGTAGTCCTGTTCGTCTACGCTGTAATCGCTGGTCAAAAGGTTTTCCTGTCCTCTGGAAAATACCGCCCAGCCGTTTTCTTTCTGCCCCTGCGTCCTGTCCTTGCCCTGCCATACCTCAAACAGCATCTCGTCGTTTTCATAGTCATAGCGCAGCGCAAAGGATAATTCCTGCGATTGGCACAGCTCCTGCAGCTTTTCAAGCAGCGTCTCCCCGCCGCATTGGCAGGTCGTCTCGGTGCCCAGCCCCTTTTCCGCGCCCAGCGCCAGCTTGGGGATCGCCCGCGCCGGCTTCTGCGGGTGGATGGCCATCTGGTCTACCAGCGTCCGGCAGATCTGCTCCGCCGTGCCGGCCAGCTCCATCCTCTGGGGGATCACGCGGCGCTCCAAAAGGCACTCCAAAAACCGGCCGCTTACCGTCAACTGCTCCTCCGTTTCGCCCTGCTCGTAGGAAAGCCCCTCGATCACGCCTACCTCCACAGCATCGTTTCGGTACACATAGCGCCCCTGTCGCAGCAGGTCATACCACGCCATATCGGTATGCAGCTCAAATGAGCCTACCTCGTAATAGCGGCGCGTCCATTGCAGCGAGATAAACGCATCCACCACGCCCAGCGGCGCAAAGGACGCATCCAAGATCATCAGATCCATCCGCTACACCCCCAGGTATTCCGGCGTATAGTACAGCCTTACATCCATGTTGCTCCGGCCGTCTGCCGCCTCATAGCACAGTAGGTTGTCCCCCGGCGTTAAGGCAAATGTCAAATCGCTGGTTCTGTCCATCTTCATCATGGCGTTTTCTCCGTTCAGGAGAATCTGCTTTTGCCGCGGCAGGGTGCTGATGGTCAGCGTATCCCCCTGTGCCAGCGTCATCTTCATTCCTATCTGCTGTCCGGTCGCTTCGTTTTTCAGCACCGGGTCGTTTACTGGCCCTCGTACCGCAGCAATCACCGCCTTGAGCCCAACGGCCGTATCGCCGTCGTTTTTCAGCACAAAGGTGTTGCTGGTCTTTCGATACCCCATGATGCTCTTTTTCTCCGCCGTGCAGCAAAAGGGCAGGGCAAACTGCGGCAGGGATTCTGCAATGTTTCGGCCATAGCTATCCGTGCTGCGCAGCATCGGGTCGGCGCAAAACAGCGTGATGGAAAAATCCATCGGCGCCCAAAGGTTGGCCATCTCGTCGATGGAAAAGGCCTCTACCCTGTATCCGATCTGCCGCTTTGTTCCGCAGTAATCAATGGTGCATAAGCCTTCCTCATGCGGCGAAAGAAACCGGGCCAGCCTTTCGCGCAGCCGCTCTAGGTCATCCAGGTACGCGATCGTGCCGCCCAGCACCAGGCTCCTTGCCTCCAGGCGCACGTTTGTCACCGTGTCGCCGTGCATCCCGGCGTTGGGCGCCGAGGCAATGGCAACAGGCGCCGCCTCCAGGCCCTGTACCGAGCGCAGCCGGTACGGATGCCCCTTGCCCAGCACCAGGGTCTTATGTCCGCTTGTCAGCGTAATTGTCATATGCTTTGCCTGCATTTAGCACACCCCCCTCGCCAGCTTTTGCGATTCCTTTCGCAGCGCCCGCGCCATCTGCGCCGGCGTCTGCACCGGCTGGTTAAAGTGGATGGTCTGCGTTACGCTGCCCGGCGTTTCCGCCCTGCCTGTGCCGCCGGCCCCAGACAGCCCCTGCGCCAGCGCAAATTCCAAATTCAGCTTTCTTGTCTCTGCCTTTACCGTTGCGATCATTTTTTGGAAATAGTCCAGCACTGTCCGCTCTGCCTTGGGCTTATCCTGTTCCATGCCCAAGCGGAACCCTTCGCCTACCGCCAGGCCGATCTTCTGGAATACCTTGGACGGGGAATTTACCTGGATCCCTTTTTTCGCCGAGTCTCCCATCCCGGCAAAATAATTTTCCACGTACGCTTCCAGCTGCTCTCTCTGCTCAGCCATGCTGCCCTTAAAGCCTTCCACGGCTCCCGTCCCGGCTTCTTTGTACTTATTCACCGACTCGCCGGCCTTCAGCGCCGCCGCTTCAAACCCTAGGCGCGCTTCCTCTACAACCTCCGGGTTCTTCTCTGCCATCCCCTGCTTGAAGCTGCCGCCCGCCTCGCTGCCGGTGCTCTTAAAGCCGCCTGCCTGTGCATCTGCCGCTCCCTTAGCGCCGGCTACCATTTGTGCCGCGTTTTCCGTTACCGTGGGCTCCGCCTCGTCTATGCCGGTATTTAGCCCGTTGGCCGCCGAGGTTCCGAGCTCCAAATACGCTTGGTTTACGCTGTCCACCCGTTCCTCTGCCGCTGTGTAGATGGCGTCGCCCAGATCCACTGCATCTTTTTCGTGTATTTCATGCAGCGTATCCAAGCAGTCCTGGGCATCCGTTATCCTCTGCCCATACAGCTCCTTTACCTTGGCGTTGCCTTCCTCCTGGGCATACAGCTGCGTCGCCTGCCCCTCCAGGATCGCCTCGGTATCTCCCAACATCAGCGCCGTCATATTGGCGTCGTATTCGCTGATCTTTCCGGTATACGTCTCATAGGATGCCAGCATCTCGTCGTTGCTGGCCTGCCTCGCCTCATTGTCCTTTTGCAGCTTAAGATTGGCCATGGATAGCGAGTTTGCCAACTCCATATTGCCCTCTGCCATCGCCTTGTCATGCGCAATGCTGTTTGCCTTGATCTTCTCGTTGTTCGCCGCGATCTGTGCAGAGTTTTCCATCATCGCGTTGTAGAGCTTGGCGCTTTCGATCATCGCGTACTTGATTTCCGGCTCCATCGCCTCGACCATCATCTGCGCCTTTTTCTGCTCCAGGTACGTCTTTACATCGTCTGCGCTTTTCAAAAGCGTCATCGAGCCGTCTTCGTTTAGGCGCACCGTCTCTCCCAGCGCCGGGATCAGCTGGTCTGCCAGCACCTGCGCATGCTCTGCATCCGCCGCCGAGATCACACCGTTGGCGTCTGCCATATCCGCCAGCTTCCCATACAGCATTCCCGTCATGGCGATCTCCGCCATCCCGTTTTCCACGTTGCGCTGCCTGGACGCCGCCAGGCTATCCATCCCGGCTATGCTCTCCTCTATCTGGGCCCTGGTCTCTTTCAGCAGTTCGCTCTCGCCGCGGTATTTTTCTTCCATCCTGCCAAACCAGTCCACCACCTCGGAGCCAATGCTTACCAAAGCGCTGAATCCGCTGAATACCGCGGAGACCGGGCCCAAAATGCTGGAAAGCCCCTTGCCTGCCGCTTCCACAGCGCTTGTGGAGTTTGCAAAAGCATCCGCCAGTGTACCTGTGGAGCTGAGCAACGCACCAAAATCGCTGGATAATCCCTGTATCGCGCTTGCCGTGCTGCCCTGTGAAGTTGTCCCCAGCGAATCCAGCTTTCCATTCATCTTGTCAACGGAACCCTCCAGCATCGCAAGGGATACCGCCATATTGTCCAACGACCTGTCCAGCGCTGCAATCCCTTTCACCGCCGCGGATTCATCCACCACAACCTGTACTTCTATCTTTTCCTTCGCCATCGTTTCACCTTCCTTCCCCGCCTATGCTCATACGCTCTGCCAGCGTTTTCCGTCCTATCCTTTGCCATCGATGCATGCCGCAGTACGGGCAGCGTACCCGTTGTTTTGCCTCCATTTACAGCCCCCCTGCCAGCGCGTTGATAAAGTCCCTCTGCTTTTCTTCCTCGCTCCTTTTGTCCGGCAGCGCATACAGACGCTTCATCGTCCGGTAAAATTTCTGCTCCTCCGCCGTCATCTTAGGCGAAATCGCCACGCTCCTGTACCGCATGATCTTGACAAATTCATGCCGTTCCTCCAGCGCGCTGAACAACGCCTTAAACTTCCACCAGTGCAAAAACGGGATTTCTGTTAAGTCCAGCCCGTATTGGCTTAAAAACGCCGCATAGATATACGGCGCATCCTCCTCAAAGCTGTATATCCTAGGTCCTGCGCTGGGCGCAGCGTCCGCCGCGCTGGCAGCTTCGCCGCTCTCTTCCCTTCCGCACCGATAAAACCAAAGCGCACGGTCCACCGCCGCCCCAATCTCATCCGGCACTTCCTCATACAGCACAGACAGCCCCAGCGCCAGCCGTTGCAGCTGATCCAGCGTTTCATCCCCCAGCGCCCTTTCAAACGCCAGCCCGGCCCGAAAATCCGCCCGGATCTTCACCTGCCGCCCACAGATCTCCACCGCTGTGGGCAGCGTCCCGGTCAATAGGCTCATCGCTGCGCCTCCGCCGCCAGCTTTTGGTACCGCTGCATGCGCTTTTCCCGCGCCTGGTTCAGGCTCTGCAAGATGAAATTCACCACATCCGTTGCATCCGCCAAATCCGCCGTCCTGTCTTGGAATATCTTTGCACTTGCCCCTTGGCCCAGGATCTTATCAATGCTCATGAGAATAAACTGCGTCGCTTCCTCCAGCGTCTTTTTCGCGTCTTTGGAGGTTTTGAGGGCCTTGGAATACTCCAAAGCCCTCTGGGAAAAGGTTGCAAGCTCCTCGTGCAGCGCACGCTTTCCCATATCCACTTCAAAGACATGCCCCGCGATCTTCAGCTTGACCCTGGCATCCCTAAAGTTGAATTCTTTTCTCATTCTGCCATCCCTTCGGTAAAGGTCTTGGTGGCCTCTACAAACGTACCCTCCACCGGGTCGCCGTTTACATAGATGATCCCCTCGATCAAAAGTCCATCCGCCACAGCGCCGCCGCCATCGTTGGTGCAGTCCACGACAACGTTGTATTTTTTCGCCTTGTAAGTGCCCGGCGTCTCCGTCTCCTCGTTCCATGCATCCACCAAAATCATCGTGGTTTCCGCGTCGGCGCCTACCTTATCAAACATGCTGCAAAAATAGTCGTTAAACGGGTCGCCTACGGCGCGCTGCCCGCTGATCGCCTTTTGGATGGATTTGGTCGTCAGCGCCGTACTGCCGTTTTTCTCATCCAGCCACTGCATCACCTTGGTCTGGGTGTTGGTGCTGGGCGTCGCGCTGTCAAAGCCCTTGCCTACGCGTTCATACGTCCGGCTCTCCCCCTTGGGGGTTACGTCTACAAACATCATTCTGTCTTTCGGGGTGGGAATGGTATAGTTGCTCATTTATTGTTCCTCCTGTGTATAGATCAAAGTAAATTTCGTCTGGTATCGTTCTTCCGGTTCCTGTGCCTGCGTCTGGGCCGGAAAGCTTTCCCATTCAAAGCTTACGGCACATCGTCCCTGGCCCAGTGCCAAGCCCTCTTTGGCCGGCTCGGCTGCCTCCAGCCACTCTCCCAGCCGGCACAGCGCCTCGATGGCCGCAATCCGCTGCGCCTGGCCGTCCGGCGTAAGACAGTAGCTCACGGCAAACGGAAACTGCGCTTTGTATCCGCCCGCCAAATCATACCTGCGGTACGCCGGTTCTTCTCTAAGCGTCATCACCGCCGCCGGCCGTTCCTCCGCGCGCTCCAGCGCAATGTTCACCGGCAGAATCTCCAGCTGATTCAAATACGCCAGCAGGGCGGCTGCCATCTGCTGCGCTTCTGTCTGGTTTGTCTGCATTTTGCCCTTCCTTTCATGCCTGCAAGCATTTCATCGCCTTTTGCAAAAGGCCCTCGGCGGCGCAAATCAGCTCTGTCTGTACATACCGTGCCCGGCTGTCCTTTAGTGCCCGCTCCAATGTTTTTATCCTCTCTTCCGCCTTCTCCAGCGCCGCCGCCTTGGCCTTAAACTTGCGCTTGTCCACATACTGTCCCAGAGCAAGGTTGGCCAGCTTGATGTCCTTTTGTCCCTCCAGCTTTTTCTGTACCTGTTCGTACAGCGCGTCTCCCAGTACTGGTTTTAGAAATTCCATGCTCTCTCTCCTCCCGCAATCGATTTTATCTTTAACCGCGCTGCCGCTCAGCGCCGTTGCGGTCCTTTGGTTTGTGCTATGCCCCCAGCGCCCTTTGTCAAAAGGTAGCACCTGCGCCCCCAGCGCCGGCTCTGTGTTTCATTCATCCGGCCGCTCCCCTTCTCGCATGGTTATCATGCCATGGCCTCGGGTACGATGGCGTACGAATAGGAACGTTTGTTCTCTTTTTTGCCAAAAAAAGAACCGCCTTGCCAGTGTGCTAGGCGGTCGCGTGGGCCTTGGCCGTGCGTTGTCTGTCCTCCTCCATCGTTCTTCGCTGTATCCAAAATACCTGCTTTTCGCTGTATCCCGTGCGCTGCGCCACCTGCTCCCAGGGCAGCCCATCCAAATACCGCAGCCGGAAAATCGCCTCCTTAAAACCGGGCAGCTGCGCTATCCATTGTTCTACCTCTCGGGTCGCAGCCTCCTTTTCCAGATAGCTTTGCACCAATTGCGCCTCCAGCGCATACAGGCGTTGCCGCGCCTGCTCATTTTGCGCCAATACCCCCGTGTTTTCCATCTGCAAAAGCTCGCTGTGCCTTTGCTTTAGTTCTGCGCGCATGGATTGCAGCGAAATGCGCCAAGCACGGTATTGTTTTAATTGTTCCAGCGTCATTGCCCCCATCCTTTCTTTTTGCATAAAATTCCCTGTTGCCTGCCATACTAAGGAAAAAAATCAGAGGTGAACCATCTATGCAAACCAGCCAAACCACAAGCCTTTTGAATACCATCTACCAAAACGCGCAGATGGGCGTGGACTCTACCCAGCGCTTGATCGAGCTCGTGGAGGACAAACCCTTTCTTTCCGTCCTCATCGCCCAGCGCAACCGCTACCAAGATGTCTACGATCAGGTCATTCAAATGGCCGATCACGAGCTAAAAGGGCAAAAAACCATTGGTAAACTCTCCACCAATATGATGATCAATTTCCAGACCAATAATGTACTAATTAGATAATATGCCAATTATAGCAGGACTTCCCACCTCGCCGGTATGATGGTGCAGGGCAATACCATGGGCGTCATCGATATGACCAAGGCGCTGCGCCAAAATGCGGACGCCGATGCCCCCGTGCTCTCCTTGGGGGAACGCTTGCTGCAAATGCAGCGGGATAACGTAGAGGAAATGAAAACCTACCTCTAATCCCCCCTTTCAAAGACGGCGCCGCCGTCTTTTTTCTTATGCCCGCTTGCCCTCCGCTTCATTGATTCTTATCCATACACATGATAAAATAGAAAAAAACATTGTGGTTTCGAGATCCACTCTCTCATGTTGTTCCTGCTACTCTTAGCCGCAAAGATATTATACGAACATTCGTTCTTATTTTCAAGGGTCTTTCTCCTTTTTTCGAATTTTTTTCGTTAGGGGCGTTGTCTCATGAGTTTAGTGAATCGTATTAAAATGCTTTGTGCCAAGCAGCATATCTCCTTGCATCGCCTGGAGATGACCATTGGTTTTTCCAAAAGTTCGATCTCCAAATGGGATGTCAATGCGCCCTCTGTTGAAAAAGTCCTGCGCGTTGCGGAATATTTCAACGTGTCTATGGATTTTTTGCTGGGACGCCGCTCTGCCGCTTCCCCCAACGGCCTTTTTCTTGGCCCTTTGTCGGAGGAAGAGCATGCGCAGCTTTCAGAATATCTGGCTTTCCTCCGTTCCCAAATCAAGCTCTAGCCTTCTTTGGCTTAAGCCACAGCCTTTCTGCATAAAAAAAACGGCACCGTTCCGTGCCGTTTTTTTATTTTCTTTAGAGCCAAAAGCTCATCGTTAAATAGGTCCACACACATCCGAATACAATCATGGCGTTTAGGCCCAATACCAGGCCGTTATACCGCACCGGGTTTGTATCGTTCTTGATGTGCCTCGGGCTTAAGATCGCCGCTGCCAGCAAAAACAACGGAATATAGTATCGGCCTTGCACCCCTAGGATCCTGCTGCTTCCCACAGCGGTAAAGGAAAGATACAATGCCGTCCAAATCAAGGCCACAATGCCGCCGATGGCCACCAGCATCCACCATTTTGTGCTGCCCTTGAGCGCCTCTGTCCCTTTTTCTCTGTGCTTGTCCGTAAACAGCACATAAAACAACAGCCCCAAGGAAAGCAGATTCAGCAGTGGAATCAGCGCCGTCGGCGATTCCGCCGATGTCTTGCCCGCCAGATAGTAAAAATCCAGTCTGGTGCCGTCTATCAAATACTCATATGAGGAAGCGATTACGTTTCTTGTCAGCACCTTGGCATATGCCATCGGATTATGCAGCACAAATGACAGCTGCTCGGCCGTGTTTACCTCCGTACCGCCGCGCGCGTCTCCGCCGCCTTTTAGGAAAAAGACCGGCACGACAAACGAGGACATCATGATGATGAAAATCAAGCCCACGCCTACCTTGAATCCGATATGCGCCTTTTTGTCTGCAAATTTAGTTTTGGGCAAAAACAGCAGCAGCAAAATCATCGGAATATACACGGCCTTTGGGAAGCTTGCGATGCAAAACGCCGCCAGCATCAGCGCCCCCCGCTTCCAATCCATCCGCTTATCCGGCCGCGACATTTCCGTAATAAACAGCGAGCACCCCAACAGCGAAAACGCAATGACAGTGGGATCATACGCATAGTTGCAGGCCATGCTCATCGCCACCGGCAACAGCGCGATGGTGGCGATGACCGCCTTAAACTGGACGGCCACCTTGATCGCCGCATAACAAACCCCTATGTATAGCAGCATGTTGCCCATCCGGCCCAAGATAAACTGCCAATGGAACGGCAGCCCCAGCGCGCGTCCCAGCGCAATGCCCAGGCTCTGCGTCGTATACCCAATATCGCACAGCTCCCAGGTATAGTATGCTGCTTGCTCGGAGGTATCTTCCGCCAGCTCATCGATAATCTGCGCATACGCCGCTTGGTCCTCAGTGGTATCCAGCCATTGCTCTCTAAAGGCAAATTGGCTCAGCAGGTATTCCGCTTCCGAATGCTCCACCTTATTGGTGCCATAGCTCAGCGCATTCGCGTTACCAAAATGAATGCCGTCATCCCAAGTTAAATCGGTATTGGCCGGCATCGCCGTCACCCATACCAGGCCAGCCGCCAAGCCTATGATAAGAAATCCGACCTCCAGCCTGCGTCCGATGATATGGCGGCCAGCCATCAGCAAATACGCCGTCAGCGCCGCGGCATACATCCAAAGCATTCTATGGCCGTTGAGCGAAACGGAATTATCCAGCGCCGCCCCCGTCACCTCAATATCAGCGTCTGTCATCACCAAAATGGTGTCTACGCGTTCGCCGATCTTGGTATAGTCCTCGCCGATTTCCAGCATACATCGGCCGTCCAGTTCAGAAAACCCTTCGCCTTCCATCCCGTCTGCCCTGTGGTATTTGATGGTGTATCTCGCAAGGCCGCTTTCCCTATTGGGATGTTTCATCTCAAGGGCCAGCTTATTCGTGTATCCCTGGCTCACCCTGATCCGGTATATGTTTTGCTCTGCCGGCAGCGCGGCGGCCGCCTGCTTGTCCGTCTCTGTCATGGTATAGCCACGCTCCTGATCCGTCAGCGCCTCTCTACGTACCTGCTCCACCGTAACCGGCGCCTTTCCCCTTTGCTCTTCCGGCAGGCTCAGCTGCTTGGCATGAAAGCCCAAAAGCTCCACTAAAAATACCAGCACCGCCAGCAACGCCGGCAGAACCGCCCAGCGCACCCAGGGGATCGCAGTCCAATGTTTCCATGTCTCCCATAGACGGCTCATGTTAGTGTCTCCCCTCATGGTTTTTTTTGCTCCGGCTTGGCAGCAGGAAAAATACGGCGCCTATGATCAATGCACCGCACAGATAATAATAGGCTCTCTGTATGCCCGTTTCCCGCTCAAAGCCTTTCACGGTTGCATAGACATATTCATCCTCCGTATCCGTCAATGGCTGTGCGTTTTTGGTCGCCTGCCCCACCGCTCGGGTCTCTTCGATTTGCGCACTGTCCTCTTCCTCCTCCACCGTACCGGTCCAAATGCCAACCAGCCCCGTGGCGTCATGGAAATCAGTAAGTGCGATTCTAAGCACATACACATACCCCGGTCTAAGCCCGTCCGTATCCATCAAGAACCATTCATTATCCGAGATCTCTGCGCAGTTCGCCGTTACGCTTTTCACAGGCTGGCCGTTTTCTTCCAAAAGCTGCATGGTCAGCACTCCGCTGTGCAAGCGGTTTTGGTAGGTCGCCACCAAAATGCCGATCTTTGCCTGCTCCATCTGAAGATCCTCCTCAGAAATCACCAGCATCTGCTCCAAAACATCCTCGTCCCCCAGGTTTGTCACGCCGTTGCGCATACAAATCGCGCTGGTCTTTGGCACCCGGCGCGTCGTGGTCATGTAAAACGCAGTCAACCCCAGACAAACAGCCGCCAACACGACGGCAATCCACCTGGCATAGTCGTGTAAAAAGCGCTTTATCCCTTGCAAATTTTCTCTCCCCCTCCTGCCGGCGGCAGGTTTTTCGCGTATAGCCGCAGTTTATTATACCATATTCCGCGGCCTGCAAAATTCGATTTATTACGCAAAAAGGCCCCGCCTTTGCAGGGCCTTTTGCTTTACGAAAGCTCCAAATCATACAGTTTGCCGATCTCTGCTTTCAAATTGGGCCAGCTCCGGCTTTGCGCCGTGGCTACGCCGCCTTCATATAGCTTGTCTCTCAGTGCCTCATCGCTTACGATGCGCTCAATGGCCGCCACCGCCGCATCCACGTCCCCACAGGGATACAACAGGCAGTTTTCGCCATCCCGCAGATATTCCTGGTTGCCGCCGTTGGGCACCACCACGCTATAGCCGCCCGTGGCCATCATCTCCAGCGGCGGGTAGGAAAAGCTCTCCAAAAAGCTGGATTTGATGAGGATATGGCATTGATGATATACCTCGGCCACCTTTTCATACGGGATCTGGTGCAAAAATTTATCCACCCGGTAATGCGCCTTGGGCTTGGCGTTATAGCTCATGTACCAGATCTCGTATTTATCAGGATCCAGCTTGTCCACAATGCGGAAGCTCTCATCCACGTTTTTATAATACACGCCGCAGTCCCCCTCGATGAGGATGCGGATCTTGCCCTGCGAAAAATCCCGCTTTTTGGGGGCAAACTGCTTGGTATCGATGCCGTTTCGCGCATAGCGCGCCTGCTGGCCGTAATCCTCCGCCAGCCAGTTTTGGCACCATTTGGAGATGGTGATAAACTGCATCGGCACATGCGGAAAATACGTCATATTGGCGCCGATGCGCAGCGGCACCTTTGGCTCATAAAAATCCGTCTCAAAATTCTGTACAAGGTAATACCTGTCGCGGATGTTCGGATAGGCCTCCAACACTGCCTCCGTCACCCACATCGTCGCCACCGCCTTATCCAGCCGGCCAAAGCGCACGTTTCTGGCCTGCACCACCGGGAACTCATGCCCCTCATACTGGCACCATCCCTCGGCTGTACCATTGTCAACCAGCATCACATCATAGCCCGCATCCTGCAGCATCGTGGCATGGCGCAGCGCCACCATGATCCCTCCGCTGATCTGCAGCGACGGCAGCACAAACGCGATGTTTTCCGTGCGGCGGCTCTGCAAAAACTCTGCCAGCCCCCGGCCGGTGTACATCGTTACGCAGCGCTTCTTGCAGTATTCATACGCCTGCCGCCCAATCTGCTGTCTTAGCGCTTGGTCTTCGATCAGCCGGCTCAAGGTGTCCACCCATTGCTCTTCATTTTGGCACAAAAAGCCGGTCTGCCCATCCTCTATCATCCTGGCAAACGCGCCCACATCGCTTGCCACCGTCGGCACCTTCACCAAGGCCGCCTCTACCCATTTATTCTCGGATTTTGCCTCGTTGAAAATGCTCTGTTCCAGCGGCGCTAAGTTGATGTCGATGGAAGCAATGAGCCCCGGCAGCTTTTTCCAGTCCACAAACGGCCGGGACACGATACGGCTGCGGTACGGTTCCATCTCCTTGGGCACATCCAGCTCGCCTACCACATGCAGCTCCAGCGTGGGATATTTTTCCATCAGCCGGACCAGCGCCGGCTGAATCAGGATAAAGTCGTCGTTATGCGTCAGGCTCCCGGAAAAATACGCCAGGCTTACGCCGTGCTTTTTGCGCTCAGCCGCCCGCTCGATGGCGCGCTTTTGCAGCTTTTTCTTCTTTTTCGGCACCTTGTCCGCTTCCAAGTACGGCAACACATCCCGCTCGTACGCCGCATCCTCGCTCAAGATCAGCATGCTCTCGGAGGCTGTGTTGCGGTTGATATATACTTCCGGCACATACTGCGACAGCTCCTCTGCCAGCCGCTCC
>OKRX01002101.1_pt1 | contig 13616 bp, 9 predicted proteins | sample 1601241 | NCBI WGS metagenome assembly OKRX01 (sample SAMEA3541500, study PRJEB24748) | human gut metagenome | biome: human gut; feature: human-associated habitat; material: faeces | place: China | collected 2012
TACCAATGGAAGGAAGGGTATCTCTCAAGCTCTTCGTATATTTATACATGTTATAAATGTTATGTAATATCTCTATATTCGGTTTTCTGTTTTTGAAACACAAATAACTGGGATTATTATATATCATTTTTTTGCCCACATCCCTCATCCATTCATAAACATGTATAATTTTATCATATCTTTAAGCAGGCTTCAACTATGTATCAACAATTTATACAATTTTACCCATTTTTTGTCTTTTTTTCGACATGTCTTATACGTCCATCTCTTCTTCGTAGTACTTGATCAGTGCCTGGGTGCCGAGATCTCCGCAGCCTTCTGCCTGGAGGAGTTCGTAGTTGGCAAGCACCTGGCTTAATACGTCCAGATTGAGATTGCTCATGTTCGCTTCGGTAAGGGCGATCTTCATGTCTTTGACGAAGTGCTTCAGGAAGAATCCCGGTGCGTAATCTCCTGCCAGAATCTTCGGTCCGAAGGTATCTAACTGCTTGCTTCCTGCCGCTCCGGTCGATACGGAATCGAGGACTGTCTGAAGGTTCAGGCCTTTGGCCTTCGCATAGGTGAGTGCCTCGCAGACTCCGGATAAGGTGCCGGCGATCATGATCTGGTTCGCAAGCTTGGCGTGCTGGCCGCAGCCGGATCCTCCCTGGTAGTTGATGTTGGTTCCCATCGCCTCGAATAACGGCATGCAGGCTTCGTAGTCTTCTCTGGAACCGCCGACCAGGATGGAGAGTGTACCGTTCTTTGCCCCGATGTCACCGCCGGTGACCGGCGCGTCCAGTACGTGGAAGCCTCTTTTGGTTCCTTCTTCTGCGATCTTCTGGTCCAGCATCGGGCTTGTGGTCGTCATGTCGATCAGGTATGCGCCTTCTTTTGCGCTGTCTAAGATGTTGCCTGCATCGAAGTAGACTTCTTCTACATCGGTCGGGAAGCCTACGATGGTGATGACTGCTTCTGCGTCTTTTACGCAGTCTGCGATGGTGTCGTGGAAGGTGGCTCCTTCGCTGATCACGTCTTCGACTTTGGATCTGGTTCTGGCGTAGATGTGTAATTCGAATCCTGCTTTCATGAGATTGCGGACCATGGATCTGCCCATGATGCCTACGCCGATGAATGCTATTTTGTTCATTGATTTTTCCTCCGTGTGTTGATTACTCTTCTACTTTCTCCACTACTTCGCCCTGTCTCTTGTAGATGCTGTGTGCCGGTACGAATCCTCTGACGCTTGACAGCGGATAGATGTTGCTGTGGCTTCCGATCACGGTCCCCGGATTCAGTACGCTGCCGCAGCCGACTTCTACTTCGTCTCCGAGCATGGCTCCGAATTTCTTAAGACCTGTCTCGATCCTTTCGTCTCCGGCTTTTACTACGACGAGTTTTTTGTCGGATTTGACATTGGATGTGATGGATCCGGCCCCCATATGGGATTTGTAGCCGAGGATGGAATCGCCCACGTAATTATAGTGCGGCACCTGTACTTTGTTGAACAGGATGACGTTCTTAAGTTCTGTCGAGTTACCTACGACTGCGCCTTCGCCGACGATCGCATTTCCGCGGATGAATGCGCACTGGCGGACTTCTGCGTTCTTTCCGATGATCGCCGGTCCGTGGATGTAGGCTGTCTGGAATACGGTTGCGGATTTGGCGATCCATACGTCTTCGCCGACCTGATCGTATTCATCTGCAGGAAGGGTCTTTCCGAGTTCTTTGATGAAGCCGCTGATCTTTGGAAGGATTTCCCATGGGTAGGTGGCTCCTTCGAAGATGTCTTTTGCGATGGTTTCATCCATGTGGTTGTAGAGGTTTTTGATAGTTAATTGTTCTGACATGTTGGTTCTCCTTTTTTATTTTTTAGTTTTTCCGGTCTTTCTCACCGGCTTCTTATAAAACTGCGCTGCCTTATCATAGCACGCCCGCATCTGATACTGATTGTTCAGACCTTTGACTGCAAGTGTGCGTCTTGATACAAAATCATCCAGCTTTTTCATATATTCATCTGATGTGATATCTCCGTCTGCCACATACGTCAGACCTTTTTCCCAGCTTGCCGTAAGTTCCGGGTTCAGGAGCGGCCGGATGGAATGGTCTACGACATCGTAGATCATTTCCCCTAACATCGTCGGCGTGACGATCTGGGTCTTTTTATTGAGCGCCAGATATTTATTATTGAATAATTTCTTCAGTATCTCGCCTCTGGTGGCACTGGTGCCGATTCCGCTTCCTTTGATCTGGGCGCGGAGTTCTTCATCTTCGATGAGCTGTCCTGCATTTTCCATGGCAAGGATCAGTGAACCGGAATTGTAGCGCTTCGGCGGCGAGGTCTTGCCTTCTTTGATGTCCAGGGACTGTACCGGAAGGGTCATGCCTTTCTTGAGGCTCTGGATCCTGGCGAAGAAGGCTGCATCAGTGTCTTTGTCCTCGGTACTGTCTGTATTATCGTTATTGTCGTTCTTCCTGCCCGGCACACCTGTAACTTTCAGATAGCCTTCTTCTGCCAGTACTTTGAAGCTTGAGAAGAAGGATTCTTCTTTGATCTTCGTCACGATCGATACTTTCTGATAGACAGCCGGCGGGTAGAAGATGCTTAAGAATCGTCTTACGATCACATCATACACCCTCTGTGACAGATTCGGAAGTCCTTTTAGTGCTCCCATGCCCTGTCCTGTCGGGATGATCGCATAGTGGTCTGTGATCTGTTTGTCATTGACGTATCTCGTCTTCTCCAGTCCTTTGTGGCTGCCGAATTTCACGATATCCTGAAGATATGGCTTTGCCGGTTCGTACTGCATCAGACCGTTTAAGTTCTTGTGAATCTCTTTTGCCACTGCTGTTGACAGCACGCGGGCGTCCGTTCTTGGGTAGGTGACGAGCTTTTTTTCATATAGTTCCTGGATGATCCGGAGTGTCTCATCCGGGCTGATCTTGAACCGCTTGGAACATTCATTCTGGATCTCGGCCAGGTTGAATAATAACGGCGGGTTCTTCTTTTCTTTCTTCTTTTCTATGGACACGATCTGGCAGGTCAGGGGCTGGCTGGCGTCTGACTCGCTGTTGCTTAGGAAGCGGATCAGTTCTTCTGCCTTTTCCGTTTCTTTGAATCCATTTTCCTTATAGAGGTCGAAGGATTCGAACCATTTTGATCCTTTGACTGCCCGCCATTCGCCTTCGAATGTTGCCCCTTTCTCTCCGATGGTGCTTAGGACTCTGTAGAACGGGGTCTCTACGAATTCCCTGATCTCCCGTTCTCTGCGCACGACCATGCCGAGGACGCAGGTCATAACGCGGCCTACGGATACGACGGAATATTTCGTATTCAGATAATTGGAGATGCTGTTGCCGTATTTCAATGTCAGAAGGCGGGAGAAGTTGATTCCCATCAGGTAGTCTTCTTTGGCTCTTAGGTAAGCCGATGCTGCCAGGTTGTCGTATTCTTTTAAGTCTTTTGCTTCTTTGATCCCGCGCAGGATCTCTTCTTCTGTCTGGGAGTCGATCCATACGCGGCGGCGGTTCTTGCCTTTTACGCCTGCCTGCTGTTCGACCAGACGGTAGATGTATTCTCCTTCCCGTCCCGAGTCGGTACAGACATAGATTGTATCTACGTCTGTGCGGTTCAGCAGTCCCGATACGATTCGGAACTGCTTTGACACTGCCGGAATGACTTCGTATTTGAATTCCTGCGGGATAAAAGGCAGAGTCTCAAGACTCCACCTTTTTAATGCCGGATCGTATTCTTCCGGATAACTCATCGTGACCAGGTGTCCGACGCACCAGGTTACGATTGCTTCTGCCGATTCGAGATATCCGTCTTTTCTCTGTGTATTGATATGCAATGCCTTGGCGAACTCCTGCGCTACGCTGGGTTTTTCGGCAATGTATAGTGATTTTCCCATGTAATTGTGTTACTCCTTGGTGAGCCGATGGGGACGGGAATTACTGGCTTTTTTCCTGTCCCTGATGGCTTTTATTTTTTTCTGTGCCGGAGGGACAGGAAAAAAGCCAGTAATCCCCGTCCCCGTTGGTCTTCTTCTCGGCTGCCGTGCTGTGCTTCTTCCATGAAGACTGCCTGGGAGTCCACAGCTTTTATACCGCCGGTTCGTTTCATATATGTGCCGTCTTTCTGCATGATCCTTGCTTTCACGTTATCGCTTAACATGATCTTCAGGTCATGGTTGATCTGGCGTCTGATCTGCCCGTCTAATACCGGGCAGGCTACTTCTACTCTTTTTTCTGTATTTCTTGTCATCATGTCTGCGGAGCCGATATAGATCTTCTGCTCTTTGCCGGTTCCGAAGCTAAAGATACGTGGATGTTCCAGATAGCGGCCAACCACGCTCATCACTCTGACATTTTCCGTAAATCCAGGCACTCCCGGTAGTATACAGCAGATTCCGCGAACAATCAAGTCTACCCTTACTCCGGCGCAGGAGGCCTCGGATACTTTCTTTATGAAGTCCACATCTGTCACGGAGTTCATCTTCATAATGATGCGTCCTTCGCTTCCTTTTGCTATCTCTTCGTCCATCATCTGTAAGATACGGCTCTTTAAGCTGACCGGTGATACGATCAGGTATTGATAGCTGCCCTGCAGATTGCCAATGGACATATTCTTGAAAAATTCTGCGGCGTCTTGTCCGATTCGCGGATCGGCTGTCATCAGGGACAGATCGGTATACATGGCAGCTGTCTTCTCGTTATAATTGCCGGTTCCGACCTGTGTGATATACTGGATGTCATTGCGGTTCCTGTATGTGATCAGACAGATCTTGGAATGCACTTTGTAACCGTCGAATCCGTAGATCACACGGCATCCGGCTTCTTCCAGACGTTCCGACCAGTCGATGTTGTTCTGCTCGTCAAATCTTGCACGCAGCTCGATCAGTACGGTGACTTCTTTTCCATTTTCCGCAGCTGCGCACAGGTATTCCACCAGTCTTGCCTTCTTCGCCAGGCGGTAGATGGTGATCTTGATCGTCATTACATTCGGATCTGCTGCGGCATCTTTGATCAGCTTCAGGAATGGATCCATGCTTTCGTATGGGTAGAACAACAGGATATCATTCTTTTTCACCTGTTTTAACATGTTTCCGTCCTGTACATGTGCTGATTTTTGCGGGGAGAATGGTTCGTAGACCAGTGCTTTCTTCATGGACTCCGGAAGATTTCCTGCGATGGAGAACATATAATCCAGTTTCATCGGCATCTTCGTGCGGAAGATCTGCTCCGGTGTGATCTTGAATTTCTTACAGAAGTATTCCTGCATTTCCGATGTCAATTTCTCCGCTGTTTCTAATCTTACTACCGCCATCCTGCGGCGTTTGTGCAGGGTACTCTGCATGAGTTTCCGGAAGTCATCGGTAACCTCCAGTGCCTCATCGTCCGGAGATACGTCTGCATTTCTTGTCACGCAGATGTAGTTCGGGTCGGATACTTCGTACTGGTCAAATACCAGATCCAGGTATTCCATGATAACTTTCTCCATGCGGATATAACGGATGTCATGTCCCGGAAGCATCAGTATATCGGATACATAGGTCGGAACCGGTACGATTCCGAGAATCTGTTCTTTTTCTTTGCCGTCTTTATTCTTCCTGCTATTGATATGCTTCAGATTGGCTGTTACGTAGATATCTTTATTCATAAGATGCGGGAACGGGTGGCTGCTGTCTACGATCTGCGGTGACAGTACCGGCAGGATCTGCTCTTTGAAACATTTCTTAACATATTTCTTCTCGTCTGCCTCCAGTTCTTTAAAGTCCAGTCCGCAGACTCCGTATGGGGACAGTTCTTTCTTGATCCCGGCGTAGGTCTTGTCACGTTCTTTATATAACGGGGCAACTGCTGCGTAGATCGCATCCAGCTGCTCCTGCGGTGTCATTCCCGACCGGCTGTCTCTGTGTCTGTCGTCTGTCTGCACCATGTCATAGAGACTTCCGACACGAATCATGAAGAATTCATCTAAGTTACTGGTGAAGATGGCTACGAATTTCATACGTTCTAATAGCGGCACGCTCTTATCTCTTGCTTCTTCCAATACACGCTGATCGAATCTCAGCCAGGAAAGTTCTCGGTTCTGTGTGTAGTTCAATAATTCTCGGTCCATAGGGGCTTCCTCCGTTTCTTGCCATGGGCCATGGGGACGGTGTTTTTGGTTTTTTCAGTGTCCCCACTGGCACTTTGTAATCAGCGAGTTTATTGTATACTTTATTATAGCAAAACCATCTTTTATTCTCAACACTGAGATGTATCGTGTTCAGCTCGTATTCAGACTTGTGACAAAACTGGTGTTCAGATTTGCGATCAGATTTGTGATCGGATTTTGTATCGGCAGGCGGGACCGGCTTCTTTGCTGGAGATATAACGTATAAAAAGGCGGGAACTGCGCCTTTTTACATGTTGCAGTTCCCGCCTTTTTATATTTTATGCTTTCATCTTTTTTATGCTTTTGCCTTTTTATGTCTTCGCCTTGTGAATGCTAAGCAGGTGAGTGTACCACCAGGGACACTAAAAAAACCGGATTCCCCGTCCCCTTGGCTACTTCGCCTGGATATATCCCTTAGCAGTCAGTGCTTCGGCGCAAAGTACGGCTCCGCCTGCCGCACCGCGGACAGTGTTGTGTGACAGTCCGATGAATTTGTAATCATACATGCTGTCTTCTCTCAGACGTCCGATGGATACGCCCATTCCGTTTTCGTAGTTAACGTCAGCTTTTACCTGTGGTCTGTCGTCTTCTGACAGGTACTGGATGAACTGCTTTGGTGCACTTGGAAGTTCTGCTTCCTGTGGGAATCCCTTGAAGCTTTCCAGTTTCTCGATCAGCTGTTCTTTGGTTGGCTTCTTTTCGAAGTTGATGAATACAGCTGCCGTGTGTCCGTTCAGTACAGGAACTCTTAAGCACTGGCATGTGATCTTTGGCTCTTCTGCAAGTTTAATTTCACCATTTTCCAGTGTTCCGAGTACACGCAGAGGTTCTTTTTCGCTCTTTTCTTCTTCGCCTCCGATGTATGGGATGATGTTCTCAATCATTTCCGGCCAGTCTTTGAATGTCTTACCTGCTCCGGAGATTGCCTGGTATGTTGTAACAACAACTTCTTTTGGTCCGAATTCTTTCCATGCTGCAAGTGCAGGTGTGTAGCTCTGGATGGAGCAGTTTGGTTTTACTGCGATGAATCCGCGTGTTGTTCCGAGACGCTCTTTCTGAGTCTTGATGAGGTCGAAGTGCGCTGCGTTGATCTCAGGCACTACCATCGGTACATCTTTTGTCCAACGGTGTGCGCTGTTGTTTGATACAACCGGTGTCTCTGTCTTTGCATATGCTTCTTCGATTGCTTTGATCTCGTCTTTTGTCATATCTACGGCACTGAATACAAAATCTACGGTAGAAGATACTTCTTCTACTTCATTTACATTCTTTACGATCAGTTTCTTAACGCCTTCCGGCATTGGTGTATCCATTTTCCAACGTCCGCCGACTGCCTCTTCGTATGTCTTTCCTGCTGAACGCGGGCTTGCTGCTACTGTTACTACTTCAAACCAAGGGTGATTTTCAAGCAATGAGATAAAACGCTGTCCAACCATTCCTGTTGCTCCTAAAATACCTACTCTTAATTTCTTCTCCATCTTCTTTTCTCTCCCTTACTTTTGTTTTTTATTCAGCCATGTATTTCTTATAAGCTGCGATTGACTTTGCCATCGCATCCTTTCCCGGTGCTCCGATCGTGATACGCTTATTCACACATGTCTCAAGATCAATTGCTTCATATATGTCTTCTTCAAATACCGGTGAGATCTTCTTGTACTCTTCCAGTGGAAGTGCATCTAACGGGATCTTCTTCTCGATACAGGTCAGCACAAGTTTTCCTACGATGCCGTGTGCATCTCTGAATGGTACACCGTGATTTACCAGATAGTCTGCCGCATCTGTTGCGTTGGTGAATCCGTGTTTTGCACTTTCTTCCATGCGGTCTTTGTTGAACTGCATGGTCTTTAACATACCGGCAAATAATGTGATGCATCCTTTTGCGGTATCCATGGCATCGAATGCCCATTCTTTATCTTCCTGCATGTCTTTATTGTATGCAAGAGGAATACCTTTCATCGTTGTAAGCAGTGCATTTAATGCACCATATACGCGTCCTGTCTTACCTCTTACGAGTTCTGCGATATCCGGGTTCTTCTTCTGCGGCATGATACTGCTTCCGGTGCTGTATGCGTCATCGATCTCCACGAACTGGTATTCATTCGAATTCCAGATGATGACTTCCTCACAGAATCTGCTCAGGTGCATCATGATGATGCTGAGTGCAGATAACAGTTCTAATAAGTAATCTCTGTCAGATACCCCGTCCATGCTGTTGAGTGTCGGTCCGTCGAATCCAAGTAATTCGGCTGTGTACTCACGGTCCAGAGGATAGGTTGTCCCCGCAAGTGCTCCGGAACCGAGCGGACAGGTATTCATACGCTTTGCGATGTCCTGCAGTCTCTCGTGGTCTCTGCGGAACATTTCAAAATATGCTCCCATGTGGTGGGCCAGTGTGATCGGCTGCGCTTTCTGAAGGTGTGTGAATCCAGGCATGTATGTCTCGACATTTTCCTCCATCACGTGAAGGATCACTTCCAGAAGTTCTTTTACCTGGGCGTCGATCTCGTGGATCTCGTCTCTGGTGAAAAGCTTCATATCTAATGCAACCTGGTCATTTCTGCTTCGTCCGGTGTGAAGTTTCTTTCCCGGATCACCGATACGGTCGATCAGTGTTGCTTCCACAAAGCTGTGGATGTCTTCATATTTATCTGATATTTCTAATTTTCCGGACTCTACATCTTCCAGGATGCCATTCAGTCCGTCTGTGATCTGTTCTTTTTCTTCTTCCGTTAAGATTCCCTGCTTTGCAAGCATTGCTACATGTGCAAGACTGCCTTTGATATCCTGCTTATAGAATCTTTTGTCAAATGTAATGGAAGCGTTGAAATTATATACTAACTGGTCTGTTTCTTTTGTGAAACGGCCTCCCCATAACTGTGCCATATGGATTTCTTCCTTTCATTTTTAAGTTTACTGTTTCCGATTTTAACACATTTCCGCGTAAAAGCAAATATTATTGCAGAAATTTACATATTTATTCACCTTGAAACGTGATTTTTTTCTTAATCCATGCATTTTTCCAATTCGATTTATGCATTTTCACTGTTTTTTCCCGCCTGCTGTTCTTCCAGGCGCTGGCGCATGGAGAACTCACAGCCACAGTAGTCCTGCCGGTAAAGCCCGTACTGTGCGGATAATTCTACGGACCGCTTATATCCGTTCTTCTTTTTGAAATCTGACGTCAGATATGCCACGCCATACTCTTCTGCAAGTTTTAATCCAATCTCATTCAATTTTGCTGCATTCTTAAGCGGACTGATGCTGAGCGTCGTCGTGAAGTACTCATATCCTCCGGCTTTTGCAATCTCTGCGGCCTCTCTTAAGCGGAGTTCATAGCATTTGAAGCAGCGCACGCCGCCTTCTTTTACTTCTTCCAGTCCCTTTGCCATCGCATAGAATTTCTCTTTTTCATAGCTGCCCGCAATGAACTGCACCGGATATTTCGTATGCATCGCCCCGATCAGTGTCTGCTGTTCGATGATGCGCTTGCTGTATTCACTCTCCGGGTAAATGTTCGGGTTGTAATAAAGTACCGTGATTCTGAAGTAATTGCTTAAGTATTCCAGCACATAACTGCTGCACGGGGCGCAACAGCTGTGAAGCAGAAGCGTCGGGACTTTTTCTTCTTTTTGCAGATCCGTGATTAATCTATCCAGTTCTTTTTGATAATTTATTTTTTGTAACATGTAATGACCTCTCCTGGTGTGTTAATGTCTTTCTGGCATTTCCATATCAGCATTTTACCACACACACCACATTTATTCACCTGTTTTCTGACTGCGGCATATCTTACTTATATAGGTTATTCTTATATAGGTTATTTTTCGCTTGTAGGAGGTCTTCTATGGAACCGGTTCGGGAACAGATATTAAATCTACAGCACATTTCTTACACGTATCATACTCTGCAAGGGGAGACCCTGGCTCTGTCTGATATCTCATTTTCATTGAAAAAAGGCGAATTTGCCGCCATTGTGGGCCCCTCCGGGTGTGGCAAATCTACACTGCTTTCGCTGATCTGCGGACTGCTGCCTTGTACAGAGGGGCAGATTAAGATCAACGGAAAGCCTTTGAAAGAGAGCACGACAAATGTCGGCTATATGTTACAGCACGATGAACTCTTTGAATGGCGCACGATTTATAATAACGTAATCCTTGGGCTGGAAGTCCAGCACGCACTGACAGCGCGTACGAAGCAACGGGCACATGAGCTTCTTGACATCTATGGACTCGGTGACTTTAAGAATGCAAGGCCTTCGGAGTTGTCCGGCGGGATGCGGCAGCGTGCTGCCCTGATCCGCACACTCGTCCTGGAGCCGGAGCTTCTTCTTCTGGATGAACCTTTTTCCGCCCTGGACTATCAGACCAGGCTTCAGGTTGGCGATGACATCGGTCAGATCATTCGGAATGAAGGAAAATCTGCACTTTTGGTCACGCACGACCTGTCGGAAGCGATCTCACTTGCCGACCGTGTCATTGTCCTTTCTAATCGTCCGGCAACAATCAAACAAACGATTCCTCTGCTGTTCCATCTGGAGCACGATACTCCGTTGAACCGCAGAAGTGCGCCGGAATTCAAGAATTATTTTAATCTGATATGGAAGGAGTTAAATGAAGATGAACCGAATGTCAAAGACTGAGATTCCTGCTGCCTCTGGCACAAATATCACTTCCAATGCAAGTGCCATCTCTACCGCCGCCTCATCTTCTACAGCGCAAAGAACCTTTTTATCAAAGTACCGGCTGCACAAAAAGTTCGTAGCTGCTGCCCGGGTTCTCCTTCTGGTTGTCTTCCTGTCTGTCTGGGAACTGACCGCCTCACATCAAATCATCGATTCTTTTATCTTTAGCAGTCCTTCTAAGATTGCCCGGTGTTTTCTCGACATGGTCGCAGACCGCAGCATCTTCCTGCACCTTGGCGTCACCTTATATGAGACGATCGTAAGTTTCCTTCTGGTTATCGTCTTCAGTATCCTGACGGCGGTGCTTCTGTGGTTCAGTAAGAAGCTTTCAGAAATCCTGGAGCCGTATCTGGTTGTTCTAAACAGTCTGCCAAAATCCGCCCTGGCCCCGCTTCTCATCGTATGGATCGGTGCCACACGTACCACCATCATTGTTGCCGGTATGTCGGTGGCTATCTTCGGAAGCATCCTGAATCTGTATACCAGTTTTATGTCCGCGGATCCGGGAAAGATGACGCTGATCTATACACTTGGCGGGAAACGGCATCAGGTACTGACTAAAGTTGTGCTTCCAAGTTCGATTCCGGCGATCATCAGCAATATGAAGGTAAATATCGGATTGTGTCTGGTCGGGGTGATCATTGGGGAATTTCTTGCTGCGAAAGAAGGGCTGGGGTATCTGATTATTTATTCCAGTCAGGTGTTCAAAATGGATTGGCTCCTCATGAGCATCTGTCTTCTCTGCCTGTTTGCCATGTGTTTGTATGCACTCATCAATCAGCTTGAATCCTGCTACCTAAAAAGAAATAAGAGATGAGCCTCTCCGTTCATCTCTTATTTCTCCTCATTCCCTTCATCTCATCGTATAGCTGAAAGAATGGTTTTCTTAACCTTTTCTGCATCAACAGGCTTTGCAATATGTCCGTTCATTCCTTTTTCAAATGCCTTTTTTCTATCTTCCTCAAATGCATTGGCTGTCATAGCTATGATCGGAATACCGGCTTTTTTCTTATCTTCCAGCCTTCTGATTGCCTGAGTTGCCTTATAGCCATCCATGTTCGGCATCTGGATATCCATAAGGATCAGATCGTAGGTCCCTGCCGGTTTCTGTTCCATCCTTGCCACACATTGAACTCCATCCTCAACACGGTCAACCATAAGTCCCATATCCTCCAGGATAAACTCTGCGATTTCCGCATTCAGGTCATTATCCTCAGCCAGCAGAACATATTTTCCGCTGATCCTGTCTGTTTCCTCTGTATCCGGGGACGGATCCGTAACCTGCTCGTAGTAACCCTTATCAGCAATCCTGTATTCCATGATAACTGTAAATTTGCTTCCTTCTCCCAGCTTACTTTCTGCTTTAATGGTTCCGCCCATCATATCAACATATTTCTTTATGATCGGCATTCCCAGACCTGTTCCTGCAACCTTTGCAGCTGTTGTATTGCGTTCCCGGGCAAAAGCCTCAAACAGGGATGGCAGGAATTCTTCACTCATTCCAATACCGGTATCAATTACCTGAGTCTGTATCCTCACATAGTCTTTCCTGTCACAGTCAAGCTCTGTAATCCTTATGGTAACTGCTCCCCCTGAAGCTGTATATTTTACCGCATTGCTGATCAGATTGAGGAAAATTTCCCTGTTCTTTGTCTCATCGCAGATTACATGTTCATGCTGCACCTCATATTCCATCTCAAGGTGAATACCCTTTTTCTCCGCTTCTGCCTGGAAAATTTTGTAAACTCCCTGATAAACATCTCTAATCTTCACATAATTCTCATCCAGTTCCATCTTACCGCTTTCAATTTTGGCCATGTCCAGCACATTATTGATAATAGACAGCAGCAGATTTCCAGACTGTTCCATCTTCTCCTGATAATCCAAAAGCTTTGGATCTGTCAGTTCCCTTTTCATCAGCCCGTTGTATCCCAGCAGGGCATTCATCGGTGTACGGATATCATGTGACATATTGAAAAGAAAATCCGATTTGGCAGCATTAGCCTTTTCTGCCTGAATCTGGGCTTTCCTTGCTTTCATCATCAGGTAAACTATAATCAGTATAATAACCAGGGTCACACTTACAAAACTCATGGAAACTACCCGCAAATTATCCTTTATGTATTCTGCCAGAGTAACCCTTCCCGGTGCGTTTTCATATACAGAAAACAGGCCTGAAAGTCTGGAAGCAGGCAGAGTCTGGATGGTTTTATTCAGGATATTCATTAATGTTATGTTTTCCCTGGTGACTGCAAAGCAAGAATCGCCGGGTTTCGTAAGAAAAACGCTGTACATTTTGCTGTTTGCCAGCGTCTTTAATGACTGTCCTGCCTTCACAACAAAGCAGTCTGCCTCACCACTGCGAACTGCTTTCTCAACCTCAGCAGATGAATCATATTCCTTTATTTTCCAGAAAGGATAATTAAAAGAAATATACCACTTTCCCAGCAGGTTATTTCTACTCACCGCCACTGTGTTTTTCCTGTTTTCATCAAACTTTTCAACACCGGTGAGCACTGCAACATTGACTTCAAAAACAGTATTTGACAATATAATGCCGTTCTGCTCAGCTTCATATGGATTCTGGTTCATATGAAAAATCATATCAATCCTGTTATCCTTTAATGCCTGCAGTTCTTCCTCCTGGGAATCAAAGCCTGTCGTCTGAAATTCTATGCTTTTTTCTCCCATACAATCGGAAGCCAGACTGATATAATCGTTAATAATTCCTGTCGGTTCCCCTGACTCTGCATCCGCAAGACTGACACCCACATCCTTTTTCAGATATCCAATCCT
>OKRX01002116.1_pt1 | contig 13565 bp, 10 predicted proteins | sample 1601241 | NCBI WGS metagenome assembly OKRX01 (sample SAMEA3541500, study PRJEB24748) | human gut metagenome | biome: human gut; feature: human-associated habitat; material: faeces | place: China | collected 2012
AAAATTACGGTTTCACTTAAATAAATTGCAGCGTGAAAAGCTCTCTGGAGGCCAAAGCAGCGCCCAGCGGCGCCGGTTACGAAAACGATCAGAAACCATACGTGCACTTTTTTCTTTTCTTAAACTTGATCGACAAGCTAAGCATGGCTATCGAAAAGACAGCCGTGCTGCGATATCAGAAATACTCTAAACTTTTGCTTTCTGGAAAGCGCTCGGCTATTTTTGAATCTCATCAAAGGCAAGCGCACGATTGAAAAGGCACACCTCTCCGCCAGGCAGCTTCTGCGCCGCTACCGGGCCGCTCCTAAGCGATTCGTTCACATGTGCCGCGCAGTAGGCGGAGGCGTCGAGTTTCCCATCGACATAGATCTTGAGCATGCCGTTTTTCTCGCGCAGTGCGGCAAAGCGGCGTGCCCTGCCGTCGTTAACCGCCTGCGTGGACAGGGCGGTTACACCGCCCGCAGAAAAGCGCAGCTTTCCGTCCGCATCAACAGAAATTGTAAACGCGCCGTCCTGCGTCAGGAGGATCACATCCGCCTCCCGTGTGGCAAGCGGGAAGGTCACAGTAAAGTCGCCTTCGCCCTCCACGCCGCTGTCTGCAAGATAAGCACCGCTCTGCGCCTGCTCACGGACGATAACGTCGTCCGGATAATAGGGAATGCGGGCCGTTTCCTGCACTGCATTGCCGGCACAATCCACAAGGCTGATCTCCGCCGCCACCGCCTCATAAGGCAGAAACACATCCTTGCGCGATGCGATCACCGTGTGGTAATCCGCGCAGAGCGTAAGCTCCGCCTGTGCGCCGTCGAGCAGCACCTGCGCATCCGCAATGCTGACGCGCTGATCGAAACAGAGGCAAACCGCACGATCGGAGATCGTTTTGGCCGTGCGAATCTGCGCCGGCTTCTTCTTCTGCGCACCAAAGCGCAGAATGCGCACCTTATGCGGGGCAAGCGTGAGCTTCACCCGGTCGCCATACTGGTAGGTCTTCCCGTCCGGCTTCGCCGCATAGGGCAGCACTTGCAAACAGGTCAGATCTTTCGCGCCCTCCTTGACGCCGATGAGCCGGTCAAGCGTGATCTCATACTCCTGCACGAAATTGGCCGGGTTACGCAGGGAGACGATCCCCTCCCCGCCATCCCAGGCAGAATAGCCGTAAACGTTCCCCTTTGCCGGGGTTTCGCCGATGAGCTTTGCGTTGCGCAGAATGTGAAAATTTTCCTCCGCCCAGTGAAGCACTTCGGAACAGACCTGCCATTTTTCCTCGTCCATCATATTGTAGCTGAAATAGAGCTCCCAGAAGGAGGTACCGCGCGCGGCGAGCTGATAGAGATATTTTCGGAATTCCTCCGTGGTGGCCTGGATGACCTGCTTCGTCTGCGGGGATTTTACCGTATTGCCATAAATCGGATCGTGGTTATACAGATGCGCCAGCGGGAACTGGAGCTCGCGCGTACGCACGAAATCGAAATACCGGTCGTCGCGATAGGTCATCATCTGATCGACGTCTGAATCCTGCTTGGAACCACCCTTCGACGGAATCTGGAAGGCATGGTCGCTGCTGTTCTGCATCCAGATGGAGTTAACCCACTGCAAAAACCAAGGGCTGGGATTGACATAGCAGGTGAAATTGATCCATAGGCTCTTGCCTTGCTCTTCGCGCTGGGCGCGCATAGCGGCAAAAATATCCGTCCAGTTCTCCCACAGCTCCGTCGTGAAATACATATCGTGCTCGCCGCCGGTCATGTGACCGTGCTTCTTCTTCGGGCAGGGGCGCAGGGCGAAGCCATCCAGCTTCCAGTAATTCAGGTCAAATCGCTCCATAAAATCGAGGAACAGCTGCCTGACTCCCTGCTGATAAACCGGAGCTGCCACGCAGATGTCTCTTGACTTGGGGTTTTGAAAGCCCGTCCCGGCCTTTTGAATATGCTTTGCAAACTTTACCGTATCCGTCGTATATCCGCCGCGCGGGCCGAGCCACAGGCCGAAATGGGAGGCAAATTTCTTCGCGAGCGCCGCGCTGGGATAGAGCTCCTTCGGAAACTTTTCATTGAAGCACCAGAAGCCCTTGCTGTAATCGTTCCAGCCGTCGTCCACAACATAGGCGTCCATGGGGGCAACGCCATGCTGTGTCAGGCCCTTCTCCATTTCATAGAAGGAGCCGACGATATTTTCCGACGTGATGTCGAGCATATGATCGTACCAGGAATTATATTGCTTACGGAACTCCGTCTTTGAGGAGATCGTTTCAATATAGCGGAAGAAGTCGCTTTGCAGCACCTCCCTGTCATCGCTGCGGGCCGCGCCGAGCACGGCGGGCCAGGAAAGGAAAACGCCGTCCGTTTTCCGCAGGCGGGAAAACGGCTTGCCGGAATAATACCGGGTGCGCGCCGTAGCCTCCTCAATGCGCGTATCCGCCGCCGGGAACTCACAGCCCAGGAACAAGCTGCCGAGATAGACCGGCTGGCCCAGCCCCATATGGAAGCCGGAAATATTGGCGGGCTCCATTTCCGGCCGCGACCAGGTCTTCTCCCCCTGCGGCACGCGCAGGGACAGCAGATCGAGCGAATCAAGCGTGAGCGTGTCCGCCTGCTGCTCCGGAATGGAAACCTCTATGTATTCGCGCAGGAAATGGTCCTTCGCCTCAAGCACAGCCACCAGACGTACTGTAACAGGGACGCCCAGCGCCATGACAGGCGCAAAAGAAATGCACAGCGCCCTGCCGTCTGGAAGCGCGGCATAGGACACGGAGCTGACCGAAAAATCGCCGGCAGAAAGCCGCGCGGTTTTGCGGCCGGCAGAAAAACGCACGATAAATTCCTGAGAGGATGCACCCATCGTATAGGAGGCTGGCGCTCCATCCACCCGTTTATTCAAAATTCCGCCGACGGACAGCCTGCTGTTTGCAATTGGATAAGTGCGCTCCAGGTATGCGTTTCCGATCGTGACGGCCCGCTCGGTGCAATGGAGGTATACGCTCCCCTCGGACGATTCTGTCAATGGAGCAAAAGGCTGGGACGCTGTGGTAAACGGCTGAAATCTCATGGCAAACACCTTTCTGCATGATACTTGATACAAACAAAAATACGTACCTGTGCCCGGGTCGCACCTATTGTAGCAAAGACACCCACTGTTTGCAAGGAAAAAGGCGCGCTGCAAAATGCAAACACACACATTTTGCAGCGCACCCCTGAGAAAACGATTTGCAAGCCATCCATGACAGCCCGCACTTTGCTTCTTGGCAGCACTAAGCCACGCTTTTCTCGACTGGTCTATTCACATATTCTGCAGCAATCCCCTTGCAGATAATTTTCAAGCGATGCCAAAATCAGTTTATCTCCCGTGTTTGCGGCTTGCTGTTTTCCCCTGTCAGCAGGCGGTTCTTGCATCCACCATCCTTGGCGCAGTGGTCAGCATGCATACAGCGCAGCCTCCGATTCCGGTTTTCATCCAACTGCTCTTCCATTATAACATTGCGCCCGAGCACCCAGCAATATTGCTCACGCGCCTTCGTATTCCCGTGTTCCATCCGGTCATCACCCACTTATCCGTTTTGTTGTCACTGTTAGTATATTCACACGGGACACAGATAAACAATCGCTATGTAAAAAATATATGATTAGCACACGGTATATTTGTCCAATAATATTTCATAAATATGACAGGGAGGCTGATGATTCGTGGATAGTAATTTCAAGCTCACCGTTTTGGAAAAGGTACGGAAAACGCCGGCGGAGCCGACGCCGGAGCAAAAGCTGCTCGAGGATATCAGAGACATCTGCCGGCGCATCGACACTGCATACGCCCGCTTTGAATATGAAGAGGACGCGGACCTGGTGGAGGCTGCTATCTATGAATTGGAAGCGCTCAAGGCCCGTTACCGGTACCTGCTGCGCATTGCAAAGGAGCGGGATGTCCACGGCACGGCAATCAAGCCCGTATGGGGCGCAAACGGAAGGATGGATACAATGGGATAGGTCTGACTGTCGCTCTCTACGCGGCCGGGATCGCGGCGGCGCTCGTGATCCTGGGCGCCATGCTGCGTTCCGGCCATGCGTTCAAAGCCCTGCTGATGAGCGTCCTGCAGGGCGTCGCCGCGCTGTTTGCAGTCAATGTTCTGGGCACGTTGACGGGCGTAACGCTGGCCGTCAACTGGTGGACTCTCGGCATCAGCTCCCTGGGCGGCACGGCAGGGGTAATTCTTCTGCTGGTTTTGAATGTGGTCCTGTAGCGGAACATAGGAAAAATTTTTAAAAAAATTGAAAAAGGGCTTGCATTTCCTCCTGCGATCCGATATAATAAATCTCGCGCTCAGGAAGGGAAGGACACGCAGTCGTTCCCACTTGGAAATGCAGGCACGGACGTTTAGCTCAGCTGGTAGAGCATTCGCTTGACGTGCGAAGGGTCAGCGGTTCGAGTCCGTTAACGTCCACCAGAAGAAACCCCATAACCATGAAGTTTTTTGTGGTTATGGGGTTTTTCTTTTATTCTAAAGTTCTGAAAAAACACTATCCGGGCTTGTTTCGATTTAGAACTGGTGGAATCTGTATCCATGCTTTCAGGGCTTGTTCAAGCCCCCGAATTACCGGAAGGCGACCATGTTTTTGGGTTGTCTGTTTCCTCCAACAGCCAAGCGGCAGAAACATTTAACACTTTAGCAAATGCAAACAATTCTAAATCCGTGACGTACCGATCTCCCACCTCAATTCTTGATATAGTATTTCGGGATATGTTGATTCCTTCAAGTTGTAGGCGGGCAACTAAATCGTCCTGATTTAATTTGTGCATTGCTCTGGCTATTCGGATCCGATCGCCGGCTTTATTTGCTTTCATCTTTATTCCCCATTTATCAAGTATCATTTTGAATATACTTAATTTTATCCCAAGGAATGATAGAATAGTCTCGTTAAATAAGAAATATTCCCATTCTGTGGGAATTTATAAAAAGGCAAAGAAAACAGGTAAAGAGATACAGGTGTTTTAATAGGAAAAATATTGTCCACATTATTTGCACGTTTCTTTATGGCCTACCCCGTAAACAATAATAGAACATTGCCCACTGATTTAAAACAATCTTATATCGATCAATAGCATTCTATCAGTTTGCATATCCTTTCAATATGGAATATCATTGACGCGAGGCGAGATATTATATAACCTTTCCAAGCGCATGAGAACCATCGGGCGAAAAGAACACATTCAAAACATACAGGCTGGATCACATAACTAATCAAAACGACGCAGGCACGGATTTCTTCTCTAAATCGAAAAAAATCCTGTCTGCGTCATTTTCTGCTGGCTATACCGTCTTTATTTTAATTCTTCTTCCTCAAATCGTTCTGGCGGATCGCCACGCGGCGGATCTTGCCATTGACCGTTTTAGGTAGCTCATCGACGAATTCGACCACACGCGGGTATTTATAGGGTGCGGTCTCGCGCTTTACATGGTTCTGGAGCTCCTTTTTCAGCTCCTCGCTCGCCGTAAAGCCGGGGCGCAGGACGATCGTCGCCTTGACAACATTGCCCCGCAGCGGGTCCGGCACGCCGGTCACCGCGCACTCCAGCACCGCCGGGTGCTCCGCGAGCACACTCTCAATCTCGAATGGCCCGATGCGGTAGCCAGAGGATTTGATCACGTCGTCCGTCCGGCCGACATACCAGTAGTAGCCATCCTCATCCATCCACGCGGTGTCGCCCGTGTGATAGAGGCCGTCGTGCATCGCTTCCTTTGTGCGCTTCTCATCCCGGTAATAGCAGTCGAACAGGCCGAGCGGCTTGCCGTTGCCGAGCTTTACGACGATCTCGCCCGTCACGCCGGGCTGGACGGGCTCGCCATCCTCATCCGCGATCATCACGTCATACTGCGGAATCGGCTTGCCCATGGAGCCGGGCTTCGGCTCCATGCCCACAAGGTTGGCAATCAGGAGCGTCGTCTCCGTCTGCCCGAACCCCTCCATAAGCTTGATGCCGGTGGCCTCATACCATTTATTGAAGACATCCGGGCTCAGAGCCTCGCCCGCGATGGTGCAGTATTTTAATTTGCTCAGATCCCAGCTCTTAACATCCTCCTGCAGGAAGAAGCGGAACATTGTCGGCGGGCAGCACAGGGACGTAATGCCGTATTGCTGGACCTTATTGAGGATATCCGCCGCGACGAATTTATCAAAATCATAAACAAAGACGCAGCTCTCCATGAACATCTGCCCATAGAGCTTACCCCAGACTGCTTTGCCCCAGCCGGTATCCGCGATCGTGAAATGGATGCCCTCCGGGTCGACATTGTGCCAGTATTTCGCGGTGGAGAGATGGCCCAGCGCATAGGTGAAAGGATGCAGCGCCATTTTGGGATTGCCGGTCGTGCCAGAGGAAAAATAGAGGATCATCGGATCCGACGCAAGGGTGGGAACGCGTTCAAAATCCTCAGGGGCTTTCTCCATCTCGGCCATAAAATCATCCCAGCCGTCGCGCTTGCCATTGACCATGAGCTTCACCTGCCAGGTCGGGCATTCCGGCGCAGATTCGTCAAAATGCGCGGCCACGTCGCCCTGCCCGGTGCAGATGACCGCCTTGACGGAGGCGGAATTAATGCGATAGACGATATCGTGCTTTGTCAGCAAAAAGGTAGCGGGAATGATCACCGCGCCGAGCTTGTGCAGCGCAAGGATCGTAAACCAGAATTGATAGTGGCGCTTTAATACCACCATGACCATATCGCCCTTGCCGATGCCCTTGGCGCGCAGCATATTGGCGGTTTTGTCGCTATAGCGCTTGAGGTCGCCATAGGTGAAAACATGCTCCTCCCCCTCCGGGTTGCACCAGATCATGGCGCGGCGGTTCGGTTCCGCCTTGGCGATCTCATCCACCACATCATAGGCAAAGTTGAAATGCTCCGGGTATTTGTATTTGTAATCGACGACGTTGCCCTTTTCATCGCGCGTCTCGTCGACGTATCTCTCATTGACATGCAGCATGGGAAACTCCTCCGTTTCAAAGATAAAATGATTGCGTTATTTCTTTTCGTCCTGCACCTTGAGGATAATCGCAAGGAACAGGCAGTCCTCGCCGCCGGTTGCGATCATGCCGTGGCCGTGGGAGGAATCATAGATGACGCTGTCGCCCTCATGGAGGATTTCCGTGTGGTTTTCAAACTGTGCCTTGAGCGAGCCCTTGAGGATGAAATCGAACTCCTGCCCCTCGTGGGTAGAGAGCTCAATCGGCTTCTCCTGCTCCTCCTCCTTGTAAGGCGCGGTGACGAGGAACGGCTCGCAGAATTTGCCCTTGAGATACGGGGCCAGATGATAATAATCAAAGCCGGAGCGGCGCTTGATCGGCAGGCCCTCGCCCTTGCGGACGATGGAATAGAAAAGCAGGTGCGGATTTTCGCCCGTCAAAATTTCGATCATATCCACGCCGAACTTGTCAGCGCATTTGAACAAAAAGGTGAAGGAGAAATCCGTCTCGCCGTTTTCCGCCGCAATGTATTCCGCTTCCGTGCAGCCGACGGTATCGGCCATCTCCTGTGTGGTAAAGCCCATAATCTCCCGCAGTGTGCGGATACGCTCCGCGACCTCCGTCAGTTTCAGTTCCATTCTTACAATCACCCTTTCTGTAAAATCAATTGCTCTGAAAATAAAAATCAAAAATCCCGCCCCAAGAGTTCCTTGGGGCGGGATTTGATCAGCAAAGCCCGCGGTACCACCCAAATTCAGCATTTTCCCGGCAATCTGCCCGGCGGAAACGCCCTTCAGGGCTCCAACAAGCCCCTGGCCTTAACGCGGCCTGACGAAGGCGCTTACTTGCCCGAAGGCTTTCAGACCTCTGCTCAAGAGTGATTCCTGTTACCGCTGCTGCCCGTTTCCACCAGCCACGAGCTCTCTGAAAGCAGGGAGGATAACAGACGTCTCTGTCCATGCATTTCAAATTGGAAGACCATATAAACGATGTTGGATGCATTATAACGCCGGAAAAAGCGGATGTCAAGCGGTATAAAAAAATTTATACACTTTTCAGATATCGCCAACATTGCAATGTGAAACAGAGTTATAAAGGACTTTTTCGATCCGTGACGCTCCCGCATCATCTAAATAGGGAAAAGGAATCAAAATAAATGTGATCGGTATTCCGGGATCAGATATAGAAGGAAGCTGAACGGAAATCTTTTTGCAATCCGCCAATCTCATGTTGCCAAACAAGTAGTTTGCAGAATTGATCGGTATCAAGCGGTTTCTCTGAATCCCGATCAGGATAAACTCAAAAGTAAAGTCTTTATTTTCTTCATATAGGGTGTGAAAATCGCCATCAAAAATCAATTCCGGATTGATATGTAACTCAACTGTACGATCTTTAGGGTTCACTGAATTCACATAAACAGGCGCAACCTGATTGTCATTTTTTTCAGAAGATTCCATTTCATACGGCGTTTGCGATGCATTACTGTTACCAGATCCAACCTGCAGGCGCAAAAAATGATAGGCATATGGATTTCCGCTTTCGACAAGGCGAGGAAATCGAACAAAAAGCATCAGGTTACTCTGATTCGAAAAGTTCTTCAAAGAGAATTCTGATTCCAAACCTACAATTTTTTCTCCAGTGTTCTCCAGAGTAAGCGAAAACAAGTGATCCTCTATCAGTTTATGATTTTGCAAAGCAAAAAAAGGAACGGGTTCAAAATTTTCGAATAATCCTACTTCCATCGTAAGAGTGGTATTCGAGCTATACTGTGTTTCCAATACAATTTTTTTCCCTTCTCCGCCGTCTAACATTTCTGCATTAAATTTTGTGAAAAGAGATAAATTGTTTTTAGAAGGAGTTCCACATGAAGACAACAAAAACACCACCTGTAAACAGTCAAATCTTGAAATGTTCAGTGGAAAGCAGATGTCAAACATAAAATATTAACTAATTCATCTTTTGCCTTTTCTATATTTCTTAAAATAATATAATGAATACAGTCTAGGAAATAGAATGATAGCGACAAATACCGAGATATCAATCGTTCCAACAATGACAGGATAAGCAAGTAAAAGAACAGAGAGACAAACTGCGATACCACAAAGAACCCAAACCACACTGGCGCATTTTATGGTTGCTTCTTTATTTGACTGATCAGATGCCGTCCAAGGCGTTACATAAGCAATTGACATTTTTTCCTCCATTTTCGGAATCAACACACCAATCACTGCTATCAAAATGCCAAAAATGATACTGATAATAAATCCCCATTTGAAGTTCATTTCTCCTATCATAAATAAAATTACACTCTGTACAATGACTGGAACAATGGCAACACCCCAGGTCCCAATTGCAAATAACAGATTCCCGCCACTCTCATGACCAGTACGATTTTGTCTGGACAGCTGAAAAAATATGATGATGACCAATAATATTCCTGGGATTCCCCATGCCGCAAAATTTTTGGAGACAAAGCTATCCGCAATTCCTTGTGAATTCCAATGTACAGCGACTTGGTCAGGATATTTGGAGTAAAACAATGCCGATAAGACAAATGGAGAAACCAATAGGCACAGATAAAGAATTTTACGAAAATTTTTCATAACTAAGACCTCCTAAAAATGAGTATCTATTCTGCAACAATACGATTTCCCTGAATTTGATAGACTTTGTCCACTTGATGAAGGACAAATGAGTCATGCGTAAAAATAACGACCAACGCCTTTTCTTGAAGGCGATATTCATTAATAGAGCGTAAAATAATATTTTTCGTTTCTTGATCCAGCTGGGCTCATCAAGCCATAAAATGGATGGATGACGCAGCAATCATCTTGTAGAGATATTCTTTGTAATTGTCCTTCTGAGAGTTGAATTCCGTTCAATCCAATTCTTGTATTTAATGATTCCGGCAACGAATATATAAGATCATATCAATCAACCTAATTTTTATATGTTATTTTTTTATATTATATCCTATATAGAATAATTTTTCTACATAAATTTACAAATTTAGATTACTATATTTAAATAATGAATCTTATATAATTAATTTATCCTATATTATTTAGTCATACAAAGGCGGAAAAGCGGCAGAAGATACTCCGCCGCTTTTCACGTTCAGCCAAACTTTTTCATCCCTATTTGATTGTTTGAATCCCGCTCGCCCGAATCGAAACACCACCCGGCTTTCCGTCAATTTCTCATTGCTTTTTCTCCATCTGAAATCCGATCTCCGTCTGTGCCGGATCATTGAGCAATTTCCCCGTATAGTCAAATCTGGACCCATGGCACGGGCAATCCCATGACAGCTCCGCCGGATTCCACTCGAGACTGCAACCCAGGTGCGGGCAGCGCACCGTCACAAAATACGCGCCGCCATCCGGCGTTTTGTACACGCCATATTTCTCCCCCTCCACCTTCACGACCGCCGCCGTGCCATTCGGGATTTCGAAGAGGGTTTTCCGCGGGATTTCCAGCTTTTCCTTTGCGATGCTGTAAACCGTCTGTGCACCATCGAGCAGAAGCTTCGGGGCGCTGATAAAGGGATGGAACCGCTGCGGGGAAAAGACAGGCGCGTCCCTGTTTTCCTGTCCGCAAATGAGATCCATCAGGATCTCCGCAGCCGCCATTGCGGTGGTCATCCCCCATTTTTGAAATCCGGTCGCCACGTATACGTTCGGCCATTTTTCACTGATCGGGCCGATCAGGGGGATTTGATCATGAGGCATACAGTCCTGCGCCGCCCAGTGGTATTTCACTTTGCAGCCCGGATAAAAAATTTCCGCGCTCTGCCTCAGCCGCTCAAAATTGCCGCCCTCTTGATTTTTTCCCGTGCGCGTCCCTGCGCCGCCGAGCAGCAGGCAGCCCTCCGCATCGCGGAAGGAGAGGCTGTTTTTCTCCTCGCCAATATACATCCCGCCGATAGGCGCAGCGTTTTCAAGCGCGAGCACATAGGAGCGCTCCTGATGCATACGCAGGAAGAAAAAGCCGGGCACATTGACGATTGGAAAATGCGTGGCGAGCACAACCGCCTTCGCTCGGACCGTTCCGCCAGGCGTGAGCACCTCTCCCCTGCCGATCGCCGTCACCATGGTATGCTCATAGATCTCCATATCCTTTGACAGCGCAGAAAGGAACTGGAGTGGATGGAACTGCGCCTGTCTGGCAAACCGCACGGCATTGGTCACGGAAAAGGGCAGCGCAGTTTTTGTGACGATGGATGCAGGAATGCCAAGCGACTGTGCTGCGGCCGCCTCGCGCTGCGTCTTTGCTCCGCTGGCGGTGCTGTAGACATACGCGTCCGTCTCCTCCAGGCCGCACCGGATGCCGTTTTCTGCCGCCAACTCCCAGTAGGCGTCAATTGCCCGCTGATTCGCGTGGGCATATTGCAAAGCGCGCTCCCGCCCAAGGCGGCGGATGAGCTTATCGTAAAACAAACCATGCTGCGATGTAATTTTCGCCGTCGTCCCCTTTGTCACGCCTGACGCGATGGTCTCCCGCTCGAGCACCGCGGTGTCGAGCCCCGCCTGCCTGAGTCGCGCCGCCGTTAAAATCCCCGTTATCCCGCCGCCCACGACGACGACATCCTTTTGCAGATCGCCCACAAGGGACGGAAATTGGGGAAGTCCGCTGGTAGCCTGCCAAATCGATTCCATGTTTGATCCCTGCCTTTGTATATTCCAACGTAGATATAGTATTGGCTGCAAAGCGGGATTCATCCATAAAACAAAATATGCCGCCGCGAACAAATCCGCGGCGGCACGTGACAGAAAAAGCGTTATTCTTCTTTTAAGGACAGCGAATGAAGTCCGTAATATTGTGCCTTTGTGACATTCGCCCAGTGCCGCGGGTTTGGCTCCACATCGGCTAGCCCATAATAGGGAGAATAGGCATTGTCCTTTACGCGAACCTCGCTCACAGACACATCGAAATGCCCTTTCGCCTTCTCCCGCTCGATATACGCTTCGCGCGCCTGAATCCGGCGGTACGCCTGTGCGTTTTGCGCGTAGGTATTTCCATACATCACGGCAGCGCAAATCATGCAACCAATAAAAACGAAAACGCACACCACGTTGGGCACCGTCTTGTCTAAGCGAATGCCGGAACAAACCGTCCCCACTGCAATGATCGCACAGACGACGGAGCCAAACATAGCCCGCCCGGGAAAATACGGCACGGGCAGCATCGCATAAATCCCAGCCAGAGCCCCTATCAGATAGATGCCGCTGAGCAGAACCCGGCGGTGTTTGGCCTGCCGGTCTTCAGTTCCGAAAAAGTGGAGCAGGACGAGACAGGCGGCGAAAAGAGCAAAAATGGGAAGCACATAATAGAACAGCCTGCGATTGCAGACGGTAAATCCGTCCCAGAGCCGCTGAAAGGTGATACCGAGTTCGCCAAAATTATGCTCCACCCGCACACCGTTGCCCGGTGCGCAAATCATCACAACGAATCCCACAACCGCGCCCGCCAGCGATCCAAAAGACCATCTAGGCGCCTTGATTCTGACCGCCTTGTCATAAATCAAAAACAGCACCATCAGCACGATCAGGGCCGCGCCGGAATTTTCATTGGTCCATCCAGCAAAAAAGCCCGCGGGAACGGAGAGCAGCAGCCACCACCATCTTCCGGCGTAGGATTGCCCTTTCTGGGCATACAGCCGAAATGGGAGCAACATGGCGAGCCGCAGAATGGAGCCCCACATATAGTTGGCGCTCCCGTCGACCCATAGCATCGTCTGCCCATAAACGGGAATCAGAAACCACACCATCAGGTGCACGCCGAAATACAGTGCCGGATTGTGCCGGCCCGTCCCTTTACAGTGCCAGTAGATCAGCCCGGTAAAAAGCAGGTACCCCAGTGTATTGACCAGATTGAATACGGGCTTTCCCCAGAGCAGAAACAGCTGCGTCAGAAAATGCAATACCAAACGCCCGTTCATCGTATCATAATGATTGCGCATGGAAAAAAAGATGTCCGAAATGCTTCCCACCCGCTGATTGATCGCGCCGAATATAAACCGGTAATTAAAATCGTCCGCAATCAGCGCCGTCTGTAAATTGAACGCATAAAAAAAGGCCGCGCACACAGCGGCAATCGCAACAAAAAAAGTAACCCGGAGCCAGCGTTTCTCCCCATATGTATGCCGCATACGGCCCCATAGGCCTTGCGGCTCATACCGCTGCGTAACGGTCGCATCCGGTATCCGCTCCTTTACCTGCATAACAGCCCGGCACGCTCCTTCCCCCGCCGATGCGGGAACGCTCCTATTTTACCTAAGAGGCCGGGAAAAGTCAATGATTCCCTGGAAATGTGAAAAACGCCCACACAACGCGCTCTAAAAATTTCTGCGAAACATAGTGTCCTCCTGCGTCAGGCTCTCCACGGTTTCATAACCCAGACGGCGCAGGAGCTCCATCACATAAGGGTTGTCAACCGGGGTGCGCACCGGCGCCGCTTCACCATAATGCGCCACATGCAAAGCGCCCTCCTCTCTCGGCAGCAGCGTTTTGGGCCCGCCCACGCAACCGCCCACACAGCCCATGCCCTCGAGGAAATTGCCGCGGATTCCCCCCTGCATCAATTCATTGAGCATCTTTTTGCAGGCGGGTACGCCG
>OKRX01002121.1_pt1 | contig 13544 bp, 9 predicted proteins | sample 1601241 | NCBI WGS metagenome assembly OKRX01 (sample SAMEA3541500, study PRJEB24748) | human gut metagenome | biome: human gut; feature: human-associated habitat; material: faeces | place: China | collected 2012
ATGCAGGATAGGTGGCAGGACATGCAGACCCAACACGAATTAACGTGATTCTATTGAATTGTATTTTCATACTTTCTGTGTTCTATATATAATATAATGTGGTCTCGTTAGAAACCTAAGTTGAGAGTTACACCGTAAGAACGCTGGATAGGGTAGCCACGGAGTGACTCAGGGTCCATGCTCTTCAGACTGCTGATGGTGAAGAGGTTGCTTGCCTGCAAAGCGATGCTGAGCGAAGAAAGGCTCATCTTCTTGACGATGCTGCCTGGGAAGTTGTAACCGAGGTTCAGCAACTTGAGGCGCACGAAATTACAGTCCTCAATCCAGAATGTAGACTTCTTGCGGTTGTTGTCGTTGGATGTGGCAATCTTCACGCGTGGATATTTGCCAGAAGGATTGCTCTCTGACCAACTGTCGGTAAGGTGATACTTCTGATACTTAGGCAGGGTACCGTTCTCCAATGTATAGTAGTCGGTAATGTTCTGCTTATATCCTGACTCGCCCTGGAAGATGGCATTGAGGAAGAAACCCTTGTATTGCATTCCGAAACGGAAGCTGAAGTCCATGTCGGGTTGTGAAGAGTTCTTGACGTAAATATAGTCATGAGAGTCGAGAACACCATCCTCGTTCTGGTCGATGTATTTGATGTCACCAGGAGCGATGGTTGCATTACCCTGTCCGTCCTGATCGAGTGGCCAGTTGTCGATTTCTTCCTGACTCTGGAACAGACCTGCTGCCTGATACATCTGCCATACCATGCTGCTGGTTCCCTTACGGCGAAGGTTGGGCAACTGGCTGCTCTCGTCGCCGAAGTCGAGGTATTTGTCGTTGCTCTTTGACAGGTTGATTGACATGTTGTACTTGAACTTGCCGATGGTGTTCTTGTGGCTGATGGTGAAGTCCCAGCCCCATGCCTTCAACTTGCAGAAGGATAAGCTCCGTCGGTACCTGTCGAAGGAGGGAAGAGATAGTCCGGTGCCGATGTGATCTTGTCGGTCTCGTAACGTACGAAGTAATCGAAAGACACACCGATGCGTCCGTTCCAGAAGCCCATGTCCAAACCGAAGTTATAGTCGTGGGTCTTTCCCCATGACAGATCGGTGTTAGGATAACTCATGAGGGTGAATCCAGGACGGTAAACACTTGAGGCAGAACCCTTGCTGCCGAAGCTGTAACCATAGTTGGCAGACTCGGTGTAGTTCTTCAGATATGAGTATGCACCCACCAAACCGTCATTACCCAACCATCCAGTAGAGGCTCTCAGCTTCAGGTTAGAGATGACGCCCTGCTTCCAGGCTTTGAAGAATTCCTCATTAGAGACAACCCATGAACCAGAGAATGATGGGAAGAAACCCCATCGGTTGGAGGGTGAGAAGTTGGTAGAACCGTCGACACGGAAACTGAACTCAGCAAAGTACTTGTTGGCGTAGCTGTAGTTGAGACGGCCGATGGTAGAGGCACGCTCGTTGATCGTCTCATTACCAGAGAGAGTTGAGCTCTTGGCCACACCCATGGTCTCGGGCACAGAAGTCTTGTCGAGGTTCTTGCCTATCATATACTGATTGTTGAGTCGCTGATAGTTCATGACCAGTGTGGCACCTACGGTATGCTTTGCCGCAAAGGTGTTGTTGTAGTTGATACCCGCCTCATAGAGCTGACTCTTATAGAAACGGTCGGCCTGTTCTAAGGTTGTCTTAGCCTTAGGATAAACGGTATTTTGATCGATGGCAAACTCTTCTGTAGTGGCATCGTAGGTGTAGAGAGTTACAGGAGTGCTGTACTTTTTCTCGATACGATGGTTGTCATCGAAGGTTCCACGTACATAGGCGTTCAGACCCTTCACCCAAGGAATGTCCCATCGCAGGTTGACATTCACAGTACCCATTCTTGACAGATCTTTGATGTATCCGCCCAAGCCCCGAAGGTTGATGAGTGGGTTGTTGCCGTCGATACTTGCCAACTCGCCATTGGTAAACTCATATACCTGAAGGGGAGAATAGCTATAGGCTGCATCGAGGGTTGTGTAGCTGCTGTTCTTGGCGTTAGAGTTGGCGCCCGTATAGTCGACAGACAAGACGAGACCCTTGGTGAGGGTGGCATCCAACTTCATAGAGTAGTTGATGCGGTCGCGACCAACACCACTATAGAGACCTTTAGAGTTGGCATAGCCCAAAGAGAGATAGTATTTTACGTAAGAGTTGCCGCCACTTGCCGAAACAGCATGAGTGGTAGAGTAGCCCGTCTTGTCGAGATAGTCTAAGAGGTTGCTGTCGCCATAGACGTTGGGGTTGGAGTGAGTGCGGATCTCTTCCAACTGCTCCTCTGTATAAGGAGCCAGGGTGCTGGAAGGTGAATTGGCAATAGCCTGGTTGCGAAGCTTGGCAAACTCGTAGGCATCGAGGAACTCAGGCAGTTTGGTAGCTTCCTGGAGGTTGTACTGGCCACGGTAGTTGATGCGCAACTTCTGGTTGCCCTCAGCGCGCTTGGTCTGTACGAGGATAACACCATTAGCGGCACGTGCACCATATACGGCAGCAGCGGCAGCATCTTTCAGTACGGTGATACTCTCGATGTCATCGGGGTTGAGGTCGGAAAGACGAGTCTCACCATCAGAAGTGGTCGTACCGAATCTTGGCACACCATCGATAACGAGCAAAGGTGCTGAGTTAATACCACGGATATGAAGGGCAGCCTCCTTGGCAGTACTTGGGTCACCCGTAGAAGTCATAACCTGCAGACCAGCCACCTGTCCGGTAAGCGCATTGTCGAGGTTGGCGGTAGGCATCATGAGCAAGTCGTCAGCCTTGATGGTCTCAATAGAACCTGTGATAGACGATTTCTTCTGAAGACCATAACCTATTACGACAAACTCGTCGAGATGCTGGGCGTCTTCTTCCAGTTTCACTTCTATCTGTTTGCCAGACTGAGCGCTTACCTCCTTGGTCTTGTAGCCAAGGAAAGAAATGACCAACTTACCCTGATGGGCAGGGATGGAGAAGTTGCCATCCACATCGGTGCTGGCACCTATCTTGGTGTCTTTCCACCTTACATAGGCACCAGTGACAGGCTCACCAGCCTGGTCGATCACCTTACCCTTGACGAAGTCCTGGGCGTTTGCAAATTGACATACCCACATGAAAGTAAGCATGAGTGCCCACTTCATGTAGTAGTGCAGTGTTTTGTTCTCTCTCATAAAAATATTTATTTTCAAATATATAACTTGTTTTAGGGAGTAGAGGAGAAATTGGGGGAGTTAAAGGAGTTAAGAAGTTAAGGAGTTAAGACGTATGTCTTGTTGCTTAAAAACTACGCCAAAAAGACTATTGTCTTAACTCCTTAAACTCCTTTAATTTCTGAACTTGCGTAACTTGAATTACTTATTGTTCAGCAACTTCTCCATGAGAAGAATCTGATAAGAGTAGAAGTCGCGGGTGCTGCCAGTAGCGGTAGCACGATAAGCACGATACTTGTTGAGTACACGCTGCAGGCTTCCTGTCATCAGGGCACCAGTCTCAGCATCGCTGAGCATGCTGCCACCATAATTGATACGTACGAAGCTGTCGGTTATATCGTTGGCATTGCAAATCTGCTGCGACATCTCGAGGTCGTTCTGCCACAACTGGTCGTCGGTGAGACCCTTGGTCTTCTTGCCTGTCTCGGGCTGCAAGCCAGTGCGCTGCATCATCAGATTGATGGCGTTAGACTGCAGAGCCTGCTCGGCATAAGAAAGTTTTCCACCCACAGGAGCCTTGAAGATCATGTTGGTCAGGTCGTTCATATAACCTTCGATGGTGTAGTTGGCGTTGGCATTTACCATTCCACCTTCCTTGATGCGATAGAGTGCAGTGGGGCTGAACAGCGAAGAGATGGTGCGCTTGCAGATGTTTTTGTTGACATCGAGGCTCAGTTCCATCTTGTTCAGCAGGGCATGAGGTGTGAGCCAACTGTCGAAGCTGCGCATCTGTGCAAGCAGCCATGTGAGGGCTTCCTTCTGACGTGCCTTGTTGATGTAGTTCATGCTCTGAGCCTGACCGTCGCCCTGTCTGATCTCAGTATATTCGATGCCACCGATATAAGATGCCACATGGTTGATATAGCGGGTGTACTGCTTGGTAACCTCACGATAGAGTTTCTCCAAGTCGTCGTATCTCTCGCCCTTCTCCATGGTCCAGTTCTCGAAGTTCTTCATCAGAATCTTCATGTTGCTGATACCATAGTTGCTGGCTTTGATATGGTCGTTTCCAAGGTCCTCGGTCAGATCGGTTGGGTCAACAGTACCTAAAACCTGCTGAGCGCCAAACTGGAATTTCTTATCGTTGGCTTTTTCGGCAATCCATTTGTTAAGAGTAGCCACTTCCTCCTCAGGAGTATTGGCGCCCTTGATGATTCTGTAACCCCAGTTGATGGCATACTTGTCGTATACACCGATAACAGGAGGAGTAAGGCGCACGCCTTTCTCCAAATCGCCAGGCTGGGCGATGTAGTTGTTGCGGGCATAGTCCATGATACTTGGTGTGGTGCCATACTGCTGTGTGAACTTTGGATCTCTCAGCTGCTCTACGTCGAAAGCATAGCTGGCACCCATGTTGTGCATCAGACCCAGGGTATGACCAATCTCGTGGGCTGCTGCATAACGGATAGACTCGCGCATCACATCATCATCGAAGGTGTTCTTGCGAACTCGCTTGTCTACAGCTGCAGTCTGGATGAATCGCCAGTTGTGCAACAGGGATACGATGTTGTGATACCAGATGACATCGGCGGTGAGGATTTCGCCAGTACGAGGGTCTTTATGACTTGGACCCATGGCGTTGGCAGTAGATGTGACTGCATACTTGAAGCAGTTGTAGCGCATATCGTCTGGATCGAAGTTTGGATCGTTCTTGGGATAGTCTTTAGCAATGATGGCATTCTTGAAACCGGCCTGCTCGAAAGCCTGGTTCCAGTCTTCTATACCCGTCTTGATGGTTTCTCTCCACTTCTCAGGGAAGGCAGAGTCGACATAGAACACGATAGGTTTCTGTGGCTCCACCAGTTCGCCGGCAAAGTACTTGTCCATATCTTCGGGCTTGGGTTGCAGGCGCCATCTGTTGATGTAGGTCTTGCTCTCCACCTTGTCCTTGGAAGAACTGTATATGTTTTTGTTGTTATTGAAGAAACCCACTCGGTTGTCCTGGTATCTCATAGGCATAGGATCCTCGGGCAGGACAAAGAGTGAACGGTGAACCTTCACAGAGTAAGGCTTCTTGATCATACCTGTGGTGTTGAACGACAGGGTGCTCTCTATCTCGATGTTCTTAGGGAAAGTCTTCACGAAGTCGATGCTGGAAGCATCGGCAGAGAAAGTACCCTTGATGGCATTGGCATCGCCGAAGAGTTTAGAAAAAACAGAAACCTCTTTCAGTGGAGAGATGTAAGCCTCGTTGGTACCGAAGAAAGAAGTCACGTCAATAACGACATTGCCATTATTGCGTGCAGCAATCTTGAAACCTTTCATACGAGGATTCAAGAAATTCTTGTCGAAAGAAGCTGCGATAGGGTCGTTCTTGTCAACGACATTGTTACTCTGTATGAGATTGATATATACGTTTCGTTCGTCCTTTGAGAACTGTATGAGCAAAGGAGTGTTGATCATCTGTCCAGCCACAAAATCCTGTGTGTCGCTGGTGGCTGCCATTCTGTTGGCAAGGATATACTGGTGACTGAATGCAGAGTCGGGCAATTCAAAATACAGCTTGCCGCTTTTGCTATTGTAGATGACAGTAAACAAGCCTGTATCTTTCTTTCCGCCCTTGGTGACTTTAGCGTAGTCTGTTTTGGTGGAATCCGACTTAGCAGTCAGCAAGTTAAGGCTCTTTTTCTTGCTCTTGGCTTGGGTGTTCAGTGATGGGGGGGGCAAAGCATATACTTACCGCCAATACCAATGTGGATAATCTCATAATAAATGTTTTTTCTTTTCGTTTTATTCTGTACGTTAATGTTTAATGGCGCAAAGTTACGTATAAAAAATGAAAAAACAACCATAATAAAGGAAAAAATATCGATTTGTAGCAGAATTAACAAAAAAAGTAAGCGAATTGATAGATTTTTTTGATAAAACTTTTCTTATTACCCTATTTGCGAAAGTGGAGTATATATAATAAGGTATAGGAACGGAAAGAGGGATGGAAAAGAGTAGAAAGTGATAAAAAATAATCGAAATTGCAATTTTTATCGACAAAAAGTTTGTAGATTGAAAGAAAAAGTGTAAATTTGCAATCGAAACAATAACGAAACAATATTATTCATAAATAATAAGCAAATGACAACATTCGTATCTTCAACAGCATGGTGGTGGCGTATCTCAAGATTGAAACAGTCGTGAGTCGATAAGCCGTGTGTGGATATGAAAATCCTAAGAGAGATAGAAAAGGCCTGCCGTAACTTGCGACAGGTCTTTTTTCTTTAAGGTCTGTTACAGGTAGAAGAAGGGTTTGAACGAAGATAACAACAAAAAATATAGGAGACAAAACTTATGGAAATGAAGGACATTTTGAACAGAATGTTGAATCATGAGGAACTTTCCCGAGAGGAAACCAAGAACATCATCGTTGGCATCACAAAGAGTGAGTTCCCCGAAGAACAGATCACAGCCTTGCTTACAGGCTTGCAGATGCGTGGTGTGACCGTGGACGAGTTGTTGGGCTTTCGTGACGGAATTCTGGCGACAGGAGTTCCTGCCATCCTCGACAGCGACAGATATATAGACGTAGTAGGAACGGGAGGCGACCGTAAGAATACATTCAATATTTCTACCACCTCGTGCTTCGTCATAGCAGGAGCCGGATATAGGGTGGCCAAACATGGAAACTATGCTGCCACATCGGTGAGTGGAGCTTCCAATGTGATTCAGAATCATGGAGTGCAGTTTACTGATGATCTCGACAAACTCAACCGCTCCATCAATGAGGCTGGTATCGTGTACCTTCATGCACAGTTGTTTGCCAAGGCGATGAAGTTTGTTGGTCCTATTCGCAAGGCCTTGCAGTTTCCTACCGTCTTCAATCTCTTAGGTCCTTTGGTCAACCCCAGCCAGCCTTCGTGTCAGTTGCTCGGAGTTGCCAATCTCGACCAGATGCGCCTCTATAACCAGGTATATCAGAAGATTGGCATCGACTATGGCATCGTCAACAGTATAGATGGATATGATGAGATTTCGCTGACCAGTGACTTCAAGGTAACAACCAACGACTATGAGCGCATCTTCAAGCCTCAAGACTTAGGTTTCGAGACAGCCAAACCGGAAGAGGTTAGAGGTGGAGCTACCGAAGAGGAGGCAAAGGACATCTTTGATGCCGTACTTGAAAATCGAGCACTTCCTGCCCAGAAGAATATCGTTTTGGCTAATGCAGCCTTTGGTATCCAGGTGATGGAGAAGGGCAAGAAGAGCATTGAGGAGTGTGTGGAAATAGCACGCGAGAGTATAGACTCGGGCAAGGCACTTGCCACCTTCAAGAAATTCGTGGAACTGAATAGTTATAGGTAAAAAGGTAAAAAAGTAAAAAGGTAAAAAAAGTAGAACATGGCTGATATATTAGAAGAAATCGTAGCTCATAAGCGAATAGAGATGGAGCAGCGCAAGCGCTTCATATCTCCACGCCAGATGGTAACGCTGACCGACAGGAAGATAAAGGCTGACGAGGGACTTACCCCAGGAGGCAGCATGCGTGACGCCTTGATGTCATCATCCACAGGTATTATTGCCGAGTTCAAGCGCAAGTCGCCCAGCAAGGGATGGATCAAGAAAGAAGGCAAGGCGAGCGTTATTCCTTTGGGCTATCAGCAGAATGGAGCTTCGGCATTGAGTATTCTTACCGATATCGACTATTTCGGTGGCTACGACGAATATATACAGGAGGCCCGCCATGTGGGTGTTACCTTACCTATATTATATAAGAACTTCGTCGTAGAGGAATATCAGCTTTTGCAAGCCCGCTATTGTGGTGCTTCGGCTGTGCTTCTGATTGCTGCCTGTCTGACAAAGCAGGAATGTAAAGATCTTCTGAATATGGCGCATCAGTTGGGACTGGAAGTCTTGTTGGAGATGCATAACGCCCAGGACTTCGAATATGCTGAGTTGGCCCCCGATATGTATGGCATCAACAACCGCAACCTCGGAACTTTCGTTACGGATGTGGAGAACAGTTTCCGCCTGGCAGAACAGTTGCCCAAGGATGTATGCAGAGTGAGCGAAAGCGGTATCTCCAATCCGGAAGTTGTCAGAAGACTTCGTGAGGTAGGCGGTTTCAGAGGCTTCCTGATGGGAGAGCAGTTTATGAAACAGGCCGACCCGGGCATAGCCCTGAATGAGTTTATAGCCAATTTGTAATTTTAAAAATAGAACCGTCTTTAAAGCATCATGATTATAAAGGTATGTGGCATGCGCGATGCCGACAACATTCGCGATATTTCTGCACTGGGAGTCGACATGATAGGACTGATTTTCTATCCTCCGTCACCCCGATATGTGCAGCAGTTCAGCAGTGGGGCTGGCATTATTCCCGACTATGCACCCGACATGGGAAAGACACCACTCAGGGTGGGTGTCTTTGTAGACGAAATGCCTCAGAATATAGTGACAAGAGTCTATAATTACAAACTCGACTATATTCAGTTGCACGGCAACGAACCACGCGAGACATTGGAGAACCTGCGTACCACTATCGACCCCGATATCAAACCCAATATCAAGATCATCAAGGCCATCAGTGTAAGTTCGGCCGAAGACATTAAAAAATATAAGGAATATGTAGGAGCTGCCGACCTCTTCCTCTTCGACACCAAATGTAAGACAGTGGGTGGAAGTGGTGAGCAGTTTGATTGGCAAGTCTTGCAGGCTTATGATGGCGATGTGCCATTCCTACTGAGTGGTGGCATCGGACCCGATGATGCAGAGCGTATCAAGAACTTTCATCATCCCAAGTGCATAGGCATCGACCTCAACTCGAAGTTCGAGATTGAGCCAGCACTCAAAGATGTAGAGAAACTCAAGCAATTCCTTGTAAAGGTAAAAAAGTAAAAAGGCTTTTTAAAGGTAAAAAGGTAAAAAAGTAAAAAGGTAAAAAAACAAACAATGAACAAGATAAATCAACTATTTGAAAGTCGTAAAGACCGCAAGCTGCTGAGCTTGTATTTCTGTGCCGGTTGTCCCACTCTCGAAGGCACGGGCGATGTCATCAAGGCAATGGAACGTCATGGCATCGATATGATAGAGGTGGGCATACCTTTCAGTGACCCTTTGGCCGACGGGCCTGTCATTCAGAGTGCCGGAACGCGGGCTCTGAAGAACGGTATGACCGTGAAGACTCTCTTCGGACAACTGAAAGCCATCAAGGGCGAAGTAAGCCTTCCTCTTGTGCTGATGGGCTATCTCAACCCAATCATGCACTTTGGCATCGAGGCTTTTTTCAAAGAATGTGTTGAGGCTGGAGTGAGTGGAACCATTATTCCCGACCTGCCTTTCGACGACTATCTCAAGGTGGTGAAACCTATAGCCGACAAGTATGACATTCGTGTCATCATGATGATAACTCCAGAAACCAGCGAGGAGCGAATCCGCTTTATCGACGAGCATACCGACGGTTTTATCTATATGGTCAGTTCGGCAAGTATCACTGGCGCTCAAAGCAGTTTCGGAGATGCCAAGCTCGCTTACTTCAACCATATCAACGGCATGAAACTTCGCAATCCCCGAATGATAGGTTTCGGTATCAGCAACAAGCAGACTCTCACCAGTGCCCAGGACAATGCAGCGGGAGCCATCATTGGAAGCAAGTTTGTTACCTTGCTCAATGAGACACTCGATCCAGACAAGGCTCTCGATGAACTCTTTGAGGCACTGAAAAAATAAGTGAAGAGTGAAGAATTCATCTGTTTCGTTTGTGGCACAAGGGCGAAAGTCTAATTTAATATTTAACATTTAACATTTAACTCACGATGTATCAAGTTGACGATAAAGGATTTTTTGGAAAATTCGGTGGCGCATACGTGCCAGAGATATTATATAAATGTGTGACAGAACTGCAACAGGCCTACAAGCCTATCATTGAGAGCGAGGAGTTCAAGAAAGAATATCATCAGTTGCTCAGAGACTATGTAGGCCGTCCTTCACCTCTCTATTATGCCAAACGCATGAGCGAGAAATATGGTTGCCAGCTCTATCTGAAGCGTGAGGACCTGAACCATACAGGAGCACACAAGATCAACAATACCATCGGCCAGATTCTGATGGCAAAGAAGATGGGCAAGACCCGTATTATCGCCGAGACAGGAGCCGGTCAGCATGGTGTGGCAACAGCCACCGTCTGTGCCTTGATGGATATGAAGTGCGAAATCTTTATGGGTGCTACAGATGTGGAGCGTCAGCACACCAATGTAGAGCGTATGAAGATGTTGGGTGCCAAGGTGAATCCTGTGCGCACGGGCAACATGACCTTGAGTGATGCCTGTTCGGAGGCTATACGTGACTGGTGCTGTCATCCACAAGATACTTTCTATATCGTAGGTAGCACCATGGGTCCTCATCCTTATCCAGACATTGTGGCAAAGATGCAGAGTGTCATCTCCGAGGAACTGAAATGGCAGTTGCAGGAAAAGGTGGGTCGCGATTATCCCGATTACCTCATCGCCTGTGTGGGCGGAGGCAGCAATGCGGCAGGTACCATTTATCATTATATTGATGATGAGCGCGTTCAGATTTATCTTGCCGAGGCAGCAGGACATGGAATCGACACCAACTATACAGCAGCTACCATGCATTGCGGAACAGAAGGTATTATCCACGGAGCGAGAACACTCGTGATGCAGACCGAGGACGGACAGATAGAGGAAGCTTTTACCATCAGTGCAGGTCTTGACTATCCTGGTATCGGACCCATGCATGCCGACTTGGCAACCCGTGGCCGCAGTCATGTGCTTGCCATTAAGGACGACGAGGCTATCTATGCCGGTTATGAGTTGACACGTATGGAGGGAATCATTCCTGCCATAGAGAGTGCTCATGCTGTGGCAGCGCTGAAGAAAATGAAGTTCAAGAAAGACGATGTCGTTGTCCTGACAGTGAGCGGTCGAGGTGACAAGGATGTTGAAACTTATTTGTCTCATAAAGAAATGGCAGGAGAATATGGCAACTTTTAATTATACGACCCAAACACGTAAGATTCTTGCTGACCTCTATACACCAGTGGGAGTCTATATGCGATTACGAGATATTTATCCACAGTCGGCATTGATGGAGAGTTCCGACTATCATGGTACAGAGAACTCGCGTTCCTTCATCGGTGTGCACCCCATAGCAAGCATCGCCGTAGGACATGGAGTGGTGACAGCCACCTATCCCGACGGAAGAGTGGAGGAAAAAGAGTTGCCCGCCTTCGGTGAGGGCAAAGGAGAAAAATGCAAACTCGCCATCTCGAAAGCCTTCAATGACTTTATCCAGGCTTTCCATGTAGAGGGGGAGGGCAGTGAGTGTTGCGGTCTGTATGGTTTCACAACCTTTAATGCCGTGCGCTACTTCGAGAACATTCCCGTGAAGGATACGACGATGGAGAAGAACGATGCACCTGATATATATTATATTATGTATAAGAATATCATCGTCTTCGACCATTTCAACAACACCATGCAACTCATCACCCTCGGTGAGGAGGCTGAGCTCGAAGCGCTCATGAAAGCCATCAACAAGGCCAATGTGAAACCTTACGATTTCCATCCTGTAGGCGAGACTACTTCCACCCTTACCGATGAGGAGCATAAGGCCAATATCCGCCGTTGCATACAGCATTGTCTGAGAGGCGATGTGTTCCAGATTGTGGTAAGCCGCAGGTTTGTGCAGAAATATGAGGGCGATGACTTCAAACTCTATCGAGCCCTTCGCAGCATCAATCCGTCGCCTTATCTTTTCTACTTCGACTTTGGCGGTTTCCGCATCTTCGGCTCATCGCCCGAGACCCACAACCGCATTGTCGGTGACAAGGCTTTCATCGACCCAATAGCAGGAACCACCAAGCGTACAGGCAACATGGAGCAAGACCGCAAGGCAGCAGAGTTCCTGCGCAACGATCCCAAGGAAAATGCCGAGCATGTGATGTTGGTGGACTTGGCACGCAACGACTTGAGCCGCAACTGTCATGGAGTAAAGGTTGATTTCTATAAGGACATGCAGTTCTATAGCCATGTGATTCATTTGGTGAGCCGGGTGAGCGGCACGCTTGATGAGCAGGCCGATCATATCAAGGCATTTATCGATACCTTCCCGGCAGGAACATTGAGTGGAGCGCCCAAGGTGAGAGCCATGCAGATTATCTCAGAGCTGGAGCCGCACAACCGAGGTGCCTATGGCGGTTGCATCGGTTTCATCGGACTCAATGGCGACTTGAACCAGGCTATTGTCATCAGAACCTTTATCAGCCGTAACGGTGAACTGTGGTTCCAGGCAGGAAGTGGCGTCGTGGCAAAGAGCAACGACCAGTATGAGTTGGAAGAATGCAACAACAAACTGGGAGCCTTGACCAAGGCAATTCATATTGCAGAAGAGCTATAGAATAGTGAAGAGTGAAGAATTCAAATGCTTCAAGTAAACACTACACACTAAACATTATAAAAATGAAAATAGTAATCATAGATAATTATGACTCCTTTACCTACAATCTTGCCCATCTGGTAAAGGAATTGGGAGCCGATGTAACCGTTTACCGCAACGACCAGTTTCAGTTGCGTGAACTCGACCGGTTCGACAAGATCATATTGAGTCCTGGCCCTGGCATTCCTTCAGAGGCAGGCCTGCTGATGGATGTCATCAAGACCTATGCAGGCAGAAAGCCCATGTTGGGAGTATGCTTAGGGCATCAGGCTATAGGCGAGGCTTTTGGTGCCAAACTCACCAATCTGTCGGAGGTTTATCATGGTGTGGCAACACCTTGCACCCAGTTTGGCAACGACCCTATCTTTGCCGGTATGGAGAAGCGTATAGAGATAGGGCGTTATCACTCGTGGGTGGTTGACCGCAGCGGTTTCCCCGATTGTCTGGATGTCACAGCCGTGAGCGATGATGGCTGTATCATGGGATTATGCCACAAGAACTACGACATTCATGGCATCCAGTTCCATCCCGAGAGTGTATTGACACCCCAGGGAAAAACAATCGTCAAGAACTGGTTGGAGATGTAAATGCTTAGTGGAATTCTGAAGTTTTACGCATAGGTGCCATTGATTGCAATCATCAGTCCCAAGAAGTTCCGGAAGTAGAAATATTTTCTAATCAAAGGCTCAAACCGTATCGGAAGTAGAAATATTTTCTAATCAAGACCTTCTCCAATTCTCCAAATGGTTATTGATTGCAATCAACGCTTGCTTTTTCGACCTGTACGGTTGAAATTACCCAATACGCCCTGAAAGGGCAGAAGCTCTTAGCCCAGGGCAGCGCCCTGGGTTGTTATGGACGCAAATCTGTCGCCCTGTAAGGTAGGGTGTTCAAAATTCGAATCAAAAATCCGGCATAAAAAATG
>OKRX01002128.1_pt1 | contig 13533 bp, 6 predicted proteins | sample 1601241 | NCBI WGS metagenome assembly OKRX01 (sample SAMEA3541500, study PRJEB24748) | human gut metagenome | biome: human gut; feature: human-associated habitat; material: faeces | place: China | collected 2012
CATAGACATACCACAGTTCATCGCAGATCTCTTCATAGTTATCTTCAATCAAAAGCGCTGCCTCCACGATGAACAGATTCGTATTCTTCCGCTCCTCTTTGGCTATCTTCCTGCGGATCTCTTCCTTCACCGCAGGATGGATAATGCCATTGAGCACGGATAATTCTTCTTTCTTCGAAAATACGATTTCTGCCAGCCTTTCTCTGTCAAGCTCGCCCTTCTCATCCAGGATATCCGTCCCGAAATGCTCCACAATGGCCTCAAAGCATGGGGTTCCCTTTTTCTGGAGTTTCTTCCCCACTTGATCCGCCTGACAGATGGTTGCTCCGTATTTGTCATTGAGGTACTCCAGTATCTGCGTCTTTCCTGCCCCTACTCCGCCAGTAATTCCAATAATCTTCATAAGTCTACACCTCTACTTTGCTTCGTACCAGTTATCTCCTGTATGCATGTCTATCTCCAGCGGCACATCCAAAGATGCTGCCTGCTCCATCTCTTCTTTCAGTATCTTCTTTACCTGGTCAAGTTCCGGCTTGTACGCCTCCACCAGAAGTTCGTCATGAACCTGCAGCACCAGCCTGGACTTCATCTTCTGCTCCTTAAGCCGCCTGCCCACTCCTATCATCGCAATCTTGATAATATCCGCCGCTGTTCCCTGGATGGGCGCATTCATAGCAACCCTCTCGCCGAAGGAACGCTGCATGTAATTGCTGGAAGACAGTTCCGGAACCGGGCGCCTGCGCCCGAACAGGGTTACCACATACCCCATCTCTTTTGCATGCTTCACCGTATCATCCAGGAATATCTTGATGCCCGGATAGGTGGTGAAATAGTCTTCTATATACTTGGATGCCTCTTTCCTGGTGATGCTCAAATCCTGGCTCAGCCCGAACGAGCTGATGCCATAGACGATTCCAAAATTGACTGCCTTAGCATTGCGCCGCTGCTGGTCGGTAACCTCGTCAAACGGAATGTGGAACACCTGGGACGCCGTAATCCTGTGGATGTCCTTCTTCTCCTTGTAGGCATCGATCAAATGGCTGTCCCCGGAACAATGGGCCAGCACGCGCAGCTCAATCTGAGAATAATCCGCGTCTACGAAGACGAATCCGTCTTCCGGGATGAATACCTTGCGAATCAGTCTTCCCAGTTCCACACGGATCGGAATATTCTGCAAGTTCGGCTCCGTACTGCTCAGTCTTCCGGTTGCCGTGATCGTCTGGTTGAACTTGCTGTGGATCCGTCCGTCTTCCTGGATATAGCCTGCAAGCCCGTCCGCATAGGTGGACTTCAGTTTTGTATACTGCCTGTACTCCAGGATCTTTGCGATGATCGGGTAATCCGGCGCTAGTTTCTCCAGCACGTCCGCCGCCGTAGAATAGCCTGTTTTCGTCTTCTTGCCCCCTGGAATCTTCATGTTCTCAAAAAGGACCACGCCCAGCTGCTTTGGTGAATTGATATTAAATTCTTCCCCGGCAAGCTCATAAATTTCCTTTTCCAGCTGTACGATTTTTCCGCCAAGCTGTTCTCCATAGCTTTTCAGTTCTTCTGCTTCTACACGCACCCCATTCTGTTCCATGTGGAACAGAGTAAATACAAGCGGCATCTCTATTTCTGTAAAAAGCTTCCACATTTCCTCTTTTTTCAGCTTTTCTTCCAAAACTTCCGATGACGCAAATGCAGCATAGGCTTCATAACAGACCATTTTTTCCAGTTCTGTCTTCGGATCGATCATCAATCCAAGATGCTCCTGTGCCACATCTTCAAATCCATAATCATTTTTCAACGGATTCAGGAGGTAAGCTGCTACAATACTGTCAAAGCACTTCTCCTCTGCTGCTCCTTCTAATCCTTTCAGATAAGGCAGGGATGACTTCAGATCAAACACCACAAACCGTCCGGCATGCTTTGCCACATGTACAAGTGCCTCCAGAAGTTCCTCCATGCTGTATCCATTTCCTGCCGGAATACAGTAGATCTTCTCTTTTCCAAACGAAATTCCAATTCCACCTATCTCAGCATTTCCTGCAAACAGCGGAAGTACATTTCTGGTGTCTTTGTAAAGAACAGCTCCCACTGTCTGCGCTTTTTCTGCCTCCGCAAAGATTTTCTGAATTTCTTCTTTTCCCACAGCGATCACAAATGCATCTTCAATCGAATTCTCACTCTGCACATCAAAACGATTCAGCAGATTCTTGAACTGCAGTCTCTGGAAATAGACATAAGCTTCCTCTGTATAAAGATTTCCAAGCTTCGCCGCTTCCAGTTCATAAGCAAAATCCGCGTCTACATCAATTGTCGCCAGCACCTTACTCATTTGTGCCTGATCCCAGTATTCCACCAGATTTTTCGATGCTCTCGGCGGCTTCAGTTCGGATGCATGCTTGTAGGCATTTTCAATAGATCCGTATTCTACAATAATCTTGGTCGCCGTCTTTTCTCCGACTCCAGGCACCCCTGGGATATTATCTGAAGTATCTCCCATCAATGCTTTCACATCGATAAATTCTGTCGGTGTCACCTGGTATTTTTCTTTTACGTCCACTGCATAATAATTCTCGATCTCAGTTCCGGTCCGTTTTGTCTTCGGAATCCGGATCTCAACATGGTCTGTAGCAAGCTGGAGAAGATCTCTGTCTCCGGAAATAATGACCACTTCCATCCCCATTCGCTCGCATCTTTTGGACAGCGTTCCAAGAAGGTCATCTGCCTCCAGCCCTTCCTGCTCGATCGTCCGGATTCCCATAGCATGCAGAACTTCCTTCATCAACGGTACCTGCTGTCTGAGTTCTTCTGCCATCGGCTTTCTCGTCCCCTTATACGCCTCAAACATCTTATGGCGGAAAGTCGGCGCATGCACATCAAATGCAACGGTCAGATACTCCGGCTTTTCCTCCTCCAGGATCTTGAACATAATATTTAAGAATCCATATATTGCATTCGTATGGAGTCCTTCCGCATTTGTCAGATCCGGAAGTCCGAAAAACGCCCTGTTCAGAATACTGTGTCCGTCTATCAATACGATTTTGCTCATAATCAACTGCCTCTCTGTAAGTCTCATCACTTACTTCTATCTTTTCTATCTATTCGTTCAAATATACAACATCTCATTATGACATTTTTTTTTGATATTTTCAATACATGAAGGGGTAAAAAAGATCCTCATCAAAATTACAGATACACGAAATGTGCCACAATAATTGTGTATATACGAAAAAATACATCACGAATCCTCGCAATGTACTTCTCATATCTTTTATTCAATTCCAGTTAATTATCAACTGCCGGCAGCGGGACTTGAACCCGCACGCGGTCACCCGCAACAGATTTTGAGTCTGCCTCGTCTGCCATTCCGACATGCCGGCATAAAATTCATGTTTTTTAATCACGAACCGAAAATAATCATATCATACTTATCTTCGGTTCGCAAGTATTTTTTCAAAATAAACTATTTGAAATTATTTTCCGAGCTTATCCGCTTCTTCCGTATTCTTCTTAAGTTCCTCATAAACCGGGAAGCAGTCGAAAGTTGCAAAGTAATCCATCGGAGTCTCTGCTCTGCGGATCAGCTGTGTACCTCCGTCCTCTTTCAGAAGAACTTCTGCGGAACGAAGACGTCCGTTGTAATTATATCCCATAGAGAATCCATGTGCTCCGGTATCATGGATCACAAGCAGATCTCCCATGTCAATCTTCGGAAGCTGACGGTCAATTGCAAATTTATCATTATTCTCGCACAGAGAACCAGTCACATCGTAAGTATGATCGCATGGTTCATTTTCTTTTCCCATGACAGTGATGTGATGGTAGGCACCATACATAGCCGGACGCATCAGGTTTGCAGCACATGCATCTACACCGATGTACTCTTTGTGCGTATGCTTTTCATGGATTGCTTTTGTCACAAGGCATCCATAAGGTCCAAGCATAAAACGGCCAAGCTCTGTGTAAATCGCCACATCGCCCATTCCAGCCGGAACAAGAACCTCTTCGTACACTTTTCTTACACCTTCACCGATCACCTTGATATCGTTCGGTTCCTGATCCGGTTTGTAAGGGATTCCCACACCACCGGAAAGGTTGATGAACTTGATATGTACACCGGTCTCCTTCTGAAGCTTAACTGCTACTTCAAACAAAGTACGTGCAAGTGTCGGATAATATTCATTAGTTACAGTATTACTTGCAAGGAATGCATGGATACCGAACTCTTTTGCGCCTTTGGACTTCAGGATCTTGAATGCATCAAAGATCTGTTCAGTTGTCATACCGTATTTGGCATCTCCCGGATTATCCATAATACTGTTGGAAATTTTGAAAAGTCCACCCGGATTATAACGGCAGCTGATTGTCTCCGGAATCTTTCCGATCGTCTTTTCCAGAAAATCAATGTGTGTGATATCGTCCAGGTTGATGATCGCGCCGAGCTTATCAGCAAGTGCAAATTCCTCTGCCGGTGTATCATTGGAAGAAAACATAATATTTTCTCCAACCTGTCCGACAGACTCAGACATTAAAAGCTCTGTATAGGAAGAGCAGTCACATCCACATCCATATTCTTTTAAAATATTGAGGATATATGGGTTTGGAGTCGCCTTTACTGCAAAATATTCTTTATATCCTTTGTTCCATGCAAATGCTTCTTTGAGTGCCTTTACATTTTCTCGGATCCCTTTCTCATCATAAAGATGAAACGGAGTCGGATATTCTTTTACGATTTCATCTAACTGTGTCTTTGTTACGAATGGTTCTTTTTTCATCCTGTTCATCTCTCTTTCGTTTAGTCGATGGTTGCAATACGCATCATATTACTTACAGAACCCTTTTCACGCTGTACGCTCGGTGAAGGAATACCAGCTGTCAGGACCACAATATCTCCACTGTCCACGCATTTCTTTGCCTGTGCAAGATCAATTGCCCCACTGCAGATATCATCTGTTGTATGGAATTCCAGAGACTTCAATCCTCTTACGCCCCAGTAGATCGACATCCGGCGAAGGGTACGTTCGTTCGGTGTAATTCCAAGAATTTCCTGTCTCGGGCGAAGGTTGGATACAACCCTTGTTGTTGCACCAGATACAGATGGAGTGATGATGCATCTTGCATTCAGGTTCGCTGCCGCAAGAACAGAAGCATATCCGATCGCACTGGACACACCTGATTTCAGATGATCGCCGGCTTTAACAAGAATAGAATCATAATCCAGATGTTCCTCTGTCGTCTCTACAATATGAACCATCATCTGGAGTGCTTCCAGAGGATATTTTCCCTGTGCTGTTTCTCCGGAAAGCATAACTGCATCTGTTCCATCGTATACCGCATTGGCAACGTCCGTCACTTCCGCTCTTGTCGGACGCGGATTACGCATCATAGAATCCAGCATCTGTGTTGCAGTGATAACCGTCTTAAAGTTGTCATTACATTTCTGGATAATCATTTTCTGGAGATGTGGCACTTCCTCTGCCGGGATCTCTACACCAAGATCTCCACGTGCCACCATAATACCATCAGCCGCACGGATGATCTCATCAATATTCTCGATACCTTCTGCGTTCTCTACCTTTGCAATGATCGGAATATACGGAGCGCCGAGTTCTTTTAAGTATGCCTTGATCTCAAGTACACACTCTGCATTTCTTACAAATGATGCTGCGATAAAGTCAATATCCTGCTCTACACCGAAACGGATATCATCCTTATCTTTTTCTGTAATAGCCGGAAGACGAATGGCTACGTTCGGTACGTTAACACCTTTTCTTTCGCCAAGTTCTCCGCCATTTACTACAGAACAGACAATCTCTGTCTCTGTCTTGCTCTCTACACGAAGTCCGATCAGACCATCGTCAATCAGAATGGTGCAGCCTTTATAAATATCCTGTACCAGTCCCTTATATGTGATAGATACTCTCTTATTATCTCCTATGATATCTTCTGTTGTCAGAGTGAAGGTTTCTCCTTCTTTTAAAGTAATTTTCTTTCCGTCTTTCAGAATTCCTGTACGGATTTCCGGTCCCTTTGTATCTAGAAGGATTGCTGTGTTTGCATGTTCCTCTTCACGAAGTTCTTTGAGCATATCCATTCTGAATTTCTGTTCTTCATGATCACCATGTGAGAAATTGAAACGTGCCACATTCATTCCATTCTGGATCAGCTTTCTCATCATTTCTCTGTCGTTGGTGTTTGGTCCCATTGTACAAACAATCTTGGTTTTTTTCATTGTTTCCTCCTCTTTTAATTCAATTTGATTCTATGGTAGAACTCTACTTCACATGTTCGTGTGTGAAAAGATGTTCCTGGCAATATTCATAATTCCCGTTACACTTTGAGCAATAACGGAACTCCAGTGTCGGATCGTCAAGTTCAGTACGTCCGCACACTGCACATCTGTGCTTTGCACCTCCTGCATATTGATTCTGCGGACGGCTTATCTGCTTCTGAAATTTCTTTCTGCGGGCAGCCTGTTTCGGACTGTGTCCACGCAGATTCCGGTTGCAGAAAAAGAAAATAATAAAATTCAAAAGGGATGCGATGATCACGATCCGTATAATCAGACCACCCTGCACTGCGTCTACCGCAAGCAGAACCACATCCAGAATTGCAAGCCACTTCATCTTGATCGGGATAATGCCGTAAAGCAAAAGCTGATAATCCGGCATGATAGATGCACATGCAAGGAAAATGGACATATTGATATAGTAAGTGCTGTAAAGGCTTCCAAATCCGGTAATGCCTCCGATCAGTCCATTCACAATAAAAGCTCCAATAACCGTAAATAATATCCCTGAAAAAATGTAAACATTGTAACGAAATGCCCCCCAGTAGCTTTCCAGCGTATTACCAAGGGAATAGTATAACAGCATCATAAAGATAACAAAAATAATATTGTCATTCGGCGGGATGATCACCCAGCTTAGAAGTCGCCACACCTGCCCTTTCAGAATCAGTGCCGGTTCCAGTGTAAAATAGTTAAGAAGCTGTGGCATCGTAAAACTCAAAAGATATCCGATCGCATAGCCTGCAAGCAGATACATCGTAAGATTTCTAATTGCATAGCGCCCAAATCTGCGCTCCATTTTATCTAACCAGTTCTTCATTCAAACTCTCCTTTCACGTATGTTATTTTATCGTCTGCTTTTTACTTTGTCAATTCCATTCCACCTCTTTACTCTCTTTTCACATAATTTACATCTTTTGTTCACTTCCAGGCACTTTTTTCTACAACCCCATACACAACTTCTGTTTGTATTTTCGATGGTTCTGTCGTATAATGTAAGATACTGTAGTTCTCTGCGAACTACATTTAATAGGTAAAAACACAGACAAATTTTTAAATTGTAATAAGGAGTAGTTAAATCATGAATCAGACAGAATTACATACCCTGGGGATTGACATCGGTTCTACAACTGTTAAAATCGCAGTTCTGGACAGTAATAATGATGTTCTGTTTTCTGATTACGAGCGTCACTTCGCCAATATTCAGGAAACCCTTTCTGATCTGCTTGGCCGTGCTATCTACAAGCTCGGTCAGATCAAGGTATCTCCAATGATTACCGGATCAGGTGGTCTTACTCTGGCAAAGCACCTTGATGTACCTTTTGTCCAGGAGGTTGTTGCCGTTTCCACCGCTCTTCAGGATTATGCACCACAGACCGATGTAGCGATCGAGCTGGGCGGCGAAGATGCCAAGATCATCTATTTTGAAAATGGAAATATTGAGCAACGTATGAACGGAATCTGCGCCGGAGGTACCGGATCTTTCATCGATCAAATGGCGTCCCTTCTCCAGACAGATGCAACCGGTCTGAACGAATATGCCAAAAATTACAAAGCACTTTATACGATTGCAGCTCGCTGTGGCGTATTTGCCAAGACAGATATCCAGCCGCTGATCAATGACGGTGCTACCAAAGAAGACCTGTCTGCTTCTATTTTCCAGGCAGTCGTCAACCAGACCATCAGTGGTCTTGCCTGCGGAAAACCAATCCGCGGACATGTTGCTTTCCTCGGTGGACCGCTTCATTTCCTCTCTGAACTGAGAGAAGCGTTTATCCGTACTCTCAAGCTGGATGACGAACACATTATCGCACCAAAGTATTCCCATCTTTTTGCAGCCGTCGGCTCTGCGCTGAACTCTAAAAAGGATGTAGTCACCTCTCTTGGTGAGATGCAGAAAAAGCTGGATGCCCATATTGAAATGGACTTTGAAGTTGAGCGTATGCAGCCACTCTTTTCCAGTGAAGCAGATTACAATGAATTTAAGAACCGCCATGCAAAGCATCAGGTGCCGGTTGGTGATCTTGCCAGCTACCGCGGTAATGCCTACCTTGGAATCGATGCCGGTTCTACCACCACGAAAGCCGCTCTGGTCGGAGAAGACGGTACTCTTTTGTACTCCTTCTACCATGGCAATGACGGTGATCCTCTTGGTACGACCATCGGTGCGATCAAGGATATTTACAGCCAGCTTCCGGAAGGCGTACAGATCGTTCACTCCTGCTCAACCGGTTACGGAGAAGCGCTCATTAAAGCCGCACTTCTTCTGGATGAAGGCGAAGTTGAAACCGTATCTCACTATTACGCCGCTTCTTTCTTCGAACCGGATGTAGACTGTATCCTCGATATCGGTGGTCAGGATATGAAGTGTATCAAGATCAAGAATCAGACTGTAGACAGCGTACAGCTCAACGAAGCATGTTCTTCCGGATGCGGTTCCTTTATCGAGACTTTTGCCAAATCCCTGAACTACACCGTAGAGGATTTTGCACATGAAGCACTTTTTGCGAAACATCCGATTGACCTCGGTACCCGTTGTACCGTATTTATGAACTCAAAGGTAAAACAGGCGCAAAAAGAAGGTGCTGAAGTATCCGATATTTCAGCCGGACTTGCTTATTCGGTTATCAAAAATGCTCTTTTCAAGGTTATCAAGGTATCCGATGCATCTGAGCTTGGTAAAAAAATTGTTGTACAGGGTGGTACATTCTACAATGATGCCGTACTCAGAAGCTTTGAGACCATCGCCGGATGTCAGGCAATCCGTCCGGATATTGCAGGAATCATGGGTGCTTTTGGGGCTGCACTGATTGCAAGAGAACGCTATGGTTTCAAAGAATGCAAAAATACAACTATGCTTTCCATTGATGAAATCAATGAACTTACCTATACAACCTCAATGGCAAAATGTAACGGCTGTACCAACAACTGTCGTCTGACCATCAACAGATTCAGTGGAGGACGTCGTTTTATTTCCGGAAACCGTTGCGAGCGCGGTCTTGGAAAAGAGAAAGCAAAGAGTGATGTGCCAAACCTTTTCGCTTATAAAAATGAACGTTATTTTGGTTACACGCCATTAGATCCATCCGAAGCAAAACGTGGAACGGTTGGTATTCCAAGAGTTCTCAACATGTATGAGAACTATCCGTTCTGGTTTACTTTCTTCACAAAACTGGGATATCATGTGTTACTCTCTCCTGCTTCTACACATAAGATTTATGAACTTGGTATTGAATCTATTCCGAGCGAATCCGAGTGTTATCCGGCAAAGCTGGCGCACGGACATGTACAGTGGCTGATCAACCAGGGTGCAGACTTTATCTTCTACCCTTGTATACCATACGAACGTGGTGAATTTGCCGATGCCGACAATCATTATAACTGCCCGATCGTCACCTCATACGCGGAGAACATCAAGAATAATATGGATCCGATCGTACACGGTGAAGTGGATTTCATGAATCCATTCCTCGCCCTCACAAGCGAAGAGACAATCACAGACGGACTGGTCCGTGAATTTACTTCTGCAAAGAATCTTCCGGCAGAAGAAATCAAAAATGCCGCTCATGCTGCATGGGAAGAGCTTGCCACATGCCGTCAGGACATCCGCAAAAAGGGTGAAGAAACACTCGCTTACATGGAAAAGACAGGAACCCGCGGCATCGTGCTTGCCGGTCGTCCATACCATTACGATCCGGAGGTCAACCACGGTATCCCGGAGATGATCACCTCCTACGGACTTGCCGTTCTGACGGAAGATTCCATCTCCCATCTGAATCCGGTAGAACGACCGCTGATCGTTATGGATCAGTGGATGTATCATTCGCGACTGTACGCAGCAGCCAATTTTGTAAAGACAAGAGATGATCTGGATCTGATCCAGCTGAACTCTTTCGGATGCGGTCTTGATGCCGTAACAACCGATGCTGTTGCAGATATTCTGACCGGTTCCGACAAGATTTATACTTCTCTCAAAATTGATGAGGTTAATAACCTGGGTGCTGCACGTATCCGTATCCGTTCTCTGCTCGCAGCCATCCGTGTCCGCGAGCAGAAGCATATGGAGCGCACCATTCGTCCGGCAAATATCGAAAAAATTCCTTTTACAAAGGAAATGAAAGAAACCTATACCATTTTGTGTCCACAGATGTCACCGATCCATTTTTCACTGATTGAGCCAGCCTTCCAGGAAGCAGGCTACAAACTGGAAGTACTGAAAAATGATAACAAGCATGCAGTTGACATGGGTCTTAAATATGTAAACAATGACGCCTGCTACCCATCTCTGATGGTAGTTGGACAGATCATGGAGGCTATCCTTTCCGGCAAATATGACACCGACCACCTGGCTGTCATTATTTCGCAGACCGGTGGCGGATGCCGTGCTTCCAACTATATCGGATTTATCCGCCGTGCTCTAAAAAAAGCCGGTTACGGACATATCCCTGTTATTTCAATCAACTTAAGCGGGCTTGAAAGCAATCCTGGATTCAAGATCACCCTTCCACTTGTACTGAAAGGTGTGTATGGTCTGATATTTGGTGATCTCTTCATGCGCTGCCTGTACCGTGTCCGCCCATATGAAGCTGTTCCAGGCTCTGCCAATACCATGCATAAGAAATGGGAAAAGACAGTTATCGAATTTATCAAGAAAGGTTATCCAAGCAGACACGAGTTTAAGCGTCTCTGCCGCCAGATCGTAGAAGATTTTGATTCTCTTCCATTAAAAGATGTCAAAAAGCCACGTGTCGGAGTTGTCGGAGAAATCCTTGTTAAATTCCTTCCAGCTGCCAATAACTACCTGGTAGATCTTCTTGAACAGGAAGGTGCCGAAGCCGTGGTTCCGGATCTGACCGACTTCCTGCTCTACTGCTTCTACAATACAAACTTTAAAGCAGAACATCTCGGCATGAAGAAATCAACCGCCCGCAAGGGTAATCTCGGAATCAAGGCTCTGGAATGGTTCCGCAAGCCTGCCGTCGATGCATTAAAAGCAAGTAAACGCTTCGATCCACCATCACATATTGAACACCTGGCTTCGATGGCAAAAGAAATTGTTTCTCTTGGAAACCAGACCGGTGAAGGATGGTTCCTTACCGGAGAAATGCTGGAGCTGATCCACAGCGGTGCACCAAACATTGTCTGCACACAGCCTTTCGCCTGTCTGCCAAACCACGTAGTCGGAAAAGGTGTTATTAAAGAACTGCGCCGCCGTCATCCGGAATCCAACATCGTTGCAATCGATTATGATCCGGGAGCAAGCGAAGTAAACCAGCTGAACAGGATCAAGCTGATGCTGTCCACTGCCAATAAGAATATGGAAGCAAGCCAGAATTCATAATCTGGCTCCTTATCAGTACAAACAAAGGCCATCAGACATATGCCGTATATATCTGATGGCCTTTTTCTATTCTAATCTAAGATACAGCGTTACTTCCCCGCCGCCTGTCTCTTCGGAGTTGGAAAGCAGGAGCCTTCCCCCCTGGGCCTTGGCAAACCTGGCCGCCGTATAAAGCCCGATGCCGTGATGGCTCCTGCCATGGCGGCTTTCATCGCCTTGATAGAACTGCTCTGTGGCATGGGCCAAGTCTCTGGCATCAAATCCCCTGCCCCAGTCCGTCACCTTTGCAGCAAGATATGCCTGCCCTTCTTCCAGGACAATCTGGAGGTCTATCCGTAACTCTTTGCCTTCGGGATTATACTCCAAGGCATTGCCGATCAGATTGTTCCATGCCCGTTCAATCTGGCTGTAGTCGCACCTGGCGTCTCCTGCCAGTTCCCCCTTTATAGAAAGGACTTCCTGCCTGGAGGCAGCCGCAAGAATCCTTGCCTGCTCTTCCAGCCGCTCTCCCAGTTCCTGACAGCTGATTTTCTCTTCTACGACAGATTCTTTTGGGGACATCAGCATTTCTCGAAGCAGGGCAAGATAATGCTCGATTTCCGCTACATTCCTTAGAATATACTGATTATACTCCTGCTCCTCTTCTGCAAGGCTTCCTTCCTCCAGAAGCTGCGCGTTTCCCTTGATGATCGTAAGGGGCGTCTTGATATCATGCCGCGATCTGCTCCTGCGTCTCCTTCTCCTGATTCCACTGCTCTTCCAGGGATTCCTTTAACGCGCATTTCATCTTGTATAGGGAATCCATCACCTGATCGATCTCCTTGATATCGGAATGTTCCTCGTCGAATTCCAGATCTCTACTCTGAATCTTCTGCGTCATCTCATTCATGGCCTCAAGCCTCCGTGACAGATGTTTCCCAAAACTGCGCGCCAGTATAACTGTCTGAACAAGGAACAGCAGGACAAAGAGAATCACTATCATGATCGCTGGGCTTGGCAGGTAACGGTTCCATACTGCGTTCGTATATCTGGCCTCAATGAAATAGTTAACGATACAGAGTTCTCCATCTTCCTTGGCAATGAAACGGTAGTATCCCTTGCCCCTTGCATAGATATTATCTTCCTTATAGTTCTTCCACGCTTCCTTGGCTTCTACCTCCCCATAAGTCCCATAAAGATAGGTGCCGTCTTTGTCATAAACCCCGTAGCCGCACCCTTCCGGAAGAATCTCTTTTGTAACCTTGTCGGCTTTTTTGATGGCGGAAACGTTTTCGTTCAGCCGGGTCTGCATATCATCTGCCCTGCGGATGCTTCCTATATTAATCAGCACACTGAAGGCAAGGAAAAGGATGCCCAGGATCAAAAGCGTATTGACGCAGAACAGGCTGATATATCGAATGAATATGGCTGCTATCGTCTTTGGCTTTCTTTTTACTTCCATCGGTATCCAATCCCCCATACGGTCTCTATCGGCGCAAATCCCGCCTTCTGGCACTTGCCCCTTATGTTCTTGATATGTTCTGTAATCGCGGAACTGTCGCCTTCCCCGTCATATCCAAAGACATGCTCATAGATTCTGTCTTTGGAAAACACCTGTCCGTGATTCAATGCCAGGTACTCGCAGATCGCATACTCGCTTTTGGTCAGTTCCAGCGCCTTTCCTTCATACACCGCTTGCTTTGCCTGAAGCAGGAACTGCACGTCTCCCACCGAGACCGCATTCTTCTTCTGTCTTCCCTCTCTTCTTAGATGGGCTGCAACCCTTGCCCGCAGTTCTCCGATTCCAAAGGGCTTGGTAATGTAGTCATCCCCGCCGATGCCAAGGCCTTCCATAATATCCGCCTCCTGAACCTTGGCCGTCAAAAACAGGATGGGGCAGTCTACCTGGTCCCGGACCCTCCTTGGCATTGTTATGTTT
>OKRX01002131.1_pt1 | contig 13525 bp, 11 predicted proteins | sample 1601241 | NCBI WGS metagenome assembly OKRX01 (sample SAMEA3541500, study PRJEB24748) | human gut metagenome | biome: human gut; feature: human-associated habitat; material: faeces | place: China | collected 2012
TCTTTAACGCCATAACCATTCTCCTTTTCGTTCTATCATCTCGTCCACCCGGCTGATGTAAGCATCGATTGCTTTTACATTCTCCTGCCGGATCAGACTGGTTTTTTTCTTCTTTTTGCTTTCAGGATTTATGACAGGTTCTTTCAGTACGATTTTTGTAGACGCACCTGCACCTGCTGCAATAATGGATTGCTTTTCCTCCATAATTAGTATATTGTATATTCCGGCTTTGTCAACCTTTGCATAGCCCACATTTTCAAAATTTCCGGCAATATTCTTCTGACGATACAGATAATACGGAAAAAGTCCCATCTGTCGGGCTTTATTTCCTGCCATCTCTACCATCGTACCTATTTCATCTTGTATGATTGTTAATCGTTTCCCTTCTCTCTCTTCCTGGCCCATTCTAGCTGCACGTTTAATTGCAAGGGAATGTACCGTCAGATTATCAGGTCCAAGTAACGCAATCTGTCTTAGAGTGTCCTCCATATCCTCCGGTGTCTCTCCCGGAAGTCCTGCAATAATATCCATATTGATATTATCAAATCCCAGCTTTCTCGCCATATGAAATGCTTCATACACTTGTTCTACAGTATGCTTACGCCCAATTGTATCCAAGGTCTTCTGCTGCATGCTCTGAGGATTGATAGAAATTCGATTAATACCGTGATTTCGAAGCACCTGAAGTTTCTCTTTCGTAATACTGTCCGGTCGTCCGGCTTCCACCGTAAACTCCAGAAGTCCTTCCCTTACAAAATGTTTATCAATGCATGTAAGCAGCCGGTCTAACTGATTCGCATTCAAAGTTGTCGGTGTTCCACCGCCCATGTAAATGGTGTCAGCTTTTCTTCCTTCAGACATTTTCGCAATTGCTTCCAGTTCCTTCATAAGTGCAGCCAGATAGTCTTCTACCCGATGTTCCCAGTCACCTAATGCACCAGAACTAAACGAACAGTAACTGCAAACCGTCGGGCAGAACGGGATTCCCACATAAAGACTATAGCCATTTTCATAATCCAACTGATCCAGAAGCTTTTTTTCTCTCCCTGCAATCTGCCATGCAAGATGTGCTTTTTCTTCACTCACCAGATTTTCCTTCTGGAACCATGGAACAAACGTCTCCTGTGTCATACCTTCTTCCAGTTTTCTCATAGCAATTTTAGTCGGTCGTACTCCCATCAGGATTCCCCATGCAAGAGTTCTGCCACTTTGTTCTGACAACTTTTTGTATAACATCCGGTCGAGATATTTTTTCATTGCAGATTTCTCCGCTGGCATGTCATTTGTCTGCCTGTCTGCAATTTCAATCATCGCCTCTTTCTGCCCGTCTGTACCATCTTCTGCAAATTCCACGGTTACATAATTAGAGGCTTTTTCGTCCACCGAAGACGTAACAGTCTCCGATGGATAAAAAGCCTTCACCATATGATATGCATTATATACAAATGTCTCCTGATTGCATATAACCCGGATCATTCTTAGCCCTCCTGTACATATGGGTTGTGAAGCTTCTCATACTCTATCTTTGTCTCACCCATATGTCCCGGATAAACAATCGTATCATCCGGAAGTGCGAACAGTCGTTCTCTTACAGAACGTACGATTGCATCCTGACTGCTGTTCGGAAAATCCGTACGTCCGACAGAACGCTGGAATAAAGTATCTCCACTAAATACTGCATGTTCTACAGGCAGATAATAGCAACAGCCTCCCATCGTATGTCCCGGTGTATGAATGACTTCTATCGTCTCACCTGCCAGTTCCAGTTTTTGTCCGTCTTTTAACGGTTTTGCACCATCAAAGGAATAACCATTCGTGTAAGACGAAGACAGATTCAGCTCTGGATCCGTCATAATCGGAAGATCCTCTTCCTCTACATAGACCGGAATATTCCAGTTTTCCAGAATAGAATCAATTCCCATAATATGATCGAAATGTCCATGAGTCAGAAGAATTGCCACAAGGTTAAGTTTTTCTTCCTCAATGTATGCTGTAAACTTCTTAGAATGTCCACCTGGATCCACTACAACTGTATCCTTTGTCTCTTCATTTATCAAAAGGTAACAATTCGCCCCCAAAATCCCAAGGGAAAATTTCTCTATCTTCATTGCTTTTTCTTTCCTCCTAGCCTGTTGTTCTCTCAATATCGATCACGTCATCAATCTGACGCAGTTTACCAATTACTTTTGCAAGTTCCTCTCGGCCATGCACAATAAATCCAGCCTCGATGGTCGCAGTTCCCTGCTTGCTCGTGCGGATATTTAAGGATTTGACATCCATCTCCATCTCCGTAAATACTTTGGAAATACTCATCAGAAGTCCCTGCTGATCTCTTGCATACATCTTGATCTCAGCCAGATACTGACCTCCTGTCTCTTCTGCCACATTTCCTTCCCACTCAGCCGGAATCAGTCTTGCACGTTCTGCTTCTGTCAAATGTATCATATTAACACAATCCGTGCGGTGAATCGAAAGTCCTCTTCCTCTTGTAACAAATCCGACAATCTCATCTCCCGGTACCGGATTACAGCATCTGGAAAACCGGACTGCCACATCATCAATTCCTTTTACGACAATTCCACTCTTGGACTTGGCAATATGGACTTTATTCTTAGCCGCCTCTGCAACTTTTTCAAGTACAATTTCATCTGTCAGTTCCTGCTTGTGATCCTTGCCATATTCTTCCGCCAGACGATTCACGACCTGTCCTTCTTTTAAGCCGCCATGTCCGATCGCGGCAAGCACAGAATCCCAGTCCTTGAATCCATATTTTCTCTGTACGATCTCTTCATATTTTGGCTGGAGCAGATTAGAAAGGTTGAGAGATTTTGCTTTGCAATAGGAGGCCACCATCTCTTTTCCTTTGATAATATTGCTCTCTTTAAATTCTTTTTTGAACCACTGATTGATCTTATTTTTTGCCTGTGTACTCTTGACTACATTCAACCAGGCACGGCTCGGTCCCTTACAGTTCTGGGACGTGATGATCTCGATCTGGTCACCATTCTGGATCACATAATCAATCGGAACAAGCTTTCCATTCACTCTGGCACCGACCATCTTATTGCCGACTGCACTGTGTATGGAATAAGCAAAGTCGATTGGAGTGGACCCCGTCGGCAATGTCTTTACATCCCCCTGCGGTGTAAAGCAGTACACATCATCTGCAAACAGATCCAGATCTCCTTTGATGAGGCTTAAGAATTCCTTGTTGTCAGACATATCTCTCTGCCATTCCAGAATCTGTCTGAGCCAGCTCATTTTCTCTTCTTCAGCCATAACACCTTTCTTGCTGCCGCCAGACTCTTTATACTTCCAGTGAGCAGCAATACCATATTCGGCTGTCTTATGCATCTCCTGTGTACGGATCTGGATCTCAAACGGCTGACCGATCGAACTCATCAGCGTTGTATGCAGAGACTGATACATATTCGGTTTCGGCATAGCAATATAATCTTTAAATCTTCCAGGAATTGGCGTATAAATCTCATGGATAATTCCCAATGCCGCATAACAGTCTTTGACAGAATCCACAATGATACGGACTGCAAACAGGTCATAAATCTGATCTACTGTCTTATCCTGATTGACCATCTTCTTATAAATACTGAAGAAATGCTTTACACGTCCATTTACATCTGCTTTAATCCCCGCATTTTTCATATGCATGGACACTTCATCCACAATCTGTTGGACAAATTCCTCACGCTCTGTTTTTCTGGCATTGATCTGATTTACAAGATCAAAAAATACATCTGGTTTCAGATACTTCAATGACAAATCGTCAAGTTCTGTCTTAATTTTAGAAATACCAAGCCTTCCCGCGATCGGCGCATAAATATCCATTGTCTCACGAGCCTTTTCCTGCTGTTTGGCCGGAGTCATGAACTGCAGTGTACGCATATTATGCAGACGGTCCGCAAGTTTAATGATAATAACCCGGATATCCTTTGCCATAGCAAGGAACATCTTTCTCAAATTCTCCGCCTGAAGTTCTAGTTTGTCCGCAGAATAAGCTACACGGCCAAGTTTCGTAACACCGTCTACCAAAAGAGCTACCTCTTCTCCAAACTCTTCTTTGATATAATCCTCTCCAATCCGAGTATCTTCCACTACGTCATGAAGAAGAGCTGCAATAATTGTCTCCTTATCCATCTCAAGATCCGCAAGAATGATTGCTACCCAGAGCGGGTGGATAATATACGGTTCTCCCGACTTTCTCTTTTGGTCTCCATGCGCTTTTTTTGCCAGATTATATGCCTTCTCGATCTGAGTAACATCCGCAGACGGATGATACTTTTGAATACGGGCAATTAACATGCCATAAAGCTTATCCGGATCATCATAATCTGCCTCCTGTTTGATCCCGTGCCCATCTACCATCTGAAGTTTCCCTCTTGTGTCTTTTAGCAATGCTTCCGGAGCAATCTTGCCGTCCAGTGACTCATATGTTGTTTTATTCTCTGACATATTAACGCCTCCTTCCCTCTCTAGTCTCTCAAATGTATATCTTTTTCTATTTTCCAGGATATACAATAACTGAATCTATATCATATCCCTGTAATCTGTCACGTCCATGAAGTCCTGCCAGTTCCATTAAAAACACAGTCTTTACAACCTTTCCGCCAAGACCTTCAATCAAATGGATCATTGCCTCATTCGTTCCGCCTGTCGCGATCAGATCATCAATAATCACAACTCTCTGCCCTGGCTTGATCGCATCTTTGTGCATCTCGATAGTTGCTGTGCCATACTCTAATTCATACTCTGCAGAAACCGTCTCTCTTGGAAGCTTTCCTTTTTTACGAATCGGAATAAATGGCTTTTTCAGATTATATGCGATCGGTACCCCGAAAATAAATCCTCTGGATTCCGGTCCGACTACTACGTCAAAGTCAAGACCTTCTAATTTTTCCTGCATCAGATCAATTGCAAGATGCAGTCCTTCCGCATCCTGTAATACACTTGTCACATCACGAAATATGATCCCCGGTTCTGGAAAATCCGGAATACTTACTACATAATCTTCTATCGGTTTCATAATTATTCTCTCCTTCTTCTCTTTCAAGGTAAAGTATATCTTTTAGTATAGCATTATTTGTTCCATTTTTCAAAAAAAATCTATCGATAATGGGTAATTACAATCTGAATTTGTCTTTCTCCCCGGAATTCATTGATTCCAGGGTAAAATGTAATGGACATTTTACCATTATTTCTTTCACACTGTTTTGCAAATTCCTGTGCATCATGAAAACAGATGGCTTCCATCCGGTTTCCCGCCGCATCGATTGCTGTTGCTTTTGCAACATTTTTATTTTTCCCGATGATCTTCACATGCTGCATGGCGACGCCTCTTGCCGCAAAAACCGGTTTTGTATTACCTTTTCCAAATGGTTCCATGTATTCAAGTTCTTCTATAAAATGTTCTGTAATAGCAGCAAATGGCAGTTCCATATCGATCACTACTTTTTCTGTCAGCTCTTCTTCTGAAAGCGTACACTGATCATTTAGTCTTCTTTTGAATTTCTCAACATTTTCTTTATCAAGTGAAAGTCCTGCCGCCATCGGATGTCCGCCGAATTTTGTCAGAAGATCCCCACAGCCTGTCAGTTCTTCATACATGGAATAGCTTTCAATCGATCTTCCCGATCCTTTGACTCCATCTTCGGAATCCGTCAATACAAATACCGGACGATAGTAATTTTCTCTCACACGTCCAGCCACAAGGCCGGCAAGGCTTTCATGACAATCCGGCAGATAGATAACAAGCACCTTATCCCCCCGGATATCTGTCTGTTCCACTTTCGCCATTGCCTCATCTACAACGCGGTCTGTCATATCTCTACGGCTCTCATTCAATGCTTTCAGATCACCTGCCAGCATATCTGCCTCCCGCTCTGTCTTTGCCCGAAGCAGTGCCAGTGCTCTTTTTGCCGTATCCAGCTTACCACTGGCATTCAGACACGGAGCAAGAATAAATCCGATGTGATATGCCTGAATCTTTTTTCCCTCCAGCCCGATACACTGGATCAGTGCACGTAGTCCCAGATTAGAGGTCCTCTTTAGCATCTCAAGACCCTGCTTCACCAGAATTCGATTTTCCTCTGTCAGATCCATCACATCTGCCACTGTTGCAATTGCAACATTTTCCAAAAGATAATCCAGATCCGCCACATCCTGACCATTTGCCTCACAGAGCGCCTCTACAAGCTTGTATGCAACCGCTGCACCACATAATCCTTTAAATGGATATTCACATCCTTCCTGCCTTGGGTCAACAACTGCATCTGCCGGCGGTAAAATGTATCTTCTTCCCGCTTCATTTTCCTTGTACGGCACTTCATGATGGTCTGTTACGATGATCGTCATACCAAGCGCTTTTCCATACTCAATTTCTTTCGCTGCCGCAATTCCGTTATCGCAGGTGATGATCGTATCAATTCCATCTTCATGTGCCCGGTCAATCAGATGCTGATTTAATCCATATCCATCTTTGATACGATCCGGGATATCGCTGTCCACCTTTGCGCCAAGCTTTTCCAGACCTTCTAAAAGAATATATGTCGCATTGATCCCATCACAGTCATAGTCTCCAATGACACGGATTTTTTCCCGGTCCCTGATTTTTTCAGTCAGAATTCCCACCGCCTGTGGCATACCCTTCATCTGCATTCCATCGTAGAGTTCCGCAATTGTACCATTCAGATATTGGTTGATTGCTTCATCTCCAATAACATCCCGGTTACGGATCAGACTGGCCAGTCTCGGACTAATATGAAATTTCTTACTGATAGCCTCAAAATCAGCACCTTTTCTTAAAAGTACCCAGCGTTCCATAATTTTCGTCTCTCCTGTTTTATCCAAATAAATATTTGCAAAGTAAATACTACACTTTCGACAGGAATCTCCAACATCATTTTATTTACTTTGCAAATATTTACTTTAAGAAAAGAACAGCCTCGCCATAAAATATGACTTTGGCTGTTCTATAGTATTTAAAATTACTTCTTGAAGCGTTTCATTACATACCACAGCGCTCCTGTGATACATACAGATGAGTAAGCTCCGCATACAACTCCGACCATCAATGGAAGTGCAAACTCCTTGATAGAACTTACACCCATGACGTAAAGTACTGCTACCATGATAAATGTTGTAAGAGATGTATAGATACTTCTTGTCAGCGTCTGTGTGATACTCTTGTTTACAACTGCTGCAACATCACTGCTCTTTGTCTTACCACGCATTTCCTCTCGGATACGGTCAAAGATAACAATGGTCGCGTTGATGGAATATCCAACGATTGTCAGCATACACGCGATAAATGTATTACCAACAGAGATTCTTGCAATTGCATAGAATCCTACTACAACAAGGACGTCATGTAAAAGAGCAAGTACCGCACTGGTAGCGAAACGGATATCTTTGAATCGGAACCAGATATACAGAAGCATACAGATTGTCGCAATAACAACCGCGATAACTGCATCTCTTCGCATCTCATTACTTACTGTAGAACTGATATTTTCTGCCGTGATCTTTGATTCGTCCACACCGAAGTTATCAACCATAGCCTTATTCAGTGCTTCACGCTTGTCAAGATCCAGTGTAACTGTCTTGATAATAACCTGATTGGTTCCGGCTACTTTCTGAGTCTGAACATTGTTATCTCCAGTTACCTTTTCTACAACCGGAACAATTTCCTTATCAATCTCATCAATAGAGTAATCTTTATCAAATGTTACATTTGTAGATGTACCGCCCTGGAATTCAAGGCTGTATGCAAATGCTCCTTTTCCTCTTCCTGCATTGACACCGATTGTGATCACTCCTGCTGCAATTAATACAAGAGAAATTGTAAAGAACACTTTTTTCTTTGAAAGGAAATCGATTGGCTCACGCTCTTTCTTTGGACGATAATATAATTTTTCACTTCTAAGTCCAACTGCATAAAATGCATTTACGATCAATCTTGTAATAACAAGTGCTGTAAACATAGATGCGATGATACCAATTGCAAGTGTCTGCGCGAATCCTTTTACTGTACCGGAACCTTTGAACCACAATACAGCTGCTGCAATCAGAGTCGTAATATTACCATCTAAGATTGCTGATAAAGCTTTCTGGAAACCAATCTTCAGAGAATTCTTTACACTTCTTCCGCGTACCATCTCTTCACGTACACGAGCGAAGATGATAACGTTGGCATCTACTGCCATACCAATGCCAAGAATGATACCGGCAATACCCGGAAGCGTCAATGTTACTTCAAATGCATTCAGGATTACAAGTACAAGTCCTGTATAGATTAAAAGTGCAAGTCCGGATGCAAGTCCCGGAAGCAAGTATACACAACACATGAATACAAATACAATTGCAAGTCCGATTGCTCCGGCTTTTAAACTGGTCGCAACTGCCTGCTCACCAAGCTGGGCTCCTACAACATTAGAACGCAACTCTTCCAGTTCCAGTTTCAGACCACCGATACGGATTGTAGAAGCAAGCGCATCTGCTTCTTCATAGGTCATGTTACCACTGATCTGAGCCTGTCCATTTGTAATGGCTGCCTGTACATTCGGAACACTTACAAATGCTCCGTCATAATAGATACCAATGCTCTGGCTTGCTGCCAGTGCTTTTGTTGTTGCATCTGCGAACTTTGTTGTTCCATCTTTTGTAAATGTAAGAGATACAACATTCTGTTTATTCTTTGTCAGCTGGTCTTCTGTTGTCTGAGCCTGGGCACTTTTTACATCATTGCCACTCAGTACAATAGAACCGTCTGCCTGCAATTCTTCAATTGTCTTGTTAAGTTGATAATCTTTGGACGCATCTCCCGTACTGTTCACCTGACTGTAGTTTGCTGAGCCGTCACTGCCTGTCTGCGCAATAAAATACAGGGAACCCGGCTGTCCCAGTTCGTCTAAAATCTCATTGGCATCTGTAACACCAGGAATCTCGATATTAATACGGTCGCTTCCCTCCTGATATACACTTGCCTCTGTACTATACTGTTCTACACGCTTTTGCAGCTTATAGATTGTATCACTCATCTCTTCATCCGACGGATTGTCATCTTTGACCTGATATGTGATACTTACACCACCGGCAAGGTCCAGACCCAGTTTGATATTCTTCATAGAACCTGTATGGCCTTTTCCGAATCCAACAATTGTCGTAAAACCAAGCAGTACGATCAAGGCTGCTGCCACAATAAGACTAAGTATGCCTCTGCTTTTTTTCATGATTTACTTCCTTTCTCTTTCTTCCATTCCTTCGAAGGATTCTATGTTACACATTATGCATCTGCCAGTGCTGCTTTGATCATAATGGCACATTCCACACGTTTACGCTGCATCTCACAGCCAACATCATAACAATCATGGATCGTTCCATGGAAATTATAAGAGTTTGCCATACATCCACCGCTACAGTAGAATTTAGCGAAACAATTTTTACATTTTTCTTTTGAATATACACTGCAGCTTCTGAAATCATCTGCAATCTCCGGCTTTACAATTCCATCGTCTACATTTCCCATCAGGAATTCTTCCTGCCCGACAAACTGATGACATGGATACAGATCTCCCCATGGTGTGACAGACAGATATTCTGTTCCGGAACCACAGCCGGACATACGTTTCATCACACATGGGCCGCCTTCCAGATCGATCATAAAGTGGAAGAAATTAAATCCTTTGCCTTCTTTCTCTCGTTCGATCATAATCTTGGCAAGTTTATCATACTCTTCTTTGATCTGTGGAATATCCTCTTCGCGGATCGCATATGGATCGGATTCGTCACCTACGACCGGCTCAATGGACATCTGCTTGAATCCAAGATCTGCAAAATGCAGGATATCATTGGAGAAATCCAGATTATTTCTTGTAAATGTCCCACGGATATAATACTTCTCCTGATTACGGCTTTCAGCCAGCTTCTGGAATTTCGGCACGATCAGATCGTAGCTTCCTTTTCCGTTGCGGAAAGGACGCATCTTATCATTGATTTCTTTTCGTCCATCCAGGCTTAGCACAACATTGTCCATCTCTTTATTGACAAACTCCTGAATCTCATCATTCAGAAGAACTCCGTTCGTCGTAACTGTAAATCGGAAATTCTTGTCATGAAGCTTTTCCTGTTCTCTTCCGTATGCTACCAGATCTTTGACGACCTGCCAGTTCATAAGCGGCTCTCCTCCAAAGAAATCTACTTCCAGATTTCTTCGGCTTCCGGAATTTGCAATCAGAAAATCTAATGCCTTCTTTCCGACTTCATAACTCATAAGAGCACGTCTTCCATGATACTCACCTTCTTCTGCGAAGCAGTACCTGCAGGCCAGATTACAGTCATGTGCAATGTGAAGGCAAAGAGCCTTTACAACTGTCTTTCTCTTCTTCACGATTGGAATAAGATATTCAAACTCATCCTTTGTGAATAATTTCCCGTCCTCTGTCAGTTCAATGACATCATCAAGAGCATCTCTTAAATCTTCCTCGCTATATGTATCTCTAAGACGCTTTTTCAGATTCTCCCACGTAAGATCACTCTTTAAAATCTCAACTGTTGGTTCTTCGTCCGGTTCATTCAGTACAGCAATCACATCATAGCACAGGTCATCAACCACATGTACGGCTCCACTGTATACATCCAGAACAATGTTATATCCGTTATTCTTATACTGATGAATCACAGTAATAATCTCCTTTTCTATTTTTTCTATCTCTTTAAAATTTTAATGGTTATTTGGCAACAGAACAGAGACAGCGACCCTTTTAAGACCGCTGTCTCCTGGTTTTTTACCTATGTTCTTTTACTTATTTGCTCTGCTCACAGGTCTGATTTCCTACTGTACAGGAAGTCTTGCATGCTGACTGGCAAGATGTCTGACATTCGCCGCAACCGCCTTTTTTCACTGTCTTGTTCAGAGTCTGTGTATTCAATGTTTTCACATGTTTCATCACTACATTCCTCCTTGTCTTTCTTGACTTTTATAAGTATAGCATCTTCCTTTCTTTTTCGCAATATTTTTATCTGAATCGTTAATTTTTAATTATTCCCGTTAATATTTTAATTACCTGCAAAAAGGTGGTTTTTTCAATTTTACTATGTTACACTTGCGTTAGATTACAAATGAATCAGAAATTGCCACTTCATTAATATGTCTTATAGGAGGTAATTGTAACATGGCAATTTCAATTGGCATTAACGGATTCGGACGTATTGGACGCGTTGCACTCCGTATCGCCATCAGTCGACCGGAAACTTTTAAATTATGTGGAATTAACGCAAGAAATGCGGATTTTGATTATATGGTCTATATGATCCGCTACGACTCTACATTTGGACGTTTCCAGGGAGAACTTGGAACTTATGAACACGGACTTATCATTAACGGGCAGAAGATTCCTGTCTTCACAGAAGGTGATGCTGCTTCCATCCCTTGGGGTTCCTGCGGTGCCGAATACATCATCGATGCAACCGGAGCATTTTGCACGGCAAAAAAGGCAAGTGCTCACCTGCAAGGTGGTGCAAAAAAAGTCATTATTTCTGCACCTGCAAAAGATGAAGAAACACCTACATTCATCATGGGAATCAACCATACCGGTTATTCGAAAGATATGTCCGTTGTGTCCAATGCATCCTGCACGACCAACTGTCTGGCACCTATCTGTAAAGTACTGGAAGACAATTATGGAATTGAATATGGTCTGATGTCTACGATCCACGCCGCAACTGCCAAGCAGAAAGTTGTGGACAGCCGTTCTCTCAAGGACTGGCGTACCGGACGTTCTGCATTCGGCAATCTGATTCCATCCACAACCGGAGCCGCTAAGGCTATCTCTCTCGTCATTCCTTCTCTGAAGGACAAGATGAGTGGTATTTCTTATCGTGTTCCAACTACAGACGTCTCAATCGTTGATCTGAACGTCGCACTAAAAGAGTCTGCATCTTATGAGGATATCTGCAAAAAAGTAAAGGAAGCCTCCATGACATATTTGTCCGGCATTCTTGATTATGTAGATGATGAAGTTGTATCTTCTGATTTCATCGGAGATTCACACGCTTCTATCTTTGATGCAAGACAGGGAATTCAAGTAAATTCTCACTTCTTTAAGGTCATCTGTTTCTATGATAATGAATGGGGCTATACAAGCCAGATTTTCCGCCTCATCAAGTACATGGATCAGGTAGACCATAATTCATAAGATGCCGGTGGAAACACTTTCCATTCTGGTATCTTTACATTTTTACATGTGGCAAAAACTTTCTGATTCGAGCTGTAACTATTCTACTTTCTGTAAGGGACATATACATTCGTCATTACGATTATGAACCGTACGTAAAATAAAAGCTGCCTATATCTGTTTCCTTTTTACAAGAGATATACGCAGCTCTTATTTTTTAGTCTTTCATGATATCATACCACCGGTCATACCGCCGCCTGCACATAGTATCAGTGATGTGACAATACTTACACTGTCTCCATTCAGAGTTCTGTAAACTCCAAGTGTAATGAGCAAAAGCAATACAAAATATAGGATTCCAAGAACCATCCCCCACAAGTACCGTTTTGATTTTGTCAGTTTCCCTATGATCATTCCTCCGATCAGTGTTGACACTACATAGATTCCAACAATTGCCGCCGATACAATTTTTTCATTTAATTCAAATTTATACATAAAAAATGTCAAAACCAAAAGTAAGATACCGGTGACAATATAAGAAGCCAGAAGTGACTTGATCCACCATATGACCTTTATATTTTTTTGCATATTCTCCATCTCTTTCCTCCTTGTCTACCACAAGGTATGAGCCAGATCCGGCGAATATGACTGCTTCTGCAAATTTTATCACTCCATTTGCTTTCCAAGAAATCCTGCTGCACATGCCCCCAGCTTTTGTTCCAGTTTTGTAAACTTCTCTTTTTCATCTGATGACAGTAAAATAACTGCCCCCACAACATCTCCTTCGCAAATGATCGGTGTAATAGATTCCCACACATAATCCTTTTCCTGTTCCCGGAACACCCGGATATATTTCTTCTCATCAACCTTTGCCAGAATACTGTTTCTTTCTTCCAGTTCTCCTTGAAGAACTTTGCTGATATACTTTTCCTGCACCTCTTTTCTCCCGTTTCCGGAAGCTGCCACGACCTGATCCATATCGCAGATACACACAAGACACCCTGCCTCTTTTGCCAGGCTGTCTGCATACATACCTGCAAATGCTGCAAGCTCCCCGATTGGAGAATATTTTTTCAATATAATCTCGCCTTCCCGGTCGGTAAATATCTCCAGTGGATCACCTTCTCTGATCCTAAGTGTTCTTCGTATTTCTTTCGGAATGACCACACGTCCCAGGTCATCAATCCGACGTACAATTCCTGTTGCCTTCATATGATTCCTCCATGATTGATTCCGCATGGCTGTTCTTTCTTCTCATGCTAAATTTTACTTTTAATGCTATTATGTGAAAATGCATGAAAATTATTCTAATAAAGGAAGCAGAATTCAAGCATTGC
>OKRX01002140.1_pt1 | contig 13504 bp, 8 predicted proteins | sample 1601241 | NCBI WGS metagenome assembly OKRX01 (sample SAMEA3541500, study PRJEB24748) | human gut metagenome | biome: human gut; feature: human-associated habitat; material: faeces | place: China | collected 2012
CAGCATGAAATGCTTGAAAGTTGGATGAAGGCGGTCAATGCATTAAGAAATGCTTGCGCCCATCATGAACGTATTTGGAACAGGGTGATGCCTGTCATACCACAGTTACCCGCCACCTTGCGAAATACCTGGATAACGGACAAACCGCAAATGGCCAATCGTTTCTATGCTGTATTTTGCTGCCTTATCTATTGGCTTAATGCAATTGAACCTGAAAATACACTGGTGCAAGATTTCAAGTCCCTGTTACAGGAGTTCCCGAATGTAGATACCACAGCAATGGGCTTTACCACAAATTGGAAAGAAGACCCATTTTGGTCATAGTATAATTAAAAAAGATATACACATTTAAAAACAGCCAGATTCTTCCGAAAGAGTTTGGCTGTTTTTTTATAACCTATTAGAAAACTTCTTATAAGGCTTTGATTCAAACATCAAAGATTTTTATGGAGCACATTTGTATTCATAAAATTACCGCATAAACACCTCCTCACACAATAAATTCGGACTTTCTTCGTTAAGGCTAAAAAAGAACAATAAAATGTAGTCACATGAAGAAAAAATTAGCCACGCTGCTCATCTGGGCTATGCCTTATGCAGCATCAGCCCAAAGTGTCAAATATAGTTATGACAACGCAGGCAATCGCATTAAGAGAGAAATTGTAATGAAGACAAAATCCTCTTATGAAGAGGCATCTACAACGGAGTGCTTTTCGGAGATGCTATTGGAAAAAAATATTCGAATATACCCCAATCCAACGAAAGGCAGGTTAAAAGTTGAAATTGCAGGTTATGAAAATTCGGATAGATGTATTCTCCGCATTTTTAATGCATCCGGACAGCAAATACTCTCAACACATGCAACTTCTTCTTGGACGGAATTGGACATAAGTTCCCGGACAAACGGAATTTACATCTTATATATTTCCTTAAACAACAAGGAAACTACTTGGAAAATAATCAAAAAGTAATTTTAAACAAATACCCATGAAACGAATAATATATATTGCAAGCATCCTGTCTATACTGAATACAGGCATAGGTCGGTCTAAAGAATTGTCTGTACCTGAACGAGCGATTCCTTATCTTACTCAGATAAAAGCATTTGTGAATACACCAGATGATGATAAGTTTAAAAATTGGACTGAAGAACAATACAAGCATTATGAGGATTCCATTCAGGCAAGATTGTACCCACCTGTGATAGCAAAAAAGGCTGACAGTACCTCCTTTGGCAAGGATAGCAACAGACCGGCACAGATACCTCCATCGCGTATTACAAACTCACATGTTCCCAATTCTATCAGTTTGAGCCAGTCTAAAGAAGTCGGGCAAATCGTTATCAATTCAGGAACATCATCTACTGGAGCAAGAACTTATGAAGTTCCGATTGATGTATATTCTGGAATGAGAGGCTTCAATCCCCAATTATCCTTAGCTTACAATAGCCAACAGGGGAACTCCATCATGGGTGTTGGCTGGTCTGTTTCCGGGTTGCCTATGATTGCCCGCAGTGGAAAGACGATGTATTATGAAGGAAAGCCGCAAGGTATTGTCATGGACAATAGTGACGCTTTTGTGCTTAATGGCATCCGTTTGATAAAAACATCAACGGCAAGCAGCTATATCTTATATGAATCCGAGCAAGGAAATATCAAGGTGAAAGGTTATGTTTCCGGAAACATAATGAAATATTTCGAAGTCTTTTATCCGGATGGGAATAAAGGAATTTTCGGATATACAAACGGTTCTCAGAATTACCTGTATTATCCGCTTATGTCACTTACCGATTTGAAAGGAAACAAAATAAGCTATTCGTATTCTTTTTCAAATAACCACTATAACATTGTCAATATCTCATACAATGGTGCTTCTGTCGAATTTAACTACCAGACCTCACGTCCGGATCCGATTCTTTATTTTGCAGGTGGTCTCAAAGTAAACGAACCACAACTTTTGCAAAGCATCACTTGCAAATTAGGCTCTACTATCTTAGGTACTTATACATTGAAATACACCACACAGAATAATAAATCCCTTCTGACACAGATTGATTATACAGCTTCCGGAAAATCATATAATCCGTTGTTGTTTTATTATGGCAGAGGCAATGTTGCCTCCAATTACACAAAAAGTACGACCCAACTGTATGAATGGTATGTAGCGGATAATCCCAGCATGATAAAAGTCGCTAAAGGGAAATTTGATTACGACAGTGGTGCGGATGGTCTGATTGCTCTTCCTAATTTAAATCCTTACTGGAAGCACTACCGTAATTCTACTATGTTTCGGCATTCACAGAACCGATTTGACAATAAGTACACAGGTGAAGAAAAGATTTTCCTGTATGCTGGTTTGAAAGACAGTTGGGCGTCCCCCATGCCTAATTTGTTTACAGAAAAAGGGTTTGTGGATATTGTATGTGCAGATTTGGAGGGTAAACAAGAAGAATATGTTATAAAAATCAACAACTCGGTAGTAAGCAACAACGACCAGGTTGTTTTTCATGTCTATCGGTCTAATTTGTATTCTGGTCTTTCTAAACTCTATACTAGAACTTATAATTTTCCTACAGTATATACGGATGCTGACGACGGAAAAAGCATTCAGCCAAAATTCTATTACACAGGTGACTTCAACGGTGATGGCAAAATGGAAGTCTTGGCCGTTTCCGTGCACCAGCCGTTTGGAGATACCAGCAAACCTTCTAAATGTTACATTTTTGATTTGGCTGGTAACAGGATTATCTATCAGAACCATGTGTTACCATATAATGTCGAGTTTGTTGGTACACAACAAAGTGACCCTAAGGCTGCCAATAATAACACCGACAAATTATTTGTTATGGATTACGATGGCGATGGGAAGACTGATATATGTCATATTAATGAAAGTGGAGTCAATATTTATACTTTTGATGTTTCAGGCAGTACCCTTACAGCGCGAAAAGTAGCCACCTATACAGGTTTGAAAAAATCCGGACTGGCCAATCGTGATATATTGCTTGGAGAATACAACGGTGACGGTTTAATGGACTTCTTGGTGTCACCTACCGGTTCTGCAACAACTTGGACTGTATATAACTCCAAAGGGAATGGTCAGTTTGAAAGTACTACTTTTAATGGAACCACTAAAAGTACGGCGGATAATACCGGTTTTATTATACAGGATATCAACGGTGACGGAGCGACAGATTTAATCAAGTATGATACAAGCGGCTTCTTTACTTATTTGGCTAATAATAACAATGTTGGCTCTTCAACTTTATATTCCAGCTATCCGTCATCAAAATCTATTCTTATACCTACCAATATCAATACCCGTAACTGTTTTACACAGTTGATAAGTTTGAAAGATGGAATCGCTACAAAATTCGCATTTTCGCGTAATGATAGCGAAGAAGCTATGGCTACAGGTATGGCAAACAGTTTGGGGATAATTGAAAAAAATGATTATCGGTTGATTAATGAAGAAGGTGTGTCTTCTGGGCTATACACGAAAGGATATGGAGCAACCTATCCTTATGTAAATATTCAAGAGCCTTTGCCGGTAATCGCATCATCGGAAATTTACATGAATGGCAATCAGATAGACAACAATTCTTTCACTTATAATAATGCGGTTATCCATCGGCAAGGGTTAGGTTTTCGAGGATTTGAAAAAATTACGATTTACAATAAGAGAGGGCAAAGCCTTGTCAGGACTTACGAACCTTATCGTTATGGCTTGTTGAAAAGTGAAGTCGCACCAGCTTTTGAGCACTCATACACTTACACTGTAAGTACACAGGCTAATAAAATCGCCAAAATCCTTTTGACCAATAAAATAGAGAAGGATTTGCTTAAAGATATATCCGCTACGACTTCTTATATATATGATCCTTATGGATATCCTACAGAAGAATCAATTTCCTATACTGGGAATATTACTATAAAAAAGGCGAATACTTATTCGTCAAAAACAACAGTAGAGGACGGATATAATTTGGGGTTCCTGACCAAGCAGCTTGTTACGGTAAATCGTGGAGGCTCTTCTTATACGGAGCAGATGTATATTCCTGCACATTCTTCACGATTACCTAATGTAAAAGTATATTATAAGGATGGGAATCAAGTCAAACAGTATACATATACTTATGACAGTTATGGCAATCCTATTACAGAAACGATAAAACTCTATACCTCATCGAATTCACAAAAGACGTCTTATGAGTATGATTCTTATGGACGATTATCCAAAGTGACCAGTCCAATGGGGTTGAGCAACACGTTTACTTATAATACTTTTGGTCAAGTCGCAACTGTAAAAGATTATAGGGGCGGAACTACAGCTTTTACTTATGATGCTTTCGGACGTGAAACAGCAGTCAAGTATCCGGATAATACTAGTAAAACGATTCAATATGCTTGGTCTTCGACAGCAACTAACGGACTTTATTCTATTACCACTACAAATACGGGAAAACCGACAGTGACAGAAGTATATGATGCATTAAATCGGGAAGTTCGTAAAGGGGAAAAACGGTTTGACGGAATTATAAGGAATATCGACAAGTTATATGATTCTTACGGTAATTTGCAGAAAGAGTCCATGCCTTTCACCGGAAGTACAGCTTCGTTATGGAATACGTATGCGTATGATAGTTATGACCGTATTCTTTCTTGTACAGAGAGTTCCGGCAGGAAGACAACATATAGTTATAATAAGAATAATATAACGATGGTGTCCGATAAAGTTTCAACAACTAAAGCTTATGATGCACAAGGCAATTTACTTTCTGTTACCGACCCGGCGGGAACGATTGTTTATAATCTGGCAGCGGACGGACAACCGTCTTCTGTAGTGGCTCCCGGTAATATTGTAACTTCTTTTAGTTATGATAAATATAGAAGGCAGACGAGCTTGATTGATCCCAGTCAAGGAACAACAACGTATGAATATGATGCGGCTGGAAATGTGGCAAAAGAGACAAATGCGAATGGAAAGGTTGCCCAAAATGAATATGATTCATACAACAGGTTGATAAAAACGACTACTCCAGAATTTGTAACATCCTTTACCTATAACGCAAAGGATGAATTGACTGGTACGTCCACTAACAACGGAACTTCAAAGTCTTTTGCTTATGACAGTTATGGCAGGTTGATTACATGGAAAGAAAATGGTGTGGATGGTAAATGGCTGCAAAAGGATTATACCTATTCTAATGGAAATGTCAGTTCCATTAAATACACATCACAATCCGGTGTGTTGGCTACTGAAAATTACGTTTATTCAAATGGTCATTTAAGTGAGGCAAAGTTAGATGGAACGACAACAGTGTTCAAATTGTCCAAAGAAAACAGTTTGGGCCAACCTACAGAAATTGTCACGGGTGGGATAACACGCAAATATGATTTCAACGCTTATGGATTGCCGGTTGGCAGGAGTGCAAGTAGCACGTTTAAAACTTATCAGGATTTTTCGTATGTTTTTGATGCAACAACATCTAATCTGACATCACGAAAAGATGATACAAGAAATATCACGGAAAATTTTGGTTATGACAATTTGAACAGATTGACTTCTTATGCCGGTAAAACTGCTGCGTATGATGTGAAAGGTAATATTACTAGTAAAAGTGACGCAGGAACATTTGAATACACACTTACTCAAAAGCCTTATGCGGTTTCTGGTGCTAATTTATCGGGAAATGGGGTGCCAACGCATACTCAAGAAATAGTTTACACCTCTTTTGGACGCCCTGAGTCTATTACTGAGAATGGCCAAGTGGCGACATTTACCTATAATGGCGAATACGACAGAGTGAAAATGAATATTTCACAGAATGGGAATAATGTCCTGACTCGTTATTATTTGGGCAATTGTTACGAATTGGATCAGACTTCTTCTTCAAAAGAAAAGCTCTATTTATTCGGTGATTTTTATAACTCCGGAGCGGTATATATAAAAGAAGGTTCTTCCAAAGGTATATATTATATTCTTCGTGATTATTTAGGTAGTATTACCCACATTGTGGATTCTAATGGCGCATTAGTTCAAGAGTTGAGTTATGATGCTTGGGGCCGTTTGCGGAATCCGGCCACTCAAGAAGTTTACACTCATGAACAGCAGCCTGCTTTGTTCTTAGGAAGAGGTTATACAGGGCATGAACACCTTACACAATTCGGACTTGTTAATATGAATGCGCGATTGTATGATCCAATATTAGGTCGTTTCCTTTCTCCAGACCCGTATGTGCAGATGCCTTACATGTCGCAGAACTTCAATCGCTATACCTATGCGATGAATAATCCGCTTTGTTATGTGGATGAAAATGGAGAATTTTTTTGGATTGTTGTAGGGGTAGCTGCTGGCATTGCAGCAATTACTAATGTTGCAATTCATTGGAAAGAAATTAAAGCAGCAGGTGGATGGCAAGGATTTTGGAAAGGAACCGGTTATTTCTTAACTGGAGGATTAGCCGGAGGTCTTGGAGCCGCTGTAGGAATTGGGACTGCCGTAGGTTTTAGTGGAATGCTTGGAGTAACAGCTACAAGTTTTACGGCAGCAACAACAGGATTTACGGCAGGAGCAACAGTCGGAGCGGCTGGCGGAGCAACAAGTGGATTTGTATTAAATACTTCGAATTCTTTGTTAGCTGGTGAGAATTTTGGAAAATCTTTGAGCAATGGACTAAATGGCGCCATTATAGGAGGTATTACAGGAGGAATTACAGGAGGTGTAGCAGGTGGAATAGAGGCTATAAAAGCTGGAAAAAATTTTTGGACGGGGAAATATACCAACCGTTCATTAGTGCAGAAAGCGGCTACTATTGCAGAAAAGAATGTTGGTGGGAAAGGTGCAGTCGCAGGAACTAAAAAACATGAATATGCAACAGAATTATTGAAAAAATACCAAGATAGGTATGGACATCGACAACTGTATTTTAAAGAGTCCCAGTATGATGTCAATGGAAGGAAATATATACTGGATGTATTAGATAAGAAAAACAAAATGATATATGATTGGAAATTTGGATATCCTAATAAAACTCCAATACAATTGAATGCAACTCCTCAAATGCAAAAATATCGAGAATTATGGAGGCTTCCATCTGAAGTTATAAAACCTTAATTACTTTTTTCTATCAGATGTTTATTAGATAATAATTTGTATATTCGTTTTTAACTTTAGCGACACTTCGGTTAATAAATCGAAGTGTCACTAATTAAATATTATAAATCTTATGAAATTTGAAAACATTGTAAGTGATTGGCAAAAACAGTTCCCCATTTTGTCTCAATATACGTCTTCAACCTTATATGCAAAAGCAGATATAATTTTAATAGGGCTGAGATTAGATAAAATTATGTCTAATACCTATCGGTTAATATTAGAAATTCTTCCTTTATGGATACAAGAAAAAAGAAAAATTAGTATTCCTGTTTTTAGTGTAGAATTATTCAATAAAAAGGGGGGACAATTTTTTATTAAATATCAATTGCATGAGTACTTATTTGAGGCAGCTGTCGAATGTGCAAATCAACAATTTGGTCTCATTTTGCGAGAGAACATTCGGGCAAATGATATATTCCGGTTAGTTGATTCTTTTTCATCCACTCTTATCACCAAGCATAATCCTATTAATTGGCATCGCTTGTTTGAACTCAAATTAGCTTTAGCTTTTTATTCAGGTGAAGCAGATTTAATTGATACAGTAAAAGAAGAAATTGAAAATGAAACGAAATATTGGAATGAAAAAGAATTTAATCACATGTTTATGAAATCGATTGAAGAATGGAAAAGTGATTTATATCAGAAAATGGAAAATAGAGAAACATTCATGAAACAAGTTCAGTTAAATATGGATGATAAAAAAATATCCAGATTGAAACGAATTCATATTATATTCGATTAGAATATTTACTACTGAATTATCTTAATTAGTTTATTCCATCTATATTTATATAGATAGATTATGATATTTTTGATATGTATCTAAAAATATTTAAAATAGCAGTTGATATGAGAATGAAAATAAATACGATATTTTCACGTGAATTCTGTGATTCATATCAGTATGATGTTATTAGAAAGATTGAAGTTATTGGATGAGGAATTATCTCATAGGTTTCAGTCTGATTTGATAGAAACTTTTGATATAACAGTTATTTGCATGTCTCCTGCTTTTTGCAATTTTGTAAAAGCAAAGCGTCCGAAATATTACGCTGACAAGACACTGAAACCTTCCAATTCTATTACGCCGGTGGTTACGCTTTTGAAATATTTCACAGCAGAATTTATAATGGATTTTGATGCGTTTTATAAAGCAGAAGAAAAAGAGTGCTTTAGTGTGTTAGGATATGCGATTCTGAATTTTATAGAGGCGTTGAAATATCCTGCTGCTTTGAAGAAATTTGAAAAAGAAAAATTACTTCAAACAGTAAGAGATATCCTTATAGAGAATTCCATTATATCTGTGCATGATAGCATATAGCTCATACTGTACTTGACTCTTTTCTTAGAAAATCAAGTCAAAACAGTTTTATCTTACAACCAACGGACAAAGTTGTTTTTAGCTTTCAACTTGATGGCTAAAAACAACTTTTGTTATTTACGGAAACAATTTTTCTCTGTTAGCCTATTATGAATACAGATTGCGTCATTAGAAAACAGTATCTCGCAATCTATATATTACTGATTATTCTCATAATTAAAATTCGTTATTTCCTTAATCAATTTTCATACATTATAATATTTTGTGTATCTTTGCAGTAAGTTGGTGTGTAATATCACCATTCTTACGTAGGATGAGTTTGTCTCATTCAATTCGTGTTCGTGTGAACTTGTAAAGAGAAAACTGGTAATTTTCAAGAAAGACAAGGATATACGAAGCGAGTGTGTCGTGTTTGTTTAAATACGGCACAGGTCGCTCGTTTTGTCTTTCGGGTATACCAGTGCCTCTCTTTACAAAATGAGTGGACTCTGTGCCTTTCAATATATTAGATATGGTAAAGAGTTTACTTAAAGAAATTTAATAAACTATTTACCTATGGAAGAAATAGATTGGTTCAATAAGCCTGTAGAAAATTCAAGAGAACTTATTCTGAAGGAGGCATTCAAATTATTCCTTCAGAAAAATGTGGAGAAAGTGACTGTTCCGGAGTTGGAGCGGGTCACTAAGTTACAAAGAGGAGCTATCTTTTATCATTTTAAAGATAAGAGTGCTATTTTTGAAGAGGTAATAGAGCGATATTTCTTTTCATCTTTGAATATATTCTATCCAGTAAATCCTGATAATATATGTTCTTTGAAACTGTATTGGGAATTGAAAAACGAGCATATAGACAAGATACAAAATTGGTTCAAACAAGAAGGTATCTCCATTGATCCATACACTGCTTTTTTTCATGCTGCTGAACAGGTAAGATTGTATTTTCCACATTTCAATGAAAGAATAGTGAAAATGATTAATGCAAGTCAGACATATTGGTGCCAAGTAGCCCAAAAAGATGTGTCATTGTTAAAAAGTAAAACGAAAAGTTTTATTTTTTGGGGGAATAGTTTTGAGGCTTTATATTGGAGACAATGCTATATGGCTTCTTATAGTCCCAAAGATATTCCTACTTACCAAGAGTTTATCATTTAAGTTAAACATGGATTAATTAATTAAAATATTTTCGTCCATGCAAATTAAAATGACTACTTTTGTAAAAAACATATTATGAGACATAAAGCAGAAAATAGCGTAAGTAAGAATAAAATTTTATTAGAGGCATTTAAACTCTTTGCAAGTAAGCCTTTTGAAAAAGTGACTTTTGCGGATTTAGAAAAAGCTACAGGATTAAGTCGTGGTGCAATTTTATATCATATACAGACAAAAGAAAATTTGTTTGAGATGGTATTGGAAAACTTGATATTTAAGAGAAGTACCATTGTTTCCAATGATAATATTGTAGGATTATGGAATCATATAGAGGATTTTATTCAGGAACGTATCAAAGAACAAGAAGATTTCTCTTCCTCAGCTATTGCAAATGTTAATAAGGCATTTTTCAATATCGAATGCAGCGCATTTTCATGTAGTGATAAAATGGCTGATTTTGCAACCTCTTGGGTTGAAAAAGAATTAGCAAACTGGATAAAGTTGCTAAATAATGCTATTGAAGCAAAAGAAATAAAATCAGATATTGATGTTGTTGCCTATGCTCATATTTTCATGAATATATTTATGGGGGCTTCTTATATTGGAGTTGGTCTGCCAAATGGATATGATATTGAAAATATGAAGAAACAATATCGTTATTTATACGATCAAATAAAAATATAATTTTCTTTTCAATATGGAAAAGAGTTTTTTATTCAAATCTCAATTTTACCCCTACTACAATATATGCAGCAGTAGGGGTAATTAGTTCTATAGATGCTTTTTTGACATCATGTTTAGATTTCTCAGTCGAAGTGCTCCTTTCAGAAGTCAAGCACTTATTTTTTTCTTGAGGAAAATTCCGTAAAGTGTAGCTGTTCGTTTATTTCATTCATTGCATTTACGAATCCATCTATATCCTTTTCTGAATGGGTAGCAAGTACACTGGCTCGTATTCTTGCTTCATTATTGCTGACGGCTGGATAACAGATTCCAACAGCGTAGTAACCTTTCTGCATCAACATAAGAGCGACTTCTTTAACTAAATAATTGTCTCTTACCATTATGGGGAAAATTGGAGATACAGTTTCTTTTATGTCATATCCATTTTCCAAAAGTCTTTTTTTCATATATTCAGTATTCTGCCAAAGCCTTTGCCTAATTTCAGGTTTTTCCACAATAATATCAAGGGCCTTTATTACAGAAGCAGTAACTTGTGGAGTGGGTGCGGCAGAAAAAGTACTGGTTCTGCTGTAATATTTTAAGTATTGTATTATCTTTTTTGAAGCTGCCACGAATCCACCAATACAACCAAAAGCTTTGCTTAATGTTCCCGTCAATATATCTACCTGTCCCAATACATTATAGTATTCTGTAGTGCCTCGTCCATTTTTTCCAAAGACTCCGATTCCGTGAGCATCATCTACCATTAGTTGTGCTCCATACTTGTGGCATATTTCAATGTATTCAGGCAGTAACCCCAAATCACCATTTTGCGAATAGACTCCATCAATTATTACCAGTTTGGTATCATATTTGTCTTTTACTGCTTTTAGAGTCATTTCTAGATATTTCAGGTCGTTATGCCCAATGCTTTTTACGTTTGTTTCATGCAGTCCGTCATAAACACTTGCATGGATAAAACTATCTGTTAAGGCAATATCGTTTTTGCCCATTAATGCGCTAAGAACACCTGCATTGGCTCCAAATCCTGAAGAAAAAATAGAAGCGTCTTCGCAGCATAGGAAATTGGCGAGTTTTATTTCCAATTGTCGATGTATGTCCAAAAAGCCTCCTATGATTGGAGCAGCACATGCACCTGTACCATATTTTTTAATTGCCTCAATGCCTGCACTTATTGTTTCTGGATTTTTAGACATACCTAAGTAGTCATTGGAAACAAAAGCCACTATTTCTTGTTCTTTCTGTGTATAATTATCAATGGCAACCATTTTGCTATCAATCCCGGTCATAGATTGTGTATAATAAGGTTGATGATAATCTTTGTCTAGTTGGTCAATATACAATTGAAAATGCTTTGCGCGCTCAATGAAATTCATTCCTTTTATTGTTTGGAAATCTTTTAGTGAATACTTTTCTTTCATTATCAAACTGATTTTATTTAATATGTAAATTTTTGAACAAATATAATATTATTATACAGAACATACTGTTTGTATTGTACCGAGAAAATGTTTTTTATAAGATATTATGAAATTCATACAAATATAATAAACCTTGCAATCCTTCATTTTCTTTTTATTTCAATTGGATGTTGGCAATACCAAAGTTTCTTTTACCTCGGAAGTAGCTGTTGGGGGAATGTATTTACTTCAATGCTTTTTATTTGATTAGTGGAGAATTCTCTTAAAATAATCAGCTATAGCATTTGATGCCAGTTTCTTTTCTCTGCCGTTCACATAAATCTTCGTTTCACTCTTTCCTATTATAGAGAAGGATTGTTCGTTTGAAGCAATAAATGGAGCATACTTAGAAGCTTCTAGTGTATCGTCTTTATTGAAAGGATTGATATTCATGTCACAGATTAATCTATCATTTTCCATCATGATGCGTTGTCTTATTCCTTTTACTATCACTTCATTCAAATTCAATCTGCCATCTTTTTCTAGTACAACTCACATATGGCTTGTTTTATAATCTTCTTCATTTTGCAAATGTATGGCAGAAAAATACGGGACTCTAATTTGAATCCCGTATTTCCATTTACACAAAATATTTTATAGTGCCCCATTTCTTTATAATAATTCAATCTGATTCTTAATCAAGTTATAGTATACACCTTTTTCTTTAATTAAGGACTCATGTGTTCCTAATTCTACGACTTTTCCTGCATCCAAAACAATTATTTGATCCGTATTTTTTACGGTACTTAATCTATGTGCAATCACAACCAAAGTCCTATCTTTACAATAAGTTTTTAAGTTTCTTACAATATCATGTTCATTTTTTGCATCTAAAGCATTCGTTGCCTCATCTAAAAAAATATAACTCGCATCTTTGTATATAGCACGAGCAATCAATAGCCTTTGTCTCTGTCCAGAACTTAAGCCAATTCCATTATATCCAATTATAGAATTATATTTTCTTGGCAGTGAATCAATGAACGTATCTATAGAAGCTATTTTAGCGGCATTAAAAATTTTATTCATGTCGCATTCTTCCGCATGGATAGATATGTTATCTTTTATTGAATTTGGGAATATATATCCGTTTTGCATAACAACACCAAATGACTTTCTTAATTTAGCAGAGTTATAATTATTGATGCTTAGATCTCCTAAAAATATATTACCTTTTGTGGGCAGGTAAAATTTTAGCAACAATTTAAGCAATGTGGTTTTACCACTGCCTGAAGAACCGACAATCGCTGTTGTCTTACCAAAAGGAATAACAAAATTTATATCAGTTAGGGTATTGCATTTAGCACCATGATATCGGAACGACACGTTTTTAATATTAATATCTTTATCCATCGGCACATTTGTCATCAAATCATTACTTTTTTCATCTTCATTTTCTTCATTATGTATTTCACCAATTCTCTCCATAGCAATTTTTGAGTCTTGTATTGATTGGATAAATTGAATAAGTTGTATTATAGGCGAATTTAGTTGTCCTATAATATATTGCAATGCCATCATCATACCTAAAGTCATACTTCCTTCAACTACTGAATAAGCAGCAAAAAAAGACATCGAAACATTTTTCAGTTGATCAATAAAAATACCGCCTGCCTCTTGTAAATGTGCTATATCAAGTCTTTTCTGCGATATTTGATATAATTTTTGTTGGTTTTGTTCCCATTCGGTTATTTTCTTTTGCTCGATATTATTTAATTTTATTTCATATATTGCA
>OKRX01002158.1_pt1 | contig 13430 bp, 7 predicted proteins | sample 1601241 | NCBI WGS metagenome assembly OKRX01 (sample SAMEA3541500, study PRJEB24748) | human gut metagenome | biome: human gut; feature: human-associated habitat; material: faeces | place: China | collected 2012
GGGGCTGGCGGGCATTCCCCCGGTGCGGGGACGGCTGATCCGCCCCCTGCTCCAGACCCCTCGGCAGGAGATCGAGGCCTATCTCACGGCCCACGGGCTGGGTCATGTAGAGGACGAGACTAACGACAGCATGGATTTCACCCGCAACCGCTTGCGGCGAGAGGTGTGGCCCCTGCTGGCACAGCTCCACCCCGCTCCGGAACGGAGCATCGCGCGGGCCGCCGCTATCCTGCGGCGGGAGAATGTTTTTCTGGATCGGCTGGCCCGCTCCTATCTGGAGACAGCCGTATCCGATTGTCCGTCAGCCGGTGAGCCCAATGCCCCGGAGATCTCTGGCCGCCGGGACCCCGCTGCACCCAGCCCTGCACCGCCTCCCGGCACGTTGCCGGAGGAGTCGTCAAAGTCGGATAAGCCCTCAGAATGTACACGCACGGGCGATATTTCGCCTGATTTCACATCGGCACCCACCGCCGTATCGGTGTCCGAAGCTGTGCTGCGATCGGCACCGGAGGAGCTGCGGCCCCGGATGCTCCGGCTGCTGCTGGAGCGGCTCCCCGTCGGGAAGAAGGATGTATCCGCCGCCCACATAGAGGCCCTGCTGACCCTTCGGGAGGGCGGGATGCTGGATCTGCCGGAGGGCGTCACGGCATGGCGGGAGAAGGATGTGCTGCATCTGGAGATGACGCCGCCCCTGCCCCTACCCCTGACCCTGTCGGAGGGGGAGCAGGTCTGGGGAGACTATCTCGTCCGGGTGTGGAGAAGCGAAAAAAATACCCCGCCCCCTGACGGAGAAGGGCTGTCCAAAACGGGCCGGTTTTCGGACCATATCCTGACGCTTTCGGACGGTGGGAAAATGTCCGAATGGACACTCCGCTGTCCGCAAAGGGGAGACGGTCTGACCCTGCCGGGGGCCAGAGGCCGCCGCAGCGTCAAGCGCCTGCTGACGGAGCGGGGGATGCCGCCCCGGCGACGGCGAACCACCCCGGTGGTGTGTATAAACGGAGAACCCGCCGCCGTATACGGCGTGGGTACAGATCAGAGATTTTTGCCGGGGAAAGACGGCAGCAGTATAAATATTTTGATGATTGAGAAAGATCAGGAGGAAGAAAGTAATGGCTAAGAGCAATATGGATCAGGACATCCTGAAGGTCCTGTTCAGTGAGCAGGAGATCCATGACCGCATTCAGGAGATGGGCAATCAGCTCTACGATGAGTTCCACGACAGGAACCCGCTGTTTGTGGGCGTTTTGAATGGGTGCTTCCTGTTTATGGCGGATCTGGTGCGGGCCACCCAGTGCAAGAGCGAGGTGGAGTTCATCGGCCTGTCCTCCTATCAGAACGCCACCAAGTCCTCCGGCGTGGTGCAGATCACCCGTGATCTGCAGCGGGATATCTCCGGCCGGGATATCATTGTGGTGGAGGATATTCTGGACTCCGGCAACACCCTGTACTTTTTGAAGGACTATATGCTGGCCAAGGGAGCCAATAGCATCACCATCGTCACCCTGCTGGACAAGCCCTCCCGCCGGGAAAAGCCCATTTACCCCGATCTGGCGGGCTTTGAGGTGCCGGACGAGTTCGTGGTGGGCTTCGGGCTGGACTACTGCCAGCAGTATCGCAATATGCCCTACATCGGCGTGCTGAAGCCGGAGGTATACAGTAAGTAAGCGACAGCGCAGGAGAAGCGGCGCTGTGCCGGCAGAGGGCCGGCGGTCGGAAGGAGGAATGGTCTGTGGAGGAACGGAAGCGGGGTTATCAGGGCCGGCGGCTGGCCGGTGCGACCCCCAGGCAGGAGCCGGAACGCCGGGGCAGCCGTACCCGGCAGGCGGAGGATAAGGCCCGCCGGGAGCGGGACCCGTGGGAGATGACCTCGGAGGAGACTGCTCCGATAACGCCGGTAGACGGGGAGTCCGTCTCGGCCGGCCGGAGAGCCGCTTCGGTGGCCGGAGGTAAAGCGGCACCGGCGGCGGACTTTGACAGCATGATCGGTTCTGCCGACGGGGCGAGCGCCGACCATGCAGCCGGTGCGGCGGGTCCCGATGATGCAGCCGGACTCGATGGGGAAAGCAGCTCCGGCGGGGCGGCGGTCAAGAAGAAAAAGAGCGGCTTTGCCGCCTTTTGGTCGGATTTCGGCTATCTCATCGTCACGGCAGTGGTGGTGGTGCTGGTGTTCCGGGTACTTTTGCAGCTGAGTTGGGTACCCTCCGGCTCCATGGAGACCACCATCCCCAAAAAGACGCTGCTGATCTCGTGGCAGCTGCCCTATGTGATGGGCGACCCGGTGCCGGAGCGGGGGAACATCGTCACTTTCTGGAGCGACGAGCTGGATAAGCTGCTGGTAAAGCGGGTCATCGGCCTGCCGGGGGACACGGTGTCCTTCTCTGGCGGCTATGTCTACATCAACGGCCAGCGGCTGGAGGAGGACTACCTGGACCAGCAGGGCGGGACGATCAGCCCCAACCAGACCTCCTTTACCGTGCCGGAGGGGTGCCTGTTTTTCTTAGGTGATAATCGCTCCGGCTCTAATGATGCCCGGTACTGGGAGGAGAGCTATATCCCGGTGGGCAATGTGAAGGCCCATGTGCTGCTGGCCATTTCCCTGACCGGGGGCAGCAGCTGGCAGGGCGTGCGGGCCATCGGCTGAGAGGAGGAAAGCATTTGGCAGAACGAAGAAAGATCGGTTTCGGCACCATTTTGATGGTGATTTTGGCGGTATGCGTGGTGGCCTATGTGGTGTCCGCCATGCGGACCGCCGGGGACATCCCCTACTCTGAGCTGCGGCAATACTTTTTAGAGGAGAAGGTGCAGGAGTTCTCCATCAGCGACACCCGGATCACGGCCAAGCTGAAGGGGGGCAGCACCGTTACCTCCGACCTGTACGACTTCGACCTGTTCTATCAGGATCTCAACGAGCTGGTGCAAAAGCAGTATGACAGTGGCATTATCACCGCCTATAACTATCACGCAGACCACTCCACCAACTGGCTGCAGCTGCTGCTGCCGTATGTGCTGGCGTTTTTGGGCTTCATTTTGCTGATGAATCTCATGAACCGCATGGCCGGCGGCGGAGCCGGGGCGCAGGACAAGCTGTCCCGGTTTGGAGAGGCCAAGGTCAGTACGCCGGGAGAGAAAAAGGTCACGTTTCAGGATGTGGCCGGGGCCGACGAGGAGAAGGAGGAGCTGCGGGAGATCGTGGAGTTCCTCCGGGAGCCCCAGAAGTATCTGGACCTGGGGGCGCATATCCCCAAGGGCGTGCTGCTGGTAGGCCCTCCGGGTACCGGTAAGACGCTGCTGGCCAAGGCGGTGGCCGGTGAGGCGGGAGTACAGTTTCTGTCCATCTCCGGCTCGGACTTTGTGGAGATGTATGTAGGCGTAGGCGCCTCCCGTGTGCGGGATCTGTTCCAGCAGGCCAAGAAGAGCGCCCCGGCCATCATCTTCATAGACGAGATCGACGCCGTGGGCCGTCAGCGTGGCAGCGGTCTGGGTGGCGGACACGACGAGCGGGAGCAGACCCTGAACCAGCTGCTGGTGGAGATGGACGGCTTCGGCTCCAACGAGGGCGTGGTGGTGCTGGCTGCCACCAACCGTGTGGATATTCTGGACCCGGCGCTGCTGCGTCCGGGACGGTTCGACCGGCAGGTCTATGTGGGGCTGCCGGACATCAAGGGCCGGGAGGAGATCTTGCAGGTACACGCCAAGAACAAGCCGCTGGCGGAGGACGTGGATCTGAGACAGATCGCCCGTGGTACCGCAGGCTTTACCGGCGCCGATCTGGAGAACCTTCTCAACGAGGCGGCCCTGCTGGCGGGACGGAGCAGCGAGTCCTTCATCACCATGAAGGATCTGCAGGAGTCCATCATCAAGGTCATCGCCGGGCCGGAGAAGCACAGCCGGGTCATCCCGGAGAAGGAGCGGCGGCTGACAGCCTATCACGAGGCGGGACACGCCGTGGTGATGCACGCACTGCCCGATCTGGACCCGGTGCATCAGATCACCATCGTTCCCCGGGGCGAGGCGGGCGGCATGACCATCTATCTACCGGACGAGGATCGGTCGTACCTCTCCCGCAGCTATATGCTGGACCGCATCGCCGGGCTGCTGGGCGGCCGGGCGGCGGAGCAGCTGGTGCTGGGGGATATCTCCACCGGGGCCTCCAATGACATCAGCCGTGCCACGCAGCTGGCCCGGAAGATGGTGGGCACCTACGGAATGTCGGAGCAGCTGGGCAACGTGGCCTTCGACGCCGGACACGACGAGGTGTTCATCGGCAAGTCCATGGCCCAGACCCGGCCCTACTCCGAGAAAACGGCGGCGGAGATGGACGGCGAGATCCGCCGCATCATGGACGACGCCTACGCCCGCTGCATCGCCATTCTGGAGCAGTACCGGCCCCAGCTGGTGGAGGTGGCGGAGTATCTGCTGGCCAACGAGACCATGACGGCAGAGGAGTTCGAGAAGGTATTCCGGACGGAGTGAGGCATTGACAGCGCCTTGCTTATGGGGTAAAATAACGGGGTATCCGCCTCCGTAGCTCAGCTGTATAGAGCGACCGCCTCCTAAGCGGTAGGCCGCCAGTTAGAATCTGGCCGGGGGTGCCATATAAAACACCGCAGGACGGGGAATTTCCCCACCCTGCGGTGTTTTTTGCTGCCTGAGGCGCTTTTTTGAAGAAAATGACGAAAATTTGTGAAAAAGCCTTGTGCTTTTTCGGCTGCGGTGCTATGGATGTGTACATCCATGTGTACGCCGAACCGCCCATGGGCGGTTATCGTTTCAGATGAAACGATAAGGGGGGCCCAAAGGGAGTGGCGTTCTGAGGAGGGGCGCAGCCCCGACGTGAGGATCCGTACTCCCCATGCGAGAGTCTCGTCGCCGCACACGCAAAAAAATAGGAGGAAGATACGATGACAAACCGCAAGAGTACCAAACGGGCCTTGCTGGGCAGCGTCATGGCCATGGTTCTGTGCCTGGCTATGCTGGTAGGCGCTACCTTTGCATGGTTCACCGACACGGCAAGCACCGGCGTCAACAAAATTCAGGCCGGTAACCTGGATGTGGTGCTGGAGATGCAGAACGCTGACGGCAAGTGGGTCAGCGCCGAGGGCAAGACGCTGGACTTCGTCAAGGCCGCTGATGCCAAGGGCGAAGCCATCCTGTGGGAGCCGGGCTGTACCTATGAACTGCCCGCCCTGCGGATCCGCAACAACGGCAATCTGGCACTGAAGTACAAGGTGGCCATCACCGGCATCAACGGCAGCGCTAAGCTGAACGAGGCCATCGAGTGGACCATCGGCGATGTGGCGATGGGCGCTGAGCAGCATCTGGCGGCCGGTGAGAGCAGTGCCTTCACCATCAAGGGCCATATGTGGGAGTCTGCCGGCAATGAGTACATGAACGAGTCCATCGACGGCATCGCCATCACCGTGGTGGCTGCGCAGGACACCGTGGAGAGCGACAGCTTCGGCAAGGACTATGATGCGGATGCGGAGTATCCCGTGGTGGCTGTGGGCGATGTGAATACCGACGGCGACACCGTGCTGAAGGACAAGGAAGAGGATCACACCATTCAGGTAACGGTGCCTGCGGGCGCTCTGGATGAGGGCGTGCAGTCCCTGAAGCTGGAGGTGGTGAAGAGCGCCACGCCCGCTGGGGTGAAGGTTGCAAGCACCGAGAGCAGCCAGAGCTATGAGGTCACGATGAAGGACCAGAGCGGCAACGCTGTCAGCACGAATGGTACGCTGATGACGGTGGAGATGAACGTCGGTAAGAACCGTACCGCTCTGAAGCTCTATCATGATGGCGAGAAAATGACAAAAGACATTGGGACCCTAACGGATGCGGCGGATCACTATGTGTACGACGCCGCCACCGGCTATGTCACCATGAAGGTCAGCCACTTCTCTCCCTTCACCGCTGTGTTTGCCAGAGATTACTGGACTGACCATGCGGCGGACGGCTATGCCACGCCGGTGGATACCGCTGGCAAGGTGGTGACGGTGGCCTCCGCTGAGGAGCTGGCCCTGTTTGCCAAGGAAGTCACGGACGGCGGTAAGAATTACAGCGGTTATACCCTGAATCTCGCCAATGATGTAGATCTGGGTGAGTACCTGTGGAAGCCCATTAACGGCTATAACCGGCTTTCCGGTATTGTCGTGAACGGCAACGGCCATACCATCCGGAACATGAAGGTACGTGGCTGCACGAATAGCAGTGTTTACGGCGCAGGCTTCATCGGTGATATCAACGGTGCAGTCACTGTTAAGGATATCGCCTTTGATGGGGCGGATGTGTTCTTCTTGGACTATACCCGTGAGCAGCACTACGGCAACGTGGGCGGTATCGTGCTGGGTTATACCTATGGTACGACTCTGTTCGAGAATGTCAGCGTCACCAACAGCTCCATTTGGGGCTTCGGCAAGATCGGCATCCTGCTGGGCATGGGCGCCGATCCCGGCGTGAAGGTCACCTTCAAGGACTGCGTTTCCAAGAACAACACCATCCACGCCGCCTATGACATGGGCGGTCTGGCCGGCATGATCCAGCGTGGCAACGGCGTGGACAACGCCAGCGTGGAGAACTGCACGGTGGAGAACATCACGGTGGATTATTATGAAGAGTGCGTGGATGTTCAGGGCAAGGCCACTTTGAAGGAAAATGATAAGAATGGTGCTGATGTAATCAAGGAAGTCAGCGGCAAATACTGGGTCAATGGTGGTTACTATTGGGGCGGTTATGCGGATTATTATGTCTCCTATGGCGATTCCAGCTATGATGCGCCGGTGGAGGGGTACAGCATGCGCCTTGCCAACAGCGAGTACTGCGTGAACAAGTAAGCCGGGAAGTATCCGGGCAAAAGTGAAGAAGGCTCCCTGCGCTGGGGGGGAGGCTCCGGCGCAGGGAGCTTTTGCGTGGGGCGGGGTAAAATACACGCTGGAGGGGGAGGCAAAGTCTCCCTTGCAATGGGGGAAGGCTTGTGGTATACTGATAAACGTCGAAACATCCTGAACGGGGACGAACCCCGCCGAAAAGAGAATAGAAGATCGAGCGGTCTGCCCCATGCTGCGGGGCAGGCGGAATAGGGTGCAAAGCCCTGCGAGTGGGTCACTGTGAAGCCGGCCGAGCCGGATAAGTCAGATACGCCGGCCGCTGGATCGGATGCCTGCCGACACTGGGACATCCGCCGGGCCGCTTGGAAACAAAGCGGGTCCGCATCGGTATGCCGGTGCGGACCCGCTTTTTTGCATCCGTTCCTTCCGATTTTCTCCTCCGGCGGCGGAAATGTCTCCGTGCGGGAGACAACGAGAGTATCAGAGAAAGGAAGAAAGCAACATGAAAAAGAGACTGCTCTCCATGGTGCTGACGGTGATCATGCTGGTGAGCCTGATCCCCACGTCGGTCTTTGCGGCCAAGAAGTCCGTTGACGACTATTTCGACGGGCTCCCCATCGCCGCTGATCCCGGCGCCGGCACCACCGCATGGAAGGTCAGTACCAAGGACGGCGAGGAGGTCCTCATGTCCGGCAATGCCGGAAAGAACTACTCCTCCAGCACCCTGACCCTGACTTTTACAGAAGATACCCACCTGGCCTTCGAGTATAAGGTCTCCTCCGAGGCCAAGTACGACAAGTGTACCATCACACTGGGCAGCAACACCCTCGTCGACGGCGAGAGCGGCGACCAGGACTGGAAGGGTCTGGAGCTGGACGCCAAGCGGGGCGACAAGCTGACTGTGCTGTACAAGAAGGACAGCAGCGGCGACAAGTTCGACGACTGTGTCTATCTGCGGAACTTCTCCGCCGGTGAGGCGCTGGTGGTGACCTTCCACGCCAACAACGGCACGGAGGACACTGCCACGCAGAAGATCTTCGGCGGCAAGGGTACCCTGAAGGCCAATACCTTCACCTGCGAGGGAAAGATCTTCGCCGGTTGGGCCACCTCCGCCGGCGGGGCTGTGGTCTATGAGGACGGTGCCGCCATCACCACGGAGACGAATCTGGATCTGTACGCCGTGTGGTCGGACGCTTACACCGTCACGCTCCGCAACGGCGACACCGACACCACCGTTCTGGTCCCCCAGAACAGCGCCATCGGCAGCCGTATTCCCGCAGACCCCACCAAGAAGGGCTATACCTTCGAGGGCTGGTTCAACGGCGAGGAGAAGCTGACGGCGGAGACGGTGATCTCCGGCGACGTCATCTACACCGCTCAGTGGAGCCCCATTACCTACACCATCGCCTTCAGCGGCGGTGAGGGCGGCCAGGGAGCCATGGACTCCATCCCCGCTACCTATGATCAGGAGGTCACGCTGCCCAAGAACACCTTTACCCGCCCCGGCTACTACTTCAACGGCTGGAGCGCATCCTCCGGCGCCTCCAGCGGCAGCTATGCCGACGAGAAGCCGGTGAAGAACCTGACCACCAAGCAGGGGGAGACGGTCACCCTCTACGCCGCCTGGTACGGCCTGCCGGTGAATGTGACCCTGCACCCGAACTATGACGGTGCAGAGAACGGCACCCGCACCTGCGTCGTGGGCAGCAACTACAACTACATCCTTAAGGAGGGCGGCGGCACCAAGTTTGACGCCATTGAGGACCCCGTCCGCACCGGCTATATCTTTGACGGCTGGTTCGATGCGGCGGAGGGCGGCAATGCGGTGGGCCCGTCCTACAAGTTCACCGCCGTGGACGCCGAAAACGGCTTCCATCTGTACGCCCACTGGACCAAGGGCATCACCGTCCACTTCGACGGCAACGGCTATAAGAACACGCTGAAGGACAAGACCGTGACGCCGGATAAGGTATTCTCCAGCCTGCCCTCTCTGAGCAGCTACTACTATCCCGCCAACAAGGCGCTGGACGGCTGGTACATCAAGAACGTCGACGGCTCCTTCGGTGAGGCCGTCACCAAGGACACCGTGTTCAGCGGCGACGAGGTGACTCTCATTGCCAAGTGGCGTGACTATCAGTATATCATCAAGTATAACGTCAAGTACAGCGACAAGAACACCACCACCGGCACCATGGCCGACCAGACGGCACCCTTCGGTCAGGATGTGCAGCTGACGCCCTGCGGCTTCAGCCGGGAGGGCTATACCTTCGCCGGTTGGGCGGAGAGCAGCTACGGCAGCACCGTCAAGTATGCCGACGGCGCCACCATCAACCGCCCCTTCGAGGAGGGTGACGGTTGGGACGAAGGCAGCGAGGACGGCGAGACATACAACCTCTATGCCGTCTGGACGGAGAGCAAGTCTCCGGAGCAGTCGGAGGCCGAGGCCAAGCTGGAGGCCGCCGAGAAGGCCATTGGCGGTACCTACAACGTCACCTACGGCAAGGACACCAATGCACTGACCATGCTCCGGGCCAAGCTGGAGGCTGCCGGGATCACGGACGTCACCGTCAGCATGAAGGAGGCGTCTTACAGCAGCTATAACCACGTGGGCATCACGGCCGACGGCACCATCCAGTATAAGTGGAACGAAAACGGCAGCACCACGGCGGCTTCCGGCACCGTGCGGCCTACGCTGGTGCTGACCTGCAATACCTACACCAAGGAGTCCACCGGGTGCCTGTTCAGCATTCCTCTGGACGAGGAAAAGGCCATGGAGGCTCTGCGTACCGTGGCGGCCCGCATCAGCGTGCCTGAGACGGTGGAGAGTGCCTCCGACCTCACCAGCCTGCCCAAGTATCCCCTGAAGGCCGGCGTGGACGAGAGCAAGGTGGACTACAGCAGCAGCACGGATCTGGAGCTGTGGACCACCGCCACATGGACCTCCAGCAACACCGGCGTGATCTCCTTCAAGGAGGTCTCTTACCCCTACTTTGCCCCTTATACGGTCACGGTGGCCCAGCCCAAGAAGGACACCAGCGTGACCCTGACCCTGAAGCTGGTCTATAACGGCCGGGAGGATCTGACCCTGAACAAGGTCTATACCGTGGTGGTCAAGGGTGACAATACGCCTCCCGCCATGGACTATCAGGCGCTGCTGGAGACGGCGGTGCGTGAGATCGGCCTGAAGGATCCCCGTGACGATTCCAAGATCGACACCGCAAACGTGGTCTCCGACATCCAGCTGCCCACCACCAAGCAGCTCAGCGCCATTTCCTACCGGGATTATGAGCAGGGCTTCGACGGCAAGTACACCCCCATCATGCTGTATACCAGCGACGCCGATGTGGTGGTGTCCGCCGGTCCCACCACGGCCAATGTGGCCCGGATGCTGACCTATCGCCCCCTGCCCGGTCAGGAGGCCAAGACCGTCACCATCACCATGAAGATCCTCTCCCGCCCCAGCGGCGAGGGTACGGATTACGCCTCCATGCCGGTGCTGGCCAGCAAGGATATCACCCTCACCGTTCAGCCTCTGACCCAGGAGGAGCTGGACACTGCCGCCGCCTTCATGAAGCTGGTATGCACCGAGGATGTGTACTGGGAGGGCATCCGCAAGGCCAACGCCGACCGTGACCACGTCACCGGCGATATGCGCTCCTTCATCGAGATCGTCCCCGCCACCACCGGCTATAAGTTCATCCGCAACATGGACAGCTACAATGCCGTGGGCGTCAAGGCGGACGATATTCCCGGCTGGTACGATGCTCAGCAGTACCGCTGCTTCCGCTCCAGCAACAACGCTGTGGTGGCCCATGAGACGCTGCTGGTGACCCAGCCCAAGTACAACACCCGCATCACCGTGGACAGTGTTCTGACCTACACCCAGTACGCCAAATACTACGAGAAGTTCCAGGGCAATGCCGACTATGAGCAGTTTGCCCAGTTCTATAAGCAGCCCATTTCCACCACCGTCACCGTCATCGGCACCGAGGGCATCGAGGATCCCAATTTGCAGCCCCTGACCGTTACCGTGAATGTGGAGGGCAGCACCTTCAAGGAGGATTTCACCGATCTGGAGGGCGCCACCTACACCTGCTCCACCGGAGATCACCGCACGGCAGCGGATGCCGTGATGGCGGCTCTGACGGAGAACCAGTATACCTACACCGGCAGCAGCACCTATCTCTCCGGTATCACCGATCCCAACAGCGTGAGCCTTACCGGCGGCGACAGCGCCTTCGGCAGTTGGTCCGGCTGGATGTTCACCGTCAATGGGGAGATGCCCATTGAGCGCTACGACAACGGCCAGCCCATCTATGCCACACTGGGGACTTACCAGCTGAAGGACGGCGATGTAGTGCGGATGTACTACGTGGCCTGCCCCACGGAGAGCGGCCAGCACACGTGGGATGACGGTCAGGTCACCACGGCGGCTACCTGCACCGAGAATGGCGTCATGACCTACACCTGCACCATGTGCAGCGATACCAAGACGGAGGTCATCCCCGCCACCGGCCACGCCTATGGTGAGCCTGTGTGGAGCTGGACGGATGGTTTCAAGGCCACTGCCACCTTCACCTGCACCAACGACCCTTCCCATGTGAAGAACGTGACGGCCACCGTCACCAACGCTGTGACCACCGAGGCCACCTGCGAGTCGACCGGCGTTCGCACCTACACCGCCAAGGTCACCTTCGATGGTAAGGACTACACCGATACCAAGACGGAGGTCATCCCCGCTCTGGGCCACGACTACAAGGATGGCAAGTGCAGCCGCTGCGGCGCTGAGGAGCCTACCACTCCCGTGGAGCCCGGCAAGCCCCAGCAGCCGGAGAAGCCCACCACGCCGGAGAAGCCCGCTGAGCCGTCTCAGCCCACCACGCCCGCCACCGGCGACAGCAGCAACATGACCGCCCTGTGGGTGGTGCTGGCTGTGGCTGGTCTGGGTATCATCGCCCTGGTGGTGCTGCTTGTCACCAAGCGCAAGAACAAAAAGGACTAAATCGGCCTGTTCCAACGAAAAAAGGCGCTCCGACAGTTGCCGGAGCGCCTTTTTTTCTGAACTTTCCGCAGCATCTTTTTACGGCCGGGGCTTTTCACCACCTGCTGGATGTGCTATACTGAATCCATTAACCTGTGCATCAAGGAGCCGCTTATGAAACGTGTCGCCAGTATTCAGGATATTTCGTGTCTGGGCCGCTGCTCGCTGACGGTGGCGCTGCCTGTGATCTCCGCCATGGAGGTGGAGTGCGCCATTCTGCCCACCGCCGTACTCAGCGCCCACACCATGTTCCCGGACATCCTCTGCCGGGACCTGACGGCGGATATTCTGCCCATCGCCCGATACTGGCGGAGCCAGCAAGTGCAGCTGGACGCCGTCTATACCGGTTATCTGGCCTCCCCCCGACAGGTGGAGGATGTCTGCCAGGCGTTGGAGGTGCTGGCGGGGCCGGATACCCTGCGCTTCGTGGACCCGGCCATGGCTGACGGGGGAGCGCTCTACACGGGCTTTGACGAGGATTTTCCCCGCCACATGGCCCGCTTGGCGGCGCAGGCGGACGTGGTGACACCCAATCTCACAGAGGCCTGCCTGCTGACGGGGACCCCCTACCGGGAGGACTACGACCTGCCCCGGCTGAGGGATATCCTGCGGAAGCTGGCGGAGCTGGGGCCCCGTCACGTGGTGCTGACCGGCGTCCCCTATGGCCCGGATAAGTTGGGCGTGCTGGCCTATACCCCGGCGGAGGATCGCTTCTTTGAATACGGCAGCCGCCGCATTGACGCCCATTTCCCCGGCACGGGGGATCTCTTCTCCTCCGCCTGCGTGGGTGCTCTGATGCGGGGCAAGCCGCTGGAGGAGGCCCTGCGTCTGGCGGTGGATTTCACGCTGCTGTGCATCCAAGTCACCTGCCGGGATGAAAACGCCCCATGGTACGGGGTGGAGTTTGAAAAAGCACTGCGGTATCTCCCAGAACTACTGGAGCGATAAAAACAGGAGGGAAAAGCCATGTTTCGAGACATCCGGAAGAAGAAAAATCAGATCAGCGCGGAGGCGGCGGAGCAGCTCCTGCGGGAGGCCCGCCGGGGCATTCTGGCCGTAAACGGCCGGGAGGGCTACCCCTACGCCATCCCCATCAACTACTATTACGACCGGGAGGCGCAGAAGATTTACTTCCACGGCGCCCGTGCCGGTCACAAGGCGGAGGCCATCCGGGCCTGCGATAAGGTGTGCTTCACCGTCTACGGCAGTGAGACGATCCGGGAGGAGGCGTGGGCGCCGTACCTCCGGAGCGTCGTGGTGTTCGGCCGGTGCCGCCTGCTGGAGCAGAGCCCGGAGACTATGGCGCTGCTGAAGCGCTTCGCCATGAAGTATTACCCGGAGGAGCGGCTGGCGGACGAGGAGATCCGGCAGGATGGCGCTGCCGCCCAGCTCTTCGAGATCGAGATCCACCACCTCAGCGGAAAAGAAGTGCAGGAGAAGTAAGCATATCCTCCCCGGTATGCAGCTGCCGGAACCGCAAAAGAAAAACAGCACCCGCAGGCCCAATGGGTCTGCGGGTGCTGTTGGTGCCGGTGACCGGACTCGAACCGGTACGCTGTCGC
>OKRX01002167.1_pt1 | contig 13399 bp, 12 predicted proteins | sample 1601241 | NCBI WGS metagenome assembly OKRX01 (sample SAMEA3541500, study PRJEB24748) | human gut metagenome | biome: human gut; feature: human-associated habitat; material: faeces | place: China | collected 2012
CCGGCCGTTGGCCGGCGCTGTTTTCATATTGTTTTGTTGTGTTCCATACGCCTCTCTGCCGGCTTCTCCGGCGGAGAGGCGTATTTTATTAAGGTATCGGCCATCAGCCCTCCATATGCTTCCCCAGGAACACAGCGATGGACTGGGCCAGCTTGTACTCCACCTCGCCGCCGGTGAGGTTCTCCTCCGGCGCGGTGAATACCACACTGCCCAGCACGTCCCCCTCCGACAAAATGGGAGCCACGGTATCCAGGAAAAACCGTCCCTCCTCGGCGCATAGGGGCACGCCGATCTCGCCAACCTTATGCTGGTAGATCTGCCGGCTCTCCATCAGCCGCTCCAGCTCGGGGGCAATCTGCTTGTCCAGCAGCTCCCGCCGGGGTGCACCGGCCAGAGCAATAATGTTGTCCCGGTCGGTGATCACCGCGATCCTTCCTGTGGTGCGGTTGAGGGTCTCGCACATCTGGGCAGCAAATTCGGTCAGCCCGCCCAGCAGGGAATACTTTTTAAAAATCACACTGCCATCCCGCTCCGTGTAAATTTCCAGTGGGTCGCCGTCACTGATAACATTGGCATGGAACACCTTGTCCGGACGCCGTTTTGCGGTCTGGACGATGGTGACAGGTGAGATATGCTCCATGCCCTGCTTAAAATTTGCGGTGCCCTCCCCAGCCGGTGCCATGGCGGCCACCGCCTCCGGCTGCTCCACCGGCAGCGTCCCAGAGCGGAGGATGGCGTCCACATCCGCCTGGAGCTGGATCTCCAGGTGATCCTCGTACACCTGGATCTTCCGGATGATCAGCTCCAGATCGTTGCGCTCCAGGGTGTCCTTTCGGAGAATATCCCCAAAGACCTCCATGGCGGTGCGGGCGGCCCGGTTCACCTGAATGATGGTGTTGCGCTTGTCCGAGAGCATATCGATCTGGTGCCGGATGCCCTCGATCCTTTTCTGAAGGTCGGCCTCCAGTTCGTCGTAGGTCTCCGACAGAAGCTCCTCCTGCTCCGGGTGCTTCATGAGATCCCGGATGCGCTGGCGCTTGGTGACCTTCAGCTCCTCCTGGAGATCGGAGAGTACCTCCGCCAGCCGGTCGGCGCTCTGTTCCGTCTCCTGCACATCCTCCTGCTCCCGGGCCAGGTCCTCGTTGAGCCGCGCCAGCATATCCGCCGAGTTCTCCATCACCTGCCGGACATAGGTTTTCAGCAGCTCGTCCAGCTTATCAGTGCGGATGTGGTGGGAGGTGCACCCCGCCCGGCCCCGCCGGTGGTAGGTGCCGCAGGTGTAGGCGCTTTTCAGATCACTGCGGCTCATGGCGAACATGGGGCTGCCGCAGTCCCCGCATACCAGAAAGCCGGAGTACACATTGTCGTACTTTTTCACCCCCCGGTAGTTGGAGGTGGTGCGCTTTTCCCTTAATGCCCGGGTGGTGGCGAAGGTGCGGTAGTCGATGATGGCTTGGTGGTGGTTTTCAATGACGATCTGCTCGTCCTCGTCCCGGAGGATGTCCTTGCCGTTGATCTTCTTCCGGGTGTACTTCCCTTGGCGCAGGGTGCCGATGTAGAAGTCGTTGTCCAGGATGCCCTGCACCGTCACGATGGCCCAGGCGGGTTTCACCGCCCGGTTGTAGTCCTCTCCGGCGGCCTCCTTCCGGTCCCGCTCCGCCATGCGGGGGGTGGGGATGCCCTGGTCGGTGAGGTGGTTGGCGATCTTCTTGTAGCCCCAGCCCTCCTCGTTGTAGAGGCGGAAGATGGTGCGGACGATGTCCGCCTCGGTGGGGACGATCTCAAACTCCTGCCGCTTATTGACGATGTAGCCGTAGGGGGCGGCGCAGATCCATTTTCCATCCGCCTGCCGCCGCTTGATGACGTTTTTTACCTTCTTGCTGGTGTCAGTAACGGGCATCTCGTTGATGAGAAACTGGAACTGGATCTTCAGCCAGTCATCGTCGTTGGGGAAGTCGATGTTGTCCCCGATGGAGATGATGCGCACTCCGGCGTCCCGCAGGTCCTCCAGTTCCACCAGCCCCCGGCTGTTGCGGCGGGAGAACCGGGAGAAGTCCTTGACGATGAGGATGTCGTACTGGTGGGACATCAGGCCCTTCCGCATGGCCTGGTAGCCCTCCCGCTGCTCGAAGGTGTAGCCGGAGCGGTCCCGGTCCTCGTAGAAGGTAAGGCTGCTGCCGGAAAATTTCTGCTTCACAAAGTCCTCGATGATGGCCTTCTGGTTTTCGATGGAGATGTTTTTCTGATCCAGCTCATCGTCCACCGAGATGCGGGTGTACCCGGCAATATCAAAGGTTTCAATCACGGGTTACCACCCCCTTTCAAGTACCGCTCCATAGCCCGGTCAAATTCGGAGATATAGTCTGCATCCTGTTTCTTTCGGAACTGGGCATAGATGTCGCTGACCTTCTTCACCGCCGCCTCCCGGGAGATATGTCCCTTGCCCTCCAGCACATTGCGGCGGTTGTTGGTGAGGAATCGGTCTGTCTCGTGGAGCCAATCCTCCATGCTCATGAGTTGCTCGTCCTCCGCCATCAGCTCGGCGTAGTCGATGAACATGGTCACCAGACGGTTGAGGCGGGACATCTCCTTTTCGTTGAGGTAGTTTTTTGCCACCAGGGTATCACTTTTCAAAATCTTTCCGTCCGGCGCACCCTTCCAGGTGGTCAGGCCCATGGTAGGGCTGTCCAAGGTGGCCCGCTCCGCGATCAGCTCCGCCGCCGTCTTGCCGGTGACGGCGAAGTGGAGTTTGTTCTGGACGAAGGAGTAGAAGGCACGGGTGGTCTCGCTGTTTTTGTCGTAGTCGTAGCTGCACTGCTCGAACACATCGGCGATCTTCTGATAGGCCCGGCGCTCGCTGGCCCGGATCTCCCGGATACGCTCCAGCAGCTCGTCGAAATAGTCCCTGCCGAAGGGGCGGCCGTTCTTCATCAGCTCGTCGTTGAGGACGAAGCCCTTCTGGATGTACTCTTTCAGCGTTTTGGTAGCCCACTGGCGGAAGCGGGTGGCCTTTTTGGAGTTGACCCGGTAGCCCACTGCAATGATGGCATCCAGGTTGTAGTGATCCAGGGTGCGGCGGACCTGCCGTGAGCCCTCCTGACGAACCACCGAGATTTTCTCGGTAGTTGCCTCCGGGGTTAGTTCCTCCTCCGCATAAATATTTTTCAAGTGCAGGGAGATGTTGTCTGTGGAACAGTCAAACAGTTCCGCCATGCCGCTCTGGGTGAGCCAGAAGGTCTCGTCCTGAAACACCACGCTGACGAACTCCTTCTCGCCTCCGTTTTCGTAGAGCAGGATCTCTCCCCCGGGACTTGGCTGTTTCTCCATAGGCGCCTCTTTTCAACAATAAGGTTTTATCTGGATTTCTTATACCAGATAACATTGTATATGAACTTTGACAGAATTGCAAGGGGAAACACAAAAATGGGGAGGCGGTTTGGCCGCCTCCCCCTGATTTTTACAATCCCATCGCCAGCCCGGCCTGCTTCTCCGCCTGAATCTCCTTCTCCGCCAGCCGACGGCGGTTGTAGAGCAGCAGATCCCGAGTCTGCTGGTACAGATTCTCATCCCCGGAGAGGAATACCGCCACCAGATATTTTTGATTTTTATATTGCTGATAGATGGGCTTCAGCGATTCCCGGAAGGCGGGATCGTCCCGCTCCTCTCGGGTGAGCCACAGTTCCACGATTTTATTCTGTTCCCTGACCTCCATGCGCAATCATCAATCAACCCCTTTCCCATATTTTCCTCTCTGAAAAGGAAAATATTCACATGGACTGTTCCCATTTCTGTTCCTCTTCGTAATCGTCCTCCTTGTGGCCCAGGGCAATCTTTTTTGCTTTCTCCCTGCGGAGGGCTTTTCTCTCGCCATGCTGGTGTGCGGTGGTGGCGTCTCTCACGGGATTAGCGTCCGCACCGCGCTCCAGAGCGCGGCCAAGCCGGACCAGATTGTCCGCAAGACCACCATCCCCACCATAGTTGCCAGCAAAATCAGAGCCAGCCAGATTAGGACGGACAGCGCCGTCTCCAGACTGGGCGGAGAAACAGAAAACTCTTTCTTTTTCCCAGCCTGTTTCAGCTCCGCTCCCATTTGGGCCACATCCCGCGCCAGCGCCTCTAACTGGGCCTGGGTGGGGAACTGCCCCACCTGACGGCTCAACGCCCGAAGTAAGGCCTCCTGTGGGCTGACGCTGGCCTCCAGACGTTCCAGCCGGTCGCTATTGGTGCTCTCTAGCCGGTACAGGGTTGTGAGCGCTACCAGCAGATCGTCCCAGTCCTGCCTCGTGGTGGCGTTCGGCGGCGTAGTCGGCACAGGCGTAGTCGACGGCTGGTTCAGACGCTTCAGTTCCTCTGTAGATAATCTCTGCCCGGATTTGGAATTCACGTTCCATGACCTCCTTGGTGTACTTTGTTTCGTGGAGCCGGTCGTCCCGGCACTTCATCCCCTCCGGCGTGGTGTAGGTGATATTCTTCCGACCCTCCGTCCAGCGCACCTGGTAGCCCTCGCTCTCCATCAGGGAGATGAATTCCTCGCGGGTTTCGGCGTACCGCATGCACTGGTCGATGGTGTTCATCAGCCGGAACTCCCAGCTCTCGCCCTTTGCGGCGGAGCGGTACTCCCGGGTGCCCATGCCCTGGGTCTGTTTTTTCTTCTGCTGTGGTAAGACAGCGAATCCATGCTCCAGACACAGCTCGTCCGACAGCTGTCGCAGGCTGCAAAGGGGATTCGGACCCTGCCGGAGCATTTTGCCGCTCTCCCAGCACACAGCGTTGACGACGAAGTGGGAGTGAATGTGCTCCGCGTCCAGGTGGGTGGCGATTAGCACCTCGCTGTCCGGCCAGGCCCTTGCCGCGAACTCTTTCGCCAGTTGGTGGGCCTGTTCCCCGGTGATCACCTCGTCCGGAGAAAAGGACTGGACGTAGTGGTAGAACCAGACGGGGCTGTCTTTGCGGTGCGCGCTGCGGGTGGCCTGGAACTCCCGGTCGGCCAGCTGTGGCGTGCAGTTCTGCCCGCTGATCAGTTGCCGGCCATCCATATCCCGGATCTTCTCTTCCTGGGAGATGTATCGTGTCACGCCGCTCAGCGCACCGGCGGACTGCTTTTTGTACTTGATGAAGTTAACGGTGGCCATCAGCGGTGCTCCTGCTCGGTCAACTCCCGGAGCTGACCATAGATCCGCCCCAGGGCCTCCATAGTCTCGCCCAGGCGTACCCCTCGGATCTTCCACATATTGGCCAGCACCACCAACTGGTTGATATTGCGGCCGATGCCCTTGAGCTCATGAGTAAACTCTTTCAATCCGTCAATCACCACTACCCGGTGCCGCAGGGCGGCGGCGCGGACATAGGCTCCGGTGGACATATGGGCCGTCTCCGCCTTGGCCTGGATGATTTCATATTGCTCCGGCGTCACCCGGAGCGTGATCCGTTTTTCTTTCTTCTGTTTCATTCCTACCTCCGTTTATTCGCCTCTCGCCAAACGAGAGCCCAGCGCAGCGGGTCTCGTTTGGAAAGGAGACAGTGTGTAATGAATGAGTTTTCGGCTTTAGCCGGAAACGAATGATATGGAACTACTGTCGACGTGGGTCCGGGCTTCCGCCCGGAATACGCCGGGTTTCCGGCGGCGCCAAGACCGACAAAGTCGGACAGGCGCTCTGCTTGCCCTCCCAAAAGGGAGGAATCCCATGGCGGGGCCGCCGTTTTCCTGTGGCAGTTATCTGCGGAGAAGGAAGAATGTAAGGGTGCAAAGCCCTTAGGTCGTTACATCCTTACAGCCTTGCTCCGGCAGATGCCAGTACCACTGTCCGCCCCGCTTCTCCGAGATGACGCCCAGGTTTTTCTTGGCGATCATCAGGGTGCGTTCCGACACTCCCAGCTCTCTGGCCCGGCTCAGCACGGCCTCGGCGGGCATGGCCCTCGTGAGCATCCGCTCCAGCTCCTCCTCCATCTGGGTGGTCTTGGTCTGGAGCCTCCCGCCGCCGCTGAGCACATCGTCCACCGACAGGCCGCAGACTCCCTTCCACTGGAAGCCGTGCTCCCCGTCCAGCAGGAAGGCGATGGACTTTCCCTCGGGAGCAAGGCTGTTCTTATCCTGGATGACCACACGTACCGTCGGGTCCTCTTTCAGAAGCCCCACAACCAGCACGCTTCGGGCGGCGGCCCGGAAGTCGATGGACCCCAGGCCCCGGTAACCGGACTTCAACCCCTGGGCCTTGTTCATGTGTCCGATGAGGATCACGGCGCAGCCGGTGCACTCCGCCATAGCCGCCACCCGTTTCAGAACGGGACGCACCTCGTTGGCCCGGTGCATGTCCACACCGTCCCCCAGGTATGCCTGGATGGGGTCCAACACGATGAGCTGTGCTTCGGTCTGCTGGACCGCCTGCTCCAATCGTTCATCACAGAGCGTCAGCTCCTGCTGGCTCTCGTCGATGACCAGCACCCGGGAACAGTCCGCGCCAGCCGTGGTTTGATGGTGTCCGCCAACCCGTCCTCCGCCGTCTGGTAGATCACGTTTAGCGGCTCCAGCGCCTGTTCGCTCTCCGGCAGGGACTCACCCCGGGTTAGGGCGGCGATCACCGCCAGCACGAAGGTGGTCTTGCCCTCGCCGGGATTGCCCAGGACGATGGTCAGCTTCCCTCGCGGGAGATACGGATACCAGAGCCATTTCACCTCCTCTGCTTTGATCTCGCCTATGGAAATGAGCTTCAAATCAGGTCTCATTTCCTCACATCCTTTCCTGTGTGTTCGCGAAAGCGACCATTCCCTTCCCGTCGTTTTCATGATAAAATTAGAAAAGGAAAACTTACATGGGAAAGGAACTTCCCGATTTTTTGAAAAAGTCGATGCGACGGAAGGGAGGCGGCTCATGGACAGAAAAAGAAAACCCGGCATCTATCTTCTGACAGATGCCGGGGATGCCGTTGAATTGATCCTGGTTTGGCTGGACGGCCGGGAGACACGCCTGCGGGGACAGTCACCCGCCCAGGAGCTGGGCTCCTTCGTGAACTTTGATTTCTCCGCCTATCGGGCCTCCGTAGAGCGCCTGTGGGAGGAACACGACGTGTTTGAAGAGCGCGTTGAAGTGCCTTACGAGGACTATGTGGGCTTCGTGCGGCAGGCGCTCCCCCTGGCGGAACAGCTTGCGGAGACCGCGCCCGTGGCGTATAGGGGCGTTCTGCATCACCTGGACTCCGCCACAAAGATGCTGTATAACAGCAAGCCCATCTTCCCATCCCGGAAGGCTTTGGCTGTCCTCAACGCGCTGCGCCACCCATATTTTATCCAGAACCGGCTGAGAAACCTGTTCGAGATTGGCTTCGCGGACTTCGAGCGGGGGACTCAGCAAGACCGTTTCCGTGCGCTGGAGGATACCTGGCCGGGCCTGATCGACCAGGCGTTCCCCATCCGCTTTTTGCCGGAGCCGTCCGGCACTCCCGTAGGCACAGTCAGGGAATATGCCCTGGACGATCTGTATGAGCTCTGCCTGGCGGAGCTGTCTCTCTACTTTCAGCAGGACCGGCGGCGGATTGCCCGCTGTAAGAATTGCTGGCGGTATTTTGTGCCCAAGACCGAGGCGGAGTCCCGGTATTGCTACGGGGAGATGGACGGGAAGCCCTGCAAGCAGGAGGGGGCTAAGCGTATGCGCCGGTTCCGGGCGGATACGGACGAGGTGCTGGCGGCCTACGAGCGTCTGCGCCGGCGGCTGGAGGAGCGGGCCAACCGGCTGGAATTGGCGGACCCGGGAAGAGAAAATCACCTGATCCCCTTTGACAGAACACGGTATGAAGCATGGCTGTACGGAGCGCGGGAGGCAAAGAGAGCATATCAGGCGGGCGGCATCTCCGCCGGGGAATTCCTGCGGCGGATCGACGTGGACGGGGAACTGGACGACAACGCCGCTCGGGACACATTCCCTGCGCCCGGCCAGACGCCCTGGCGGGACCATATCAAAAGAGATATGGACTTCGTTCCCGGCAAGCGGTTCACGGACATGCTGTACCTGGATTTGTCAGCGGATGATCCCGCCTAGACCATGATCACCGCCGAGGAGCAGATCCGAAAGGCGCGGGGCGGGCACGCCAGTCTCCACGACCGCTATGGCGTGGAGAACCCGGTAGACCCCAAGGCCCACGCCAAGGAGTTGGAGGAAATGTTTGCCCCTCGCGAGCCTGATCCACAGGTGGAGCTCATGAAACGTTTGATTGCTGAGGCGGCCATGATCTCTATGGAGACCGTTTGGCCGGAAAATGACAGTACCTGAACTGGATTGTCAGTTATATGCTAAAATAGAAAATGTAAACGGAGGATAATAATGGAAAAGCTTGAATATCAGGAAAAAGATGGGAAAGTGTTTTGCCCATTAGCAAATAAATGGCTTGTTGCTAAGCCGGAGGAGAAGGTCAGGCAGAAGTACATCTGTATCCTTGTGAATGACTATGGGTACTCATTAGACCAGATGGCGCAGGAACAAAAAGTCAACAATTCTCAACGTGGGCAAGGTAAGGCTCGTGCGGATATTGTTATTTGGAAAAGCAAGAAAGACAAGGACGATCGAAAAGCGGCTTTTATTGTTGTAGAGTGCAAAGCTGAAAACGTAAAGATCCGCGTAGAGGATTACTATCAGGGTTTCAACTATGCCGCGTGGGCACATGCTGATTTCTTTGTTACCACAAACGAGAAGGAAACAAAGTTTTTTAATGTTGATCCGGCATTTCTCCCGCAAAAACTTGAGGAAGTTATAGCTATACCTACCGCAGAGGATGTCGATAACGCCCAAAAAATCGAACAGATAAAGAATCAGACAAAGACGTTTACCCGTGAGGAATTTACAAAAACCTTACAGGCCTGCCATAACATTATTCGTAATAATGATAAATTGTCCCCCGAAGCAGCGTTTGACGAAATCAGCAAACTTCTTTTTATGAAAATCAGATATGAGCGGCAACAAAGAGGCACAAAGGTATTTACCAAAGCAGAGTATCTGTCTCAAGCTGATAATTACGAGAAAAATTTGCGTCCCGGTTTGAAAGCGAAAGGCATTGATCAGCCTTATATGCAGAACCTATTCGACACTACAAAAATCGAATTTAAAGGAGACCATCTGTTTGAGGATAATGATGAAATCAAAATCAGAGAAAATAGTTTCGTTCAGATTTTGGAGAAACTGGAAAATTACAATCTTTCTGATACGCAGGATGATGTAAAGGGCATCGCTTTTGAGCAATTCCTCGGTACAACCTTCCGAGGTGAACTTGGTCAATTCTTTACGCCGAGAACAATTGTAGATTTTATGACGGAAATACTCGATCCTCAGGAAGGTGAGATTATCTGTGATCCAACCTGCGGCTCCGGTGGATTTCTCATCAAAGCGTTTGAATATGTACGTGAGAAAATAGAAGCGGATGTCAGAGCTCAGAAGGAAAAGCTGAGGGCCTCTCTGGAAGGAGATGGCTTTAACAGCAAGCCGGAAAATGAACAGATAGAAATCAGCGACAGAATTGATAAGATGCAAACGGCATTGAATACTGAACTCGATACATCTATTGAAGGAAGCCGCATGTATCAGCTCTCCCGCAATTGCATTTATGGGACGGACGCAAATCCCCGTATGGCTCGAACGTCCAAAATGAACATGATTATGCATGGCGATGGCCACGGCGGCGTGCATCACCACGATGGACTGCTCAATGTCAACGGTATCTTTGAGGAGAGGTTTGATGTAATTCTGACAAATCCGCCATTTGGTCAGAATGTTGACCGCAATCAGCTCATCTCCGTGGCTGATCGCTTTACGGATGAGGAGATGAAACAAAAATACAAGGCAAAATATGGGAAATCCTATGATAAAGCATTAAAACAGGTGGATGACCACATCGGCGAGTCTCTGCTCTCACTTTACGACCTTGGCAGCACAAGTACCCTCACGGAAGTTCTTTTTATGGAGCGGTGTCTCCGCCTGCTCAAAAAAGGCGGACGCATGGGTATGGTTCTCCCTGAAGGTGTCCTCAACAACAAAAACCTTGCCTCCGTCAGGGAATACTTCGAAGGTCGCGCAAAACTGATTCTTATATGCTCTATACCTCAGGATGTGTTTATTGCCGCCGGAGCAACGGTTAAACCGAGCCTTGTTTTTATGCGCAAGTTTACAGCAGAGGAAGAATTTGAATACAGCAGATGCAAGAAAGAGGCAATCCTTGAGATCACGGCGCTTCACCAGGCAGAGATAGATTCTTTTACGGAGACTATTGCCGCCTGTGACGCTCAGACAGATTCCCTTAAGGACGATCTCAAGGATGCCAAAATCAGATTGCGGAAAGCCAAGAAAGACAAAAAGGACACTGCTGCTATTGAGGCGGAAATTGACGTCATTCAGCAGGAGCAAAAAAAGAATAAAGGTAAGAAAAAGACGGCAGAAAAAGCGCTGGCCGATTTAAAGAAGCTGATACACGAGGAAAGCAAACCTGTCACCAAGAAAAAATTTGACTATGATATTCCCATCGCCAAGGTCGAGGACGCGGGAATTACCACCACCGGAGCGGCATCGGAAGGAAATCAGCTGCCGGCACTGGTGAAGGAATATCGAGAATATTGCAATAACGCAAAACTGTGGAGTATAAATACCTTAAATTATGTGTATTCAATAAATGATGGTACCGTTTATCGCATACTGGACGGTCAGGAGGTGCAGATAAATGCCTGACAATATAAGATTGTTGCAAACAATGCCTTTTCGCCAATTAGACAAGTGGTATGTTGAATACTATTTGAATACGAAAAAATTAAATTCAAAATTCAATGTGCAAAAGCTTTCTACACTGATCACACCCGTAAAAAGGCGAATAAAGAAAGCGGATTATGACGGCATCCTCCCTGTCGTTTCTAAGATTGTATTTAAATCTGGAGAAATAATCTTTAGAAAAGAAAACAAAACAGGAATGGACTTGCTGTATATAAAAAAAGGAGACTTGCTCGTTTCAAGTATAAATTTTCATCAAGGGGCGGTTGCGATAAACAATATCGGAGATTTTGTTTGCTCAACGCACTATCAATCTTTTTCTATTGATACAACATCTGTAGTCCCAGAATATTTGATAACTGTATTACGTTCTAAAAGTTTTATCAATATGGTCGCTGGTCTCAAGGCAAATGGAATTAAGAATGAGTCTGGTTATGATTTCATAGGTGGATTTGGAATTCCTGTACCTTCGATTCCGGAACAGCAGGAAATTCTCAAGGCATACCACACCACTCTTGCCGAGGCCGGTGATAACATAGCAAAAGGCGACAGTTTCAGTGATGGTCTGCTTTCTGATATTCAGTCCAAAGTATCTACGCTAAAGAAACAGGAGCATAGAATTGAGACATTAGAGGCTATAATGCAAATCATCCCATTTGCGGCCACACGCAGATGGGAAGTTGGCTATATTCTTAAAGAGGGACGTCTTGAAGATATTTATGGGAGTTTTAAATACAAAAGCTATAGCATTCATGAACTACAAACGGAATCTCTTTTTGGGCTTTCGGTTAAGGCGTCCTTGGAACAGAAAAAGGAGATGATTCCTGTCCTTAGAATGTCTAATGTGGTTAATGGCGAGATTGATTACTCCGAATTAAAATACTTGCCGTTAAAATGTGCCACAACAAACAAAGAACCCGATAAATGGCTTCTGAGAAACGGTGATTTTCTAATTACAAGGACTAACGGAAGCAAGGACTTAGTCGGTAAAGCAGCGGTATTTCATGGTAAAGATGTTTATACTTATGCATCGTATTTAATCAGATACCGTTTCGATATATCTATTGTTTTACCAGAATATGTAAATATTCTCTTCATGACTCAGCTTGTTAGAGAACAAATAGCAGTCATGCGCAGACAGGGTGGTGGTCAGTACAACTTAAATAGTGATGAAATCGGTGCAATCAGAATCCCTGTGCCATCTATCCCGGAGCAGCAAGCTATTGTGGCAGCGTATGATTCAGCCAAGGATGGTGCAAATATATATTATGACAAAGGACAGACACTAAAGGAAAAAGCTGCTGCTGACTTTGAAAAGTGCATATTCGCATAGATGCCAATCTTACGATGAAAGAATTTGTGGTGATGTGATACGGATGACGATGATTTTATCCATACCGGCCACAATTGATGTTCTTCATGGAATATGGCGCTTAAAACGATGTGTAACCCCCCGCGTGGTGCTTTTATTCTACACCACGCGGGGGGTTACACATCGTTGGGGAGGGAAAGAACCGTCAATACCCCGCATTCCCCAGCTCATCCAGCATACTGCGCCGCCAGGGAGAGGCCATCCGCCACCGCTGCGCCAGTTCTATATCCTTGCTGCCCGGGTATGCCCGGAGTTTTTTCAGATAGGCGATTAAGACGGCATACCGTTTTCGGTCGCTGGCCAGACGCATTTGTGCTTCCAGACACTGTATGTAAGCGTCCCGCATCTGCTCCGGGAACCGGGGCCGGAGCGCATTCCCAGCGGTCCAGAGTCGAGAGGCTCTCCAGAGCGGCCACCCGTTCCATCAGCCGGTCATAAAGCCCTTCTTGCTCCAGAAGATCTTCTCGCAGGCCACCGTACAGAGTTTTCCCGGCCAGTAGGCGTTCCTGCAGTTCCGGCCACTGATCCGGGGGAAACTGTTCCTTGAGCTTTTGTACATAGGTCAAATCACGCTGGCCGCACTGGGACACCAGGAATTGCAGTTCATCCAGCAACTTTTTCGCCTGCCCCGTCTCTTCATACAGGCTAATCAGTTCCTGACTATACCCGGAGACCAGACCGGGCCATTTCCGGTCCAGCTCCTTGCTTTCTCGAAGTAGCGGTTCCGCCTCGTTGTACCGCTTTTCTTCCGACAGCCGGGAAATCACACGGCGGCGGACGTCGGGGAGATCCCTGTGCTCCCGCTCCGCCGGCTGAATTTCCTCCTGTGGAAGACCCAGCTCCTCCATCTGCTCCAGATTCTGGATCACCAACTGGGGCAGGCTGCTGTACCTCTGATCATGTCTGGTCTGCTCCTCCTGGATCATGCGGTCCAGCTGGGCGATGTTGGATCGAAGAAACTCTGGATCATGAAACAGCTCTTGTTGGGCTTCCCACAAAAGCTCCTGGCACAGGTCATCTGAGACCCGGGAGGCGTCCTGAAACCACTGGTACGCCCTGCGCTTCAGCTCTGGAGCGACCGTTTCAATCTGGGCATTCCACAGGTCGTGACAGGTCTCGGTCAGCATGGTCAGCCCTCCGTCTGAATCGTCCATCTCACTCTGAACCGCCGCGCGAAAGCCGTAGCTGGTCAGAGAGAAGGCCTCCCACACATGTCCGGATGCCAGAAACTGGCCGGCGGTGTCGGAAAGAAGATCGTCCAGCTGGCACATGGCGTCCCAGGCCCGGTC
>OKRX01002175.1_pt1 | contig 13368 bp, 9 predicted proteins | sample 1601241 | NCBI WGS metagenome assembly OKRX01 (sample SAMEA3541500, study PRJEB24748) | human gut metagenome | biome: human gut; feature: human-associated habitat; material: faeces | place: China | collected 2012
AATATTTTCCTGCCAGGGGGCTTTTTGTGCTGTCCGCATAATCTGGGGCAGTTCAGAGCGGGAGGCAGGGGAAATGCAGCGGAAATAGATGCGTCTGTCTCCAAACTGGGCAAAGTTTCACAGGAAGCATCTGCCCCACAAGGTGGGTCAGACTTCTGGTTTGGTCAGCTCAGGCAGAGGGGGAACTTTGCCGCAATCGGTGCAGATATCCTGCTCCGAAGCCCCGTTGCAGTTGACATAGCTGTCGCCCACAGTGGCAACGGCGCCAAATTCCACAGGAACCGCCACGCAGATATCCTGGGTAATGGTGAAGAAGCAGGAACCGTTCTTTACGCCGCCGCATACCTCGCGGCCGGGAGTAACCACAGGATTACCGCAGCATTTGGTGGTGGTCATGCCGGTCTGGGCAAAGGGGGTCACAGTAACAGGAACACAAATGGACGCAGACTGATAGCCCACAGTAGGACAAGTCTGAGTCTCATTGAGCAGTTCAGAATTTAAAGTGGCCATAAGAAAAACTCCTTTCTGGCAGTCGCCATTCTCATCCTATGCACAGAGATAAAAACGGTGCGTCTCTTTTTCTAACCTATAAAGCCTGGGCAATTCTTTTCCGGCGTGCATAGTATGAGATGGGATATTTCCCAGAAGGAGGTAACACACATGGGTGTTACAAATTCCAATAAAGTAATTAACACCGACCGCATTCCCTGTGACGGGACTCTGCGTGTTACTCTGGCGCTGACGGCCGCGCCGAACATTGTTTCCAATCCCACTGATATCGTCCTGGTCCTGGACCGCTCCGGCAGTATGACTGGGACACCACTGGCGGATATGAAACTGGGAGCCAAGACCTTCATTGATATTATTGACGAGGCCACCGACAGCAGCAAAGACGGCCAGATCGGCTCGGGCAGCCGCATGGGCGTTGTCAGCTTCTCCAACACCGCCGTAGCCGATACCCAGCTGATCACCTCCGTGGATGCACTGAAAGCCGCCGTAGACAATTTGTCCGCCGGGGGCAGCACCAATCACGCAGATGCCTTTGCCAAAGCCGTCCAGCTGTTTGACCCAGCCTCTGCCAATGCAAAGGTCATGGTTATGTTTACAGACGGCAATACCACCACCGGCGCGCCTCCTGCTCCTGTGGCGGCTGCGGCCAGAGCCCAGGGAATCATCATTTACTGCATCGGACTGATCGGCTCCGATGGCCTGGATATCACCGCCTTAAACGACTGGGCCACCGATCCGGACGCATCCCACGTGGCGGTGACGCCAAATGCCGCCGACCTGGAAGAGCTTTTTGCCGAACTGGCTGCCAACATTTCCAAACCGGGAGCAACGGAGATCGTTATTGACGAGGTAGTCAACCCAGACTTTGTGATTACCAGCATTTCCTCCCCTACCAAAGGATCTGCCACCATGCTGGATGCCCACTCCCTGCAGTGGAATATCGCCCAGTTGGGGGTAACCTCCAGCGAGAGTGCGGTCCTGGATTTCTCTATCCGCCATGTGGGCCAGCAGACCGGGACCAAACTGGTCAATGAGTCCATCACTTATTCGGACAAGGAAGGAAATGTTGTTTCCTTCCCGAAGCCTATGGTATCCGTTGAGTGCGATATCGTGGTGCATCCCGAGCCGTGCCCTGAACCGGTGGAACTGACCGTGGAGGGCTGCCAGGATTCTGTCTTGGTGGACTTGGGCGATGTCTATCTGGAGTCGCAGGGACGGATCATTCAAATGGATGTGACGATCCAAAATGTCTGTCCCGGGAAGCGGGTTGCTTTGGCAGCGATCCTCACCGAAGTAGACAAGGACGGCATGGAGCACCAGAGAGGCATGAAGGCTTTCACAATTCCGGCCCACAGCGCCCCGGTGTGTCGGGATGTGTTGGTCAAGTGCATTAAGTTTGTCGTTCCGGAGGACTTGAGTGTATCTGGGGGAGCCATGTGCAGTCCCCGCAAATTTAAAGCCCGCTTTCTGGCCAACAACATTGATACTGACTACCGCTGCTGTGAATCCACGCTGACACTTTGACTCATTCACTTGCCTACCACCGCTCATAGGCGGTGGTACATATTGCGCTTAGGAACAACCGAACATATACGGAATTATGAAAGTAATATATATTCAAAATCCGGGATAAATGACTGTTACGCCGCATTTATCCCGGATTTATTTGCCTTTTTATAGTTTTTTGAAATGAATTGCTAATATTCATGGCTTTGGCTGAAAGTGGCCCTGGTTGGCCTTTTAAGCCTTAAATGTTTTCATCTGGCGCCTGCCCATCATGCGCCATCCACTTGCAATCCGTCACTTCCATATTTGTAAAAACCGCACGGAAAGAGGAATCCTCAGGACTGCAGGCATAGATGCCAAACGAAATTTTCCCCTTTGCTTCATTCAGGTGGCAGATACGCATCTGGTGGAATACCTTGCCGTCCTCCGAACACTCGATGCAGAAATCGTCTTCCCTGCGGCTTAAGCGGTACCACATGGATTTCACATGGGCGGGAATTTCTGTGGTTGCCCAGTCAGAATAGCCGTGGTTGGTCACCACGCTGCCCAGGTGCTGGAAAGTTTCGTTTTCGTATTCCACCGATCCTTTCAGCCAGTTTTCACTATCCAGATACATGACGACTCCGCACTGGTCAAAGCGGTGATGGCTCTGGGAAAATTCTGTTTTTACCAGAAAGGAAAAGAATTTCTCCTCCGTATCCATTTGCAGAACGGGAGCATTATCATTGCGAAAATGGTAATAGGTTCTTTGCCAAAGATCGGTATGCGGTTTTGTGACAATTTCAATTCGATCCTGCGTAATCACACGGCTCTCAGGCTCCCGAGTCCATCTTAAGTTTTGAATGTCGAATTTCAAACGGATCCCTCCCACTGTTCTGGGACGTGATGTGTCCGATATGGTTGCCGTCCCGCAACAAAGATTTGACTGCTTACTTTTATAGTGGCAGTATAACATGTAGACAGAGTGTTCTCAACACGATGAGAGCAGTTACCCTTTATAAAAGAGGACGTAAAAGAATAGCTTTAGTAAAGTGGGTGCGAGATGAGAGAAGTAATTCGATGTAGCTGGGCCAACCCAAAAAATCCTTGCTATAATCAGTATCACGATGAAGAGTGGGGAGTACCGGTCCATGACGACCAAAAGCTGTTTGAGATGCTGATTCTGGAAAGCTTTCAGGCGGGACTATCCTGGGAATGTATTCTGAATAAGCGAGAGGTTTTTCGTCGGGCCTTTGATGGCTTTGTTTTAGAAAAGGTATGTGGATACGGCGAGGACAAGCTGGAGGAACTGCAGCATGATCCTGGAATTGTCCGCAACAAACTAAAAATTCGATCTGCGGTAAACAATGCAAAGATATTCAGATTGATACAGGAGGAGTGGGGGAGCTTTGACCGCTACCTCTGGCACTGGACGGAAGGAAAGACAATCTGTGAGACAGGCAAAGTCAGCTCTGAGCTATCCGATGCCGTTTCCAAGGACTTAAAGCGGCGGGGAATGAAATTCGTGGGGACTGTGATTATTTACTCTTACCTACAGGCGCTGGGGGTAATAGATTCTCATGAGGAAAATTGCTTTTGCAGGCAACGAAATTGGCTTGCGGGAGGATGAATTTTGAAGAAGACGGCTTTTAAACCATGGACATAGTAAATGGAAAGGGTACTCCTTGTGAAAGGAGTACCCTTTTGAGCAGCCGAGCTTATGCATGTACTTTCAGGTTGTGGAGCATTTTAATAAACTCAGGGTTGTTGTGATCCACAATTCCGCTGTGTCCCATATCCAGAATATTGATTTTTTCCATCTCGTCTTTGGTCAGCGAAAAATCCCAGATGTCAAAATTCTGCTCCATACGATCTTTATGAACAGTTTTGGGGATAACTACTACGCCGCGCTGGATATTCCACCGCAGGGCCACCTGGGCGGCAGTTTTGCCGTGAGCACGTCCAATCTCCGTCAGAACAGGGTTGGTGAAGATACCAAACTGCCCCTCGGCAAAGGGACCCCAGGCCTCTGGGATTACGCCGTAATCCGACATGATCTTCATAGCCTCGTTCTGGTGGAAGAAGGGGTGAATCTCAATCTGATTTACTGCGGGTTTCACATTTACGGATTCACAGAAGTCCAGCAGTCTGGCAGCGTTGAAGTTGCACACACCGATGGCTCGCAGTTTACCTTCCTGGTAAGCCTCCTCCATAGCCCGCCAAGCTCCAATATAATCGCCCACCGGCTGATGGATCAAATATAGGTCCAGATAATCCAGGCCCAGATTGCTCAGAGAGGTTTGTATGGCTTTCTTTGCCGCCTCATAACCTGCATCCTGTACCCAAAGCTTGGTGGTAATAAATAGCGCCTCCCGAGGAACATTGCATTTGGCAATTGCGGTGCCCACGGCCTGCTCGTTCATGTAGGCTGCCGCTGTGTCAATGAGACGATAGCCGGTGTCAATCGCATCCCGCACTGCCTGTTCGCATTGGGCCGGGTCCGGCACCTGAAAAACACCAAAGCCTTCGAGAGGCATTTTCACGCCATTATTCAAAGTCACATAGTCCATGCTGTATCCTCCATTCACAATCAATATACTTTCTGCGTCTGGCACTATTGTAGTGGTGTTACATGGGAAAGTACAGGACTGATCTTACATAGCATTATTCATATACTGAATACTGGATTGTTAAATGCTGCCTGCTTTGCTATAATGGAGCCAAAAGAAAGGTGAGTTTCTATGATTAAACTGGAGCAGCTGCGGCAGCTGGTGGCCTTTGACGAATACGGTACCCTGTCCAAGGCGGCGGAGGCCCTGCATATCTCTCAGCCATCCCTGAGCCGAACCATGCAGACGCTGGAGGAAGAACTGCAGGCCAGCCTCTTTATCAGAAAAAAGAATCGGATTCTCCTGAATGAAACAGGGGAGATGGCTGTGGAGCAGGCCAGACAGGTACTTTCATCCGTGGCGGAACTGACGGAGCGGGTGCGGCTGGCTGAGCGCTCCAAACAGCACATTGCCCTGGGGGCATGTGCTCCGGTTCCGATTCAGGATCTGAAGCCGCTGCTGCAGGAGTTGTATGGAGATGTGAAGGTTTCCGCGGAGTTGAACGGCTTGGATGAAGCGCTGTTGGATGGTCTCCGACAGGGGAGGTATCAGATTGTGGTCACACATGAGGCTCCATCCGGGGATGAAGAGCTGTTCTGTCTTCCATACCGGGAGGAGCATCTCAGTATGCTGGTACCGGCAGACCACCCACTGGCCAAGCTTTCGGTCATCCGAGCAAATGATCTCGCCCACCAGAACCTGCTGCTCTACTCGGAAATCGGGTTCTGGACCCAAGTGTGCCGGGAAAAGCTGCCCGAGGCTCACTTCCTTTTTATGAATGAGTGGGATGCCTTTGGAGAGCTGGCGGGATTAGGGGCTTTTCCCTGCTTTATCACGGATGCTTTTGCAGCCGGACAGCAGGTAGAAAACAAAGTAGTGATCCCCATCGAGGACAAAGACTTCCAAACGACTTACTATTTCCTCTGTCTGGAAAAAGACCGGAAGAAATACGGCGAACTGATTACACGGCTCCGGGAAAAGAAATTCCGGACAGAACCGCTTTGACCATATGCTTCCGGATATTTGGAAACCACATGTGCTGGCTACTGTAATCAGGAATGAACCCTGCTCTATAATGATTTTTTACTGGATCAGACAGAAAGTATGTTTTGTAACTTTTGCGGTCTGTGCTGTTGTCATCACAGAGAGAAAGCAAGCTATTTGAGCTATGGAGAGATAAAGAAAGGCGCTGCAGCTTCTATTGCAGCGCTTTTCTGTCATAAGTAAAAAGAAAGACACGGCTTACGTCGTGTCTTTCTTTGGTGGACCTGATGGGATTCGAAACGGGCATGCTCCAACTGAGGCCAAATCTACGTTGTTATGATGTTTACTGCAGCGTTAGATAGGTTCCTTGATTATAGTTGTTGTTTCAGCCAGAGGTTCACCGGACATATCTATCACAATCTGATCGGAACTGACGTTCTCGTGCTGCACCTTATAGATCAGCGTCCAGCCTTTCGACGGAGCAACAGTCAGGTTTTTATCATCTGCAGTCAGCACTCCTTCGATCGAATCGCAGTCTAACATCCCGCGCAGGGGATAGAGATTACCCGATGGATCCTTCAGCTGGAAGCTGCAGGCGAAAATAGAGCTGGGATTGATATTTCCGTTGATATAGATCCGAAGCTCTTGTGTGCTTGGATCGTATACTGCCTCTTCGAGAGAAATAGTGCTGTCGGCTGCGGTGCCTGTTCCGACAATGGGTTCAGGAATGGGATCCATGGCGTAGTCTACCATGCCGACAGCCGGCGTCAAGGTCACGGTTACCCTCTCATCCTTATTAAGCTCCGGGCCGCTGGTGCGCTCCAGCCACATCTCCAGTCCACTGCCGCTGTTTGCCCAGGAGTTACCGGTTTCCTTATACTCGATGACAGCTCCGCTGGAATTTGTTACGGTAACAGTAAACGAATCGGTGTCCTTTAAGTAGTATTCGCTGTGGGTAGTTTTAAAATAGATGTACTGCCCGGTAGAAGAAACATAAATGTCCTCAGGCTCCAGCTTGATTTCTGCGGAGCCCACGCCCATGTTAAACTCCTTTGTCTGATTGGGAATCGTGGCGTTGTCCTGGATGGGGGTCGTAGTCTGAGTGGGATCGTAATGGATCTTTAACCCGGTGATTTCCGTGCCGGCATCCATGCCGGATACACCCAGCTTGATATACCACAAGCTGGAACGGAAGATTGGGTTAGGATCTTCTTCCTGACCAATGGCCACGCTGGTAATTGTTGCGCCATCTATTCCAGACAGGGTGAAGGCAGAGGTAGCCGGGACACTCTTGCTGTCCAAGTCACCGTGGATATGCAGGTAGATTGTGTCTCTGGCCTGGTTTATATAGGCGGACATAACATAAGGAGCAATCTGATCGACTTCAGCCGTCAAAGTTTTTCCATAGACCACGGTAGTGGGCTGCTCAGAAGTTCCGGTCTGGTCTTTCAGGACAAAGTGGACATCAATATCCTGGTCTCCATTAACCTCCACCTCAGTTTGAATCGTGTGTTCCTCTGTATCGGTTACCTTCAGATAGCGAACCGCATCAACCCAGATCATATGATCCGTCCCGGCATGGCCGTGAATCACTGCATTGCTGTCCGTTTTAGAGCCGGAATTTGCTTGATTGACCACCATGTAGACTTCTACCGGGGACTCTGCGGAGGCCGAATCCAGCTTTACCTTCATTTCAACCTTGCCGGTCTCTGTGGTAGAGCAAATGGGATAGCCTTCGGCAAACCGGGCATCGGTATTTGTGGACTCGTTCCAGCCCTCATCAGGCTCCTCTGGATCGGGGTTGACTTCTGTCTCGGTCACCGTGACTGCACAGGTTGCGGAATAGGTCTTGTCCTGAACAGAGGCGGTGATGGTTGCGCTTCCCGAAGCCACACCAGTGACCAGACCGGAGTCAGAGACCGTGGCAATGCTGTCGTCAGAGCTGGTCCAGGTCACCGTCTGGTCCTGTCCCTCCGGAAGGGTAACGGTCGCGGAGAGCTGCTGTGTCCCGTCCACTTTAAGGTCCAGCGTGGTGGTATTCAGGGTAATTCCGTATGTAGGTGTTTCCCCCTCGTCATCACCATCGTCCGGGGTAGAACCACCGCCGCTGCTGGAGGAGCCGCCGCTGCTCTGACTGCCGCCAGTGGATGTGCCGCCGCTGGGTACTGTGGTGTCATTCAAAGATACGTCGCTATTTCCGGTCACCTGACCGATTTTTACATCATCGCCGGTGATGTTGGTGGGCACCGAAGCGCTGATGGAGTCAATCCGGCCATCTGCATGAATGGACACGTTGGAACTGTGGTTAATTAACTCGGTAAAGTTGCCGTCCAGTTCCACCACCTGACCGGCGGCAATTTCGGCCGGGATCAGTACCGTCTCAAACCCATCACCCACCAAGATGGCTCCGGATTCCAGAATAGTTGTGGTCACGCGGGTGTTGCCGGAAGTGACAATGCGTACACGGCCGTCCAATTTATTGACTATGACCCCGCCGCTCACTCGGACGTTATTCATCAGAATCGAGTGCTCACCGCCGCCACGGACAATGATCTTGCCCTTTACCGTAACATTGTCCAAAGAGACATTGCCTTCTCCGACGCCATCCGCAATGATCAGGTCGCCGGTGATGGTCTGGTCCTTCAGATTGACGCCGGCGCAAGCAATTACCACATTGCCGTCCACATTGTCGGTATAGGTGCCGGGCTGAGAAAGATAAGCGCTGAATATGTTGGTAAAGATCACTGCGATTTCAGCACGCGTAATGGGATCGTTGGGACGGAACTTCCCATCAAAGCCGCCGATGTATCCCTTTTCGGTCATCGCATTCACTGCACCCTGAGCCCACGAAGCGATCTCGGCGCTGTCCAGATAGCCGGCCGCAGGGGCATTGGACGTATCAAGCTCCAAGACGTTGGCCATCATAATCATGGCCTCCTGGCGGGTGATGGATTGATTGGGCTTCATTAAGCCGCCGGGATAACCAGAGAGCAGGCCAGCTGCACTAGCTTTCAGAATAGGATCGGCATACCAACTGCTGCTCTCCACATCCGTGTAGTTATTTCCGGCTTTCACCTGATAATCCATGATCGCATTCATCATAACAGCCAGCTCTGCACGGGTAGTTGGCTTGTCCGGCATAAGATCGCCGGTTTCATCACCATTTATGATACCGAAATCATTCCATTTCTGCAGATATGACTGTGCCCAGTGTGATTGTGTACGGCTTGTGGCGGCAGCTGGAAAGCTCATCGAAACTGCCATGGATACCGCCATGAACGCCGCAGCAACGCGGGAATATTTTTTCATGCGCTCCACTCCTTTTTGCGCCAGAGTCATTTCATGCATTGGCGCTTGTGAGTTGATCATACTCTTTTTCCAGATAAAGCGCAAGAAAAATAATCCATTTTATAAATAAATTTCCAATTTTTGCAGCGACGTTGTTGTGTTGCAGAGCAATAAGAATAGAGTTACCCTGACAGTATACTTAAAATGTAAAAGGAATATAAAAAGCCTGAAACGTTTCTTATGACAAGAAGTTTCAGGCATAAAGTAGCCCGGCCTATTCTGCACAAATATCATCTATTTGTGCAGAATAGGCCGGGCTTTTAGTTGGTGGACCTGATGGGATTCGAACCCACGACCTCTCGGATGCGAACCGAACGCGCTCGCAAAGTGGCAAGTTTTCTGCCCACGGACTGCGGTGTATGGTCTGATGAAAATACTGGGCGAGCAGTAATAAAAATGGCGCCCCGGTTCTGATCGTTCCGATAGGTCTCTCTGGAAGATACAACAGGCTCCGACGAGGCATCCCTGCTTCTGAACTATGTTTTGACCTGTATGCAACAGCGGTGTACCTGATCCGCTTTCGGGCAAGGGAGATCCTGGTGCATAATGGCCGCGGAGGTCTGGCGGATATGGTCGCATTCAGTTCATACTTGATACCGCGGAGGGTCTGGTCCCCACCCTGGAGCAGGAAAACTCTCAGCAGAGCATCCTGCTCCGCGCACAGTTGTAAGACGAAGTTCTGCCGGATGATAGGACCGCCATGTGTCCTTTTCAGCCTCGCGGGAAGATTCTCACCATTGCTGCAGGCGGCATTTCATCACGAAATCGAAGAAGAAAAGGGTTTGCCGCGAGAATTTTACATATCCCTTCTTTCGGATTTTACAACGGTGAGACTATACTAAATTAAATTGGAAGAACCCCCCGTTCCCTGTCCAAAATAAAATCCGCAGGAGGAAGCAATATGAGAAAAATAAGACGGCCGGCGGTCATTGTCCTGGCCCTGGCACTCCAACTGGGCGCTGTGGTACCCGCGGCCGCGGCGAGCACCAGCCCAACCGCCGGGTATGAAAACGGCAACACCCCCTTGAACCTGACTCAAATTGCCCGGTACACATCCGGCCAATTCAATGTGGACGGCGGTGTTATGGAGATCGTGGCCTATAGCCAGGCCAACGGCTTCGCCTACGCCATCAACGGTCAAAGCGGCCTGCTGGCAGCTATCCCCCTGAATAACCTTACCGCCGGTACCGGCGTGGTCCAGCTCAGCGGCACGGATATCGATGTCAAAGCCCTGGTGGAGGCGGCAGACAGCTCCTTCTGCTACGGGGACATGACATCGGTGGCTGTCTCCCCGGACAAAACCACCTTGGCTGCTGCCCTTCAGGCAGAGGGGTACAACGATGCCGGCCGGGTGGCTCTCTTTACCTGCAATGGGGATGGCTCTCTGACCCTGAAGGGGCTGGTAGAGACGGGCGTGCAGCCGGATATGGTGACCTTTGCCGACAACAACACCGTCCTCACCGCCGACGAGGGCGAGCCCCGGGAGGGCTACGGGGAGGGGATCGCCGACCCCAGGGGCTCGGTCACCGTAGTGAACGTATCCGCCCTCACCAGTGAAGTAGTGGGCTTTGACACCTTCGATGCCCAGCGGGACACGCTGGCCGCTTCCGGTGTGGTGCTGAAGAAAGGCGTGGCCCCCTCCACCGACCTGGAACCGGAGTATATCGCAGTCTCCGGCAGCAAGGCCTATGTTACCCTCCAGGAGAACAACGCCATTGCTGTACTGGACCTGGCCTCCCGGACCTTTGACGGGATCTACTCCGCAGGCTTTGAGGACTATAGCGTCACCCCCGTCGACGTGGACAAGAAGGACGACGCCTATGCACCCAAGACCTATGGCAGCCTGATGGGTATTCGGATGCCCGACGCCATCGCCGCCTTCCAGGCGGACGGCCGCACCTACCTGGTCACCGCCAATGAAGGCGACGCCCGGGAGTGGGGCGACGAGGATCTTGGCACCTTCTACCTCAATGAGGACGAGCGGGACTTCGGCGATGAGGGCGCCGCCTCTCCCACTGGGGCCATCACAGCAGAGAACTCGGACCTCACCGGTAAAGTGGTCTTCTTCAAGTCCGAGGACTTTGACGGACTGGACAGCAGTAAGGACTACCTCTTCGGCGGCCGCACCTTCACCATCTACGAGGTCCGCGCAGACGGCATCACCGAGGTTTTCACCAGCGGAGATGACTTTGAGGCCCTCACTGCCCAGTATCTCCCTGACTACTACAACTGTTCCAACGACAACGCCGTTCTGGACGACCGCTCCGGTAAAAAGGGCTCGGAGGCCGAGAGTGTCACCGTGGGAACGGTGGATGGCCGCACCTATGCCTTCGTCGCTCTGGAGCGTACCGGCGGACTCATGGTCTATGATGTGACAGAGCCCACTGCCGCTCAGTATGTGAACTACATCAACACCCGTGATTTCTCCTCCGTGGTGGAGGGCTCCCAGGAGTACGAGGACGGAGAGCTGGACAAGTGGGTTACCGGAGGCGACGTGGCTCCCGAAGGCCTGCTGTTCCTGAGCGATTCTGCCAGCCCCACCGGCAAGGCACTGCTGCTGGCTGCCTGCGAGGTGTCCGGCACCGTGGCCGTCTACCAGGTGGGCGGCGAGGCGCTCTCTGTCCTGCCCTTCACCGACGTGGAGGAACAGGACGCTCAGGCAGTCCGCTATGTCTATGAAAACGGCCTGATGTCCGGCATCAGCGGGGATCGGTTCGACCCCAACGGAACACTGACCCGGAGCCAGGCAGTTGCGGCCCTGTGGGAACTGGAGGAGCGTCCGTCGGTGAACTATCTGATGAACTTTTCTGATGTGGACCCGGCGGCCAGCTATGGCGAGGCCGTCCGCTGGGCTGTGTCTGATGGAATCGCAGGCGGCTACGGCGGCGGTCTGTTTGGCCCAGACGATCCCATCACCCGGGAGCAGTTGGCTGTCATGCTCTACCGCTACGCTCAGTACAAGGATTATGACACCAACCAGAACGGCATGGCTATTGGAGCATTTGACGACTTCGCCCAGATCTCTGACTACGCAGTAGAGGCCATGACCTGGGCGGTAGAGGCTGGCGTGCTCACCGAAACTGCTGCGGATACCCTGGCCCCCGGCCAGACCGCTACCCGGGCACAGACTGCCCAGGCTCTGCTGGTACTGTCCCAAATGGCAGGCTGAGGAAAAAGCATAAAAACCGAGGCAGGAGGGAATCTTGTATCCCTCCGCCTCGGTTTTTTGTATCATAGGCCAGTTCCGCAGATTGGTGCGCCAGCGGAAGATTCCTCCTGTCCGGGTGAAGCGGCCCAAGCATGCTGTCCCCCCTTCCAGACAAACTTCCCCATGCCGTCTCTTTACATAGATTTGACATAAACTTGACACTGAGGTGGTCGCACGCCCGCCACACAGTTGCTAAACTTTACAATAGTTTTTTCTGCCCTTTGAAAATTCTGCTATGACCCCGAAAATCCGGCATCGGCTTCGTATCCTTCTGCTGGAGGGGGATGGAGGGATAGCAATGGTGCGCACAGAGCACGACATCGCGGCCCAGGTGCAGGCGGCCAAGACAGATTCGGAGGCGGCGGACGCCCTGATCCGTCAGTACATGGGATTCATCCGCTCGGAGACGGTAAAGTTTATCCACACCGCCCCGGAAAACGGACACGAGGACGAGCTGAGCATCGCCATGTTGGCCTTTTACGAGGCGGTGCTGGCCTACGAAAAGAACCGGGGCGCCTTCCTGCCCTACGCCGCCCGGGCAATCAAGAACCGGCTCATCGACCACTACCGGACGGAGAAGCGCCGCGGCAATGTGATTTCCCTCCACACCCCCCTGGGCGGGGAGGAGGACGGCGGCGAACTGCTGGACACCATCCCGGATGGGGCGGACCACGCGGAGGAGTATGCGGTGCGCACTGCCGGCCGGCAGGAGATCCAGGAGTTCTCGGAGAAGCTGGCCCGGTTCGGGCTGACCTTCTCCGATGTGGCGGACAACTGCCCCCGGCAGGAGCGGACCTTCGCCGCCTGCCGCCGGGTGCTGGACTTTGCCCGATCCCGCCCGGAACTGCTGAAGCGGGTGGAGGACACAGGCAAGCTGCCTATGAATGAACTGGCGGTGGGCTCCGGTACGGATAAAAAGACCATGGAGCGGCACCGGAAGTACCTGGTAGCCATCCTGCTGGCCTTTACCAACGGCTATGAGATCATCCGGGGACACCTGTGCCAGATCGCCCCGGCGAAGGGAGGGAGCATGAAATGAACTATCTGGTGATGGAAGTGCACCCGGCCTATGCGGTGGTACTGGATGAGGAAGGCCGGTTTCTGAAGGCCGCCAACCTCCGCTATCAGGTGGGGGACAGAGTGGAGAACATTGTGGAGCTGCGCAGGCCGCAGGAGAAACGGCCCGCCCTGTGGAAGCCCCTGTCCGGCTTGGCGGGCCTGGCC